>Ga0326728_10007898_pt1 | contig 26823 bp, 18 predicted proteins | sample MB3enrmetagenome_FD_207602 | JGI IMG/M metagenome (GOLD analysis project Ga0326728, IMG submission 207602) | Lab enriched peat soil microbial communities from McLean, Ithaca, NY, United States - MB31MN | ecosystem: Environmental > Terrestrial > Soil > Wetlands > Peat | place: USA: New York...
GCGCAACGTGAAGTTGCGCGAGTTGAAGATTTTTTGCGGCCATCCCATGCGCACCACGTTGGAGATGCTCGTGGAGAACTCGCTGTTTTCGACCAGGATGTCATCGACATCGGCGCCGGGGCGCACCATGTCCGCCTCCGAGTACCCGTCCCAATTGCCTTCCATCGCCAGGTCGTCGTCCGATGCGCGGAAGAATGCATGGTTCACCACGGTGTCGCCGCCGCCCAGCCAGTCCATGCCGTCCTGGTTGGCGTTGCCGGGGTTGCCGCCGATCACGCGCAGATCGTCATAGCGGAATCCAGTCGAGTCCTTCATCTGGATCGACCAGGTTCGCGAGCGGATGATGCAGGTGAGGCCGTCGATCTCCACCGTGTGCGCCTGGTATCCGACGATGCAGTGCCAGTCGGGTTTCTGCATCCAGCCAGTGTCGCCGTTCGGGTCCTGCGGGCCGTCGTACACGATCGTCCCCCGGCCCAGCACCTTCACGTTGTCGACCTGCCACAAGTTCAGGCTGCCGAAGACGAACGCGCCTGGCGCGAGGTAAATCGTGTCGCCGCTTTTAGGGTTGAGGCTTTCGCGATGCACTCCGGCAGGCACGATCGTAACGTTGGGCCCGGTGGGCGGCGGCGGGGGCGGCGAACCGGCAAAGACAAACAGCATTCGCGCGTCATTCAGAAAGTCGCCGGGCCGCGAGATGGAGATCTTGGCTGGCCCAGGCAGTCGAAAGCGGATGGTCTGGGGTTCCCCCGCCGGGTGCGTCGCGCGCAAGCCCAGTCGCCACGGCTCGATGTCCACGCCGCGATCCCAGAAGTCCGGCTCCGCCGCGGTAATCGAGATCTCCACCGGCCCTTTGGTGTCAAAGCTCACGAATTCGTAGTTTGAAGCGGCGTGGGCCACGTCGACCCGCTGATTGTTCACCGTGACGGCGAAGAAGCTGTTGCTCATCTCCGCGGGGACCGGCGCGGCCTGTACCTGCGCAGCGGCGCGGGCAAAGCTTGAAAGCGCAACAACCAAAATGAGCAGCGCGCGAAAACCGGGCAACGAGCCATTCCTCGAAACAAAGTTCAGAACCAGACCACTGTAGCACCCGGACTTGGGGATCCGGCTTTGGGCGTCGCCTGGATGCGCCGATTTCGCATAATTTGTCCCGCAAAAGGCGCACAACAGGCACCCGCATGAGCAAATCGTCATCCAGGGGCCGCGCGAAGTGCTCACGGCGCTGACGCGCCAAGCAGTTTCCAAATATAATCTTCTAAGGTTCAACGCTCGCTGCGACGTGCCCGGGCTCGGTGCGCCGGACTGCAAGCGAGCCGCGCACTGTGACTGCCTTCTGCATGAATCAAGAAGAACTGATCCTGGTGACTGGCGCGACAGGTTTTCTGGGTGCGCAGGTGGTCCGTGAGCTGCTGCAACGCGAGCCACGCGCCAGGCTCGCCCTGCTCATTCGGCCGCGGCCGGGTCAAACGCCAGCGCAACGCGCCGAATCGATCATTCCGTCCGCGGATTCGCCGCGCGTGCAAGTTTATCCCGGAGACGTGAGCGAGCCCAACTGCGGGTTAGACGCTTCAACCTGGCAGCGCCTGGCTGCGGAGACAACCCGCGTGATCCACTGCGCGGCGACCGTGCGTTTCGATCACTCGCTGGCCGAGGCCCGCAGCATGAACGTTGATGGCACGCGGCGCGTGCTGGATTTCGCCGCCGCGGCGCGCGCGCTCAGAAGCTTCGCCTACGTCGGCACCGCCTATGTGGCGGGCGAGCGCGAAGGACTCGTGCGCGAGAGCGAGCTCGACGTGGGCCAGCGCTACCGCAACACCTACGAGCAAACCAAGGCCGAAGCTGAGGCGCTTGTTCGCTCGCGCCTGGACTCACTGCCCGGCGTCATTTTGCGTCCAAGCATCATCGTGGGCGATTCCCGTACCGGCGTCACCTCCAGCTTCAAGATGTTGTACTGGCCGCTGAAAATTTACGCGCGCGGACTATGGCGAACCGTGCCCGGCTTTCCCGATGCCGTGCTGGACGTCGTGCCCGTGGATTTTGTGGCCAAAGCCGTCGCGCACCTGGCCTTCGATGACAGTTCCACCGGCTGCACCGTCCACCTCTGCGCCGGGCCGCGTGGCAGCGCCACCATCCAGCAGATCGTGCTCCGCGCCGCGGAGTACTTCCACGCTCGCGAGCCGCGCTACGTCGATCCGAGGATTTTCTTTGCCGCGGTGCGGCCGTTGCTGTTCCTCACCCTGTGGGGACGCAAGCGGCGCGTGCTGATCGACGGCCGCGCCTACCGCGATTACTTCACCATGCGTATGCAGTTCGACACCACCAACGCTGAACGGCTGCTCACACTCGCAGGCATCGCTCCGCCGCCCGTGATGCAGTATCTTGACCGCCTTTTACACTATTGCGTGGCCAGTGACTGGGGCCGCAAATCAATTTCCGCGCCATGAATCTCTTCCAACGCCTTCAGCTCGCACGCGACCGCAGCATCACCGTCGCCAACCTGGTGGACGAATTGTTGCGGCGAAAAGGCGACTGCGAAACTTCGATCGGCGAGGACGGTCCCTTTCATCTATCCGAACTGCACTCCCGCGTCTGCGCGATCGACGCCTTTCTTCGCCGGTCAGTCGGACTGAACCCCGGCGAGCCGGTGGCGATCTATCGCACCAACGATCGCCAATGCTTCCACTGGTTTCTGGCCATCATCCGCGCCGGCGGCGTTGCCGTGCCGCTGAATCCGCAACTCTCGCTCAGCGAGGTGCGGCGCATTCTTGCCGATAGCGGCACACAGGTGATGGTCACTGACAAAGCGGTCTTCGAGCACAGCATCGTCGATCGCCGTGCGCTGCATGTCCGTGCCTGGATCCAGGCGGACGATGAAGCGGAAACACTCGACGGATTTGTGCGCGTTGGCGACAGTGGCGCGCCCTTCCCGCCGGCCGCCGTCGATCCCGCGGCGACCGTCGCGGTCTTTCACACTTCCGGCACCACCGGATTTCCCAAAGGAGCAGCTCTTTCCAGCCGTGCCCTCCTGGGCGCGCGCGCGTCTACGATACTTTCCGGGCTCTTTCTCGGTCCCGGAGATCTCTCGCTCGTCGCCTTGCCTTGGTCGCACATCATGGCCGTCAGCATCGCGCTCAACGGCCTGATGGCCGGAATCCGCGGATGCTTTCTCGAGCGTTTCGACGTCGAAAGCGCGCTCGATCTCGTGGAGCGGTTCCGCATTACTGCGTTTGTGGGCGTGCCCGCCATGCTTGCCCGCCTGGTCAATAGCAATCCCGATCCGGCGCGGCTCGCCAGCGTGCGCGTGTGGCTTTCGGCCAGCGACTACCTGCCCTCTGAAGTTCGCCTGCGCCTGCGTGAATTCGGCGCTCTCCTCCGGCTGCCGGGCGGCCGGCGCATTCCTCCGGTGCTGTTGAATGGCTACGGCATGGTGGAGCTGGGCGGGCTGGCTATGATGGGCATCGAACTGTCGCTTTTCCCGGGCAGCGGCCAACTCTGCTTTGCCGTGCCGCCGTTTCGCGTTCGCGTAGCCGATGAGAATGGCCGGCGCGTCCGGGCAGGCGCTACGGGCGAGTGCCAGATTCGGCGCCGCGGCCTGAACCCCCACTACTGGAATGACAAGGATGGCAGCGCGGGCCTCTTCACATCCGACGGATGGCTGCGTACCGGCGACCTCGCCACGCGCAACCATCTCGGCTTCATCCGGCTGGTGGGGCGTGTGAAGGACGTAATCAAGTCCGGCGGCTACTCCGTTTATCTGCGCGAACTGGAAGAAGCCATCCTGGCTCACCCGTCCGTGTCAGTCGCCGTCGCATTCGGCTTGCCCCATCAGGAAAAAGGCGAGATTCCGGTGGCGGCGGTTGAGCTGCATCCCGGCGCTCCAGCCTCTGAAGACGCTCTGTTGGCATGGTGCCGCCAGCACCTCGCTTCCTACAAAGCGCCGCGCCGCATCTGGATTCTGGATCCCGGCGCAATACCGCGGAATCACCAGGGCAAGATCATGCGGCGGGCTTTGCGTGAGCGATTTATGGCGGAGAACAGCGACGTACGCAGCGAAACCCCTTCAGCCCCGACGCGCAGCAAGGACCTTGCCATCCCTAAGCCTTGACCTCAGATGCCTTCGCCCATGGTGACGTAGACGCGCAACCGCTCCAGCTCCACGCGATAGGCGGCGCGCTCGGCTTCTTCAGCTGCAAATGGATCGGGCGGGCACGGCTCCGCGCCCAGCCGTTCTTCCAGCTCTTCAACGCGGGCTGAGAGCGCAATGAGCGCGTCGGAAAGAGGGTCTTTGATCTCGTGCGGATCGGTGATGAGCACGCGCTCGCCGTTGCGGTAGACGATGTGTGCGGGAACGCCGACGACGGTGGAGTTGGGCGGCACGTCAGTGAGAACGACGGAGCCGGCGCCGACACGCGAGTTCTCGCCCACGGTCACGTCGCCCAGGATATTGGCGTTGTTGCCAATGAAGACGCGATCGCAGATCGTAGGATGGCGCTTGCCGTGCCCCTTGCCGGTGCCTCCCAGCGTCACGCCCTGGTACATCGTCACGTCGCTGCCCACGATAGCGGTCTCGCCGATCACGACGCCTGTAGCGTGGTCGATGAACAGGCGCCGGCCAATGAGCGCGCCCGGATGGATGTCGACGCCAGTGTAGAAGCGGCCCACTTGCGATAGCATGCGCGCCGGCAGCCGCAGTTTGTGCCGCCAGAGCCAATGCGACACGCGATGAATCCATACCGCCCACACTCCCGGATAGCAGAGCAAGACTTCCAGGCGGGTGCGCGCAGCAGGGTCCCGCTCCATCACGGAATCAATTTCATCGCGCATTCGGCCAAAAAGATTCATGACTTGCGGTTCTTCGTCCAAGGGAACGCGGGAACGGAAAGACGGTCCGCCATCACTTAAGCGCCTGAACGCCTTGGTCCCTTGCTCCCTGCCGGGGTCGCTCAGCGGGGGGCGGGCGATTTGTGCCCGCCGGAGTGGCTCGTTCCCTGCCTTTCTTACGCCGTCACCGCGATCGGCTCGGGCTGCAAAGCCAGCGCCTGCTGCCGTAGCGGCTCGAAGAGCACGCTGGACAGATAGCGCTCGCCGAAGTCGGGCAGCACAACCACGATCAGCTTGCCCTTATTCTCAGGCCGCGCGGCCACCTTGAGCGCCGCGGACGCCGCAGCGCCGGAGCTGATGCCGACAAACAGGCCCTCCTCCTTCGCCAGCCGGCGAGCCATCTCCACCGACTCGTCGTTCGTGACCTGGACAACTTCGTCGATCAGCTTCGTGTCGAGAATGCTGGGGATGAAGCCTGCGCCTAGCCCCTGAATCTTGTGCGGCCCAGGCTTGCCGCCGGAGAGCACCGCGCTGTCGGCAGGTTCGATGGCGATGGCTTTGAACGAAGGTTTCTTCGGCTTGATGTAGTTCGACACGCCGGTGATGGTGCCGCCGGTGCCCACGCCGGAGATGAGGATATCCACTTTGCCATCGGTGTCGTCCCAGATTTCGGGGCCGGTCGTGGCCAGGTGAATCGCGGGGTTGGCAGGGTTATCGAATTGCTGCAGGATGTAGCCGTTGGGCGTCTTCGCTAAAATCTCGTTGGCCTTGGCGATGGCGCCCTTCATGCCGTTGGGGCCTGGCGTGAGCACGATCTCAGCGCCATAGGCGAGCAGCGTTACGCGGCGCTCCAGGCTCATGGTCTCCGGCATCGTGAGGATGATCCGGTAGCCCTTGACTGCGGCCACAAAGGCCAGCGCGATGCCGGTGTTGCCGCTGGTTGGCTCAATCAGCACCGTCTTGCCGGGCGCAATCTTGCCCGCTTTCTCGGCGGCGTCGATCATGGCGAAGCCGATGCGGTCCTTCACGCTCGATGCGGGGTTCTGGCTTTCCAGCTTGGCGACCACGGTAGCCGGCAGCCCGGCTGCCACACGGTTCAGCCGCACAAGGGGAGTGCGACCGATCAATTCAGTTACATTCGCGGCAATGCGCGCCATAATCATCTCCTTTTTCTTGGGCCTTGGGCCCGGACGTTCGTGAAGCGGATTCTTGGGGGACCGTGCAGCTTGTCAGTGGGAAAAATCGCGCGCGATCAAGCGCACATCGGCATCGGAGCTGGCACCAGAGCGGCGTTAGCGACATCGATGCATACAGACAGGGTAGACCCAAGGCGCAGGGATGACAAGCGCTATTGTTCCACCTGGCCGCTCAACCCCGCGGCCGCCCGCGCCGGTCACTCCCCAATCAGTTTGCACGAAATACTGATGCTCTGCCCTTGAATAGCCTGCAGGGATCCCTCATAAATCCCGCAGTCGAGCAGGTTGTTCGGCGAGGACTTGCGGCCGGAATAGACGTTGATCAGAAGCTGCGGACCCCGATTGTCGATGTGCGTCACGAACGTGGGATCGAGCTTGATCTTGCCGAATGTTGCGTCCGCGCCCGGGGCGACCTCCTGTGTCGCTTCACCGAGATCGACTTTGCCTTCCCCGTCAACGTACTTTCTGGGTGTGCCTGGCTTTGGGAAGCCGGCTATATAGGCTGCCACAATCACAGTCTCTTTAGCCGCAACCAGCGTGTCCATCGCCTTTTGAGAGTACGTGACCGTTACCGTGAATCCGGCGGGCGCGGCGGCCGGCGCCGCAGGGTTTGTGCTCGGTTGCTGCGCAAAGGTAGGCGCGAGAACTGTACCAGCCGCGAGAGAGCTGATCAGGAGCACCGGAACCGAAGAAATCAATCGTCTGCGCATGCAGGCAATCGTACCCCAGCGACTGCCGGCTTGCGATGGAATCTTCGCATCCGGCAGCGATGGCTGTGCGCCCGGCAATCGAAACAATCGAAACAAAAGATTCAGCCCGTATTGCGCAGCCCCGCCGAAATCCCGTTGATCGTCGCGGCAATCGCGCGGTTCACTTCGGGCGTGTCCTCCCCGGCGCGCTTGCGGCGCAGCATGTCCACCTGGATCAGGTGCATGGGATCGACGTAGGGGTTGCGCAGCTTGATCGAATGCGCCAGCACCTGGTTGGTCTCGAGCAGTTCCGTCTGGCGCGTGACTGCGAGAAGACTGCGCACGGTGCGATGGAATTCGGCTTCGAACATGTCGTAAATGCGCTCGCGGAGCTTCTCGTCACCAACCAGCGTGGAGTAGAGCCGTGCGGTCCCCAGGTCGGCTTTGCCCAGCGCCATCTCCACGTTGCGTAAAAGATCGATGAAGAGCGGAAACTCCCTAGCCATCGTCTGCATCAACTCGAGCGCTCCGGGCCGCGCCAGACATTGGTCGATGGCGAAGCCGACGCCAAACCACGCGGGCACAAGCAGACGCGATTGCGTCCAGCCGAAGACCCAGGGAATGGCCCGCAGGTCGGTAAGTTTGGGCGAATCGTTCCGGCGCGCGGGACGCGAACCGATCTTTGCGTTTTCGAGTTCGCCTACGGGCGTGGATTGCTCGAAGTACGTGATGACGCCAGGGTCCTCGAGGATGTGCTTGCGGTAGAACCCGAAGCCCAGATGCGACAATTCGTCGAGCGCTGCCTCCCACTCCGGCTTGAGTACGCCGGTGAAGTGACCCTCGGGGTCGCGCGCATTGGGCCGAGCCAGCGCGTCCAGTGACGCCGCGATCATCAGTTCAAGGTTGCGTTCGGCAAGCACTTCATCGGCATACTTGAAGTTGAGCACCTCGCCCTGTTCGGTAATGCGCAACTGGCCGTCGAAGGCGTCGATCGGCTGCGCGAAGATGGCGCGATGCGTTGGCCCCCCGCCGCGGCCCACCGTGCCCCCGCGGCCATGGAAGATGCGCAGCTTGATGCCGGCTTCGCGCGCTGCCACGTGCAGATCGCGATGCGCGCGGAAAATCTCCCACGTCGAAGTCAGCATGCCGCCGTCCTTGTTCGAGTCGGAGTAGCCGAGCATAACCTCCTGCCAATTGCCCCAGGATTCGAGCAGCCGGCGGTAGTCGGGCCGGCTCCACAGCTTGCGGCACACTGGCGCTGCGTTGCGCAGATCCTCGATGGACTCGAAGAGCGGCACCGGCATCAGGCCCGGGTCCCCGGCGACAGCTGGCTCAGAGAGCCGGTGTCGCTGGGGTGGAAGGCCCGGATCGAAGCCGGGGCTTTTGCCCGCACCCTCCACCTTCACGCCGCCCAGCCGCGCCAGACGAATCACCGCCAGCACATCCTCAACAGACGCGGCGCCGCTGATCACGTATTGGCGAATCGCCTCAGGCGAGCAACCCTCCTTCACCTCGGCCACCACGCGGAAGGTCTCAAGCACGTTCGCTGTCTCGGCCGAAAGCTCGCTCTGCAGCGCGGGCGCGATGGTGTCGCTGATCGCCTCGCGCAACGCGGCGGCGTGGACGCGCGCATGCTGGCGGATATCGAGTGTGTGCAGATGCAGGCCGAAGGTGCGCACCTGCAGAATAAGCGGATCGATGAGCGTCCGTGCAATGCGTATGCCCTGGTTGGCGGCGAGCGACGAGCGCAGCGTCTCCAGGTCGTCAAGAAAATCCTGGACGGAGCAATAGGCGGGCAGCGCCTGTGTGAGTTTGTCCTGTCCGCGCGCCAGTGTGTAGGGCATGACGGGAAGCGCGGCGCCGCCGGCCGCGTGCCCTTCTCCAGCCAGCTCCAGTGTGCGCTGTATGCGCGCCTTGAGGCAGATGCCGAAACGGCGATAATACTCGAACTCGTATTGCGCGCCGAAGACCTGTGCCTCGGGCGTGTGTACTTGCGCTACGTAGGCGCGCAGGCGCTCCAGCAGCGCGTCGCTCACCGGCCGCTGTTGGGCGCTGGTCGTGAGCAGGTCGATGATCTCGTCGAGCCGGCGCTGGTAGTAGAGCAACAGGTGCCCGCGCGCAAGCTGCAGGGCGGCGCGCGTTACCTCAGGTGTGACAAAAGGGTTGCCGTCGCGGTCGCCCCCGATCCACGAGCCGAATTGCAGCACCAGGGGCAGATCGAGCGGCTCAATCTCAAGGCCATAAGCCGCGCGCAGCGCCGCGGAGATTTCGCGGTACAGCTCGGGCAGAGTCTCGAATATGGAGACGTCGTAGTAGTCCAGGCCCATCTTGATCTCGTCGTAAACCGTGGGCCGGCGCGAACGCACCTCGTCGGTCTGCCACAGGCCGGTGATCTCGGCCAGAACCAGCTCCTCGAGCCGCGCCAGATCCTGCTCCGGGAGGGGAATGCGGTCGAGCGCCTCAAGAAACTCGCCGATACGGCGCCGCTTGAACATGACCGTGCGCCGCGCCGCCTCAGTGGGGTGCGCCGTAAAGACCGGCACGATGAGCACGCGGCGCAGCCAGTTCAACGCCTCTTCCGCGCTGATCCCCACACGGCGCATCTCAGCGAATGTGCCCTCCAGCGAGCCGCGCTGTCGGCCGGCCTGGCCGCTCAGGCGCAGAGCGATGCGCCGCCGCTTGCGATGGTTGGTCTCGGCTAAGTTGATGAGTTCGAAGTAGAACGCGAATGCCCGCGTGAGCAGAATGGCGCGTTCGACTGGCAGGGAGTGAACCAGCGCCATCGCAGCCGAGTCCTGGCGAGCGGCCTCCTCGGCTTTTCCGTGCGCGTCGGCATCGCGCCGCCGGATGGTGCCCTGCCGCAGCGCCTCGACCTGCGCGAAGGCCTCGCCGCCTGCCTGCTCCCGCAGCACCGCACCCAGCAGCGTGCCCAGCGAACGCACGTCGCGCCGCAGCGGCGCCTCCTTCAATTCGCCGGTCTGCGCTTCTAACTCGGCCAGCCGCTGGGACCAGCTCTCGGGATTCCACAAAAGAGCCATCGTATTTCGATTATGCACGACGGAAACAGGCCCGGGCTTTATGGAAGATTGTGCTTCCGCCATCCCGGGACGATAGAGCACAATTGCTACATGCCATTTACCAGTCGCGTCTTCCCCATTGCCATCGCCTGCCTTGTCTCTGTTGCCGCAATGCAATCCGCGTGCGGTCAGAACACTGGCGCACCGCCATCCGCGCCGACTGCTCCGCGAGCCATGCGGCCGCCGATGCCCACGCGCGATCCGCACACGCCCGGGTTCGTCGCAGCCACTGAATTACCGGATGGTGCTGTTCCTGATCCGAACCAAAACGGCAACTTCATCATCGGTCCAACCCACACTCCTGCGCCTGAGCTCGCCGATCCGGATCGCACGCTCGACGGAACGGTCGTGGAATTCACAATGCGCTCCGACGAAAGCAAATATTTCCCCGGAATCGCCCGCAACAGCGACGCCCGCGGGACGCCCGATCCGGCGAATCCGGCTCGCCTTTTAGGCATGGAGACACATCCCGCGTCCTTTGTCAGGAAAGTGGCAGTCTACGTGCCCAAGAACTATGTGGCAGGCTCGGAAGCGCCCTTTATCGTGGGCGCCGACGGTCCCGACCGCCAGCTCTTCGCTGCGCTTGACGCATTGATTGCCGGGCATAAGCTGCCCCCCATTGTTGCTATCTCCATCGGCAACGGAGGGGGCGACTCACAAGGAAGCGAGCGGGGTCTCGAGTATGACACCGTGTCGGGCCGCTACGCTGAGTTTGTTGAGCACGAAGTCTTGCCGGCGGTCGAAAGCCAAGCCCATGTCCGTCTCACGCACGATCCCGATGGACGCGCCACAATGGGCGCGAGTTCCGGTGGCTCCTGCGCGCTCAGCATGGCCTGGTTTCATCCTGAGTGGTATCACCGTGTGCTGGCTTACTCAGGCACGTTTGTCAACCAGCAGTGGCCGTGGAATCCGCGCTCGCCTCATGGCGCCTGGGAGTTCCATGAAAAGCTTATCCCCCACAGCCATCGCAAGCCGTTGCGGTTGTGGTTGGAGGTGGGCGACCGGGACCTCGTCAACACCAATGTGATGCTTGACGGCATGCACGACTGGGTGCTGGCCAATGAGCACATGGCGGAAGTGCTCGCCGCAAAGCATTATCCGTACCAGTTTGTCTTTGCCCGCAACGCTGGCCATGTAGATCGTGGCGTGCGGCAACAAACGCTGCCCGAGGCGCTGGAGTACATCTGGCAAGGCTACCAACTCCGATGACCTCTTACACATGAAGAGAAGGAATAGTCAGGTTCCGGCCAGGAAATGACCGCCTGCGAGCCATCTCATGTGCCTTCCAACTGGACCGTCAAGCCCTCCCACTCAGCCGTCAGCGCGGCGAGTTGCGTGCGGAGTTCTCCGGCGAGCTCGGTGAGGCGCTGCGTTTCTGCGGCGGAGACGTAGACGGCCAGTTGCTCTTCGGTATGCGCAATGGCGCTCTCGACGCGCGGAATCTCCTCTTCAAGAAACATGCGGCGATCTTCCATTTGTCTCTGCTTGATGGGATTCAGCCGGCGCTGGCGCGAGGCCGCTGACGGCGTTGCGCTGCCGTTCGGTTCGGGCCCACCCTCGATGACGATTGTCGTTCCCATCGGTGCGGACTTTTCGCGTTGCGGGGCCGGCCTTTGCGGCGCGTTCGAGACGGTCTCCGCGAAAGAAGGGCTGCTGGATGCAATGCCCTTCCGCCGTAGATAGTCTTCGTAGTTCCCCTCGTACGCCGTGATGGCGCCGTCCTCGATCTCGAGCACGCGCGTGGCCAGGCGATCGATGAAGTAGCGGTCGTGGGAGACGAAAATCACCGTGCCGCCGTAGTTGGCGAGCGCTTCGAGCAGCACGTCTTTGGCGCGCATGTCCAGGTGATTGGTGGGCTCGTCGAGCAACAGGAAGTTCGACGGCGAGACCAGAATCCGCGCCAGCGCAAAGCGGTTGCGCTCGCCGCCCGAGAGCACGCCCAGCGACTTGAAGACATCGTCGCCCGAGAAGAGAAAACAGCCCAGCAGCGAGCGCAGCTCCACCTCCGGTACGCGACGGGCGGCGCGGCTGATGTCGTCCAGCATGCGCGCCTCGGGGTCGAGCACCTTGTACTGATCCTGCGCGAAATATTCGGCTACAACGTTGTGGCCCAGGCGGATCGAGCCCGCCGTAGGCGCCTCCGCGCCGGTCAGTAACTTGATCAGCGTGGACTTCCCCGCGCCGTTCACGCCCACCAGCGCTACGCGGTCGCCCCGCTCAATAGTGAAGCGTGCGCCGGCAAACACCCGCTTTGGTCCGTAGCTCTTCGCCAGGCCTTCGGCCTCGGCGACCATGCGCCCCGAGGGCGGTGGCTGCGGGAACTTGAAGTGGATGACCGCCTCTTCCTCGGGAATCTCGATACGCTCGATCTTTTCCAGCTCCTTGATGCGCGACTGCACCTGCTTAGCCTTCGTCGCCTGGTAGCGGAAGCGGCTGATGAAGGCTTCAAGGTGCTCGATGCGCTCGCGCTGGTTGCGGTAGGCGGCCATGAGCTGCTCGCGGCGCTCGTCCTTCTGCTTCAGGTATTTGGTGTAGTTTCCCTGGTAGATGGTCAGGCGTTTGTTCCAGATCTCCACGGTGCGGTCGATGGTCACGTCGAGAAAATAGCGGTCGTGGGAGATGAGGATGTATCCGAATGGATAGCTCTTGAGATAGTCTTCGAGCCAGTTGCGTGTTTCCAGGTCAAGGTGGTTGGTGGGCTCGTCGAGCAGCAGCAAATTGGGCTTGGCAAGCAGCAGCTTGGCCAGTGCGATGCGCATCTGCCATCCGCCACTGAACTCGTCGGTCTGCCGCGCCCAATCCTCTTTGCCGAAGCCGAGACCGGTGAGCACGCTGCCCACCTGCGCGTCGAGTGCATACCCGTCGAGCGCGTGAAAGCGGTCCTGCAGCAGCGAGTAGCGCTCGGCCGCGGATTGGTACTCCGCCCCTTCGTGATCCAGTTCCGCCATTTGCCCGGCCAACCGCTCGATCTCATGCTGCATCTCGTGCAGCTCGTCGAAGACAGTCAGGCATTCCTCGAACACCGTCCGGCCTGCGAGCCGTAACCCCTCCTGCGGCAGGTAGCCGATGCTGATGCCGCGCGTCTGTTCGAGCGCGCCGTAGTCCAGCGTTTCCAGGCCCGCGAAAACCTTCATCAGCGTCGATTTCCCCGCGCCGTTGGCGCCCACCAGCGCGGTCTTCTCGTCGTTGCGGATGAGCCAGTCGGCCTCGAGAAACAGGACGCGCGGCCCGAACCGCTTGCCGGCATGTTGCAGCGCAAGCATGAAAGTCTATTCTCGCAGAGGCCGCGCGCGCGTCCGAGCTTTGCACGCGAGGTTCTGCGCGCCTCGACGGCCCGATTTTTCGCACAGCCACATCTCAGCGCGATCCTGTAGGCTGGTCGCGGCGGGTTTCGAGATGCCGGACGAAGAGAGGACAGAAATGCTCTTGAATAGCCGAGGGATCGCTGCGAGTGCGCTGGGTGTGGTGCTCAGCGGAACGGTTGCGGCCGTAGAATGCCAAGCGCTGGACCGCCACGAGAGCCTCAAGTTGAATCAGATTCAGGTGATCGGAACGCACAATAGCTATCACGCCGGCATTGCTCCCAGCGAAGCCAAGCTGTGGCAGATGAAGGATCCCGAAGTCTTCACGGGCCTCGACTACCGGCACGAGCCGCTCACTCAGCAGCTTGACGCTGGCGTGCGCCAAATCGAGCTCGACATTTTTGCTGACAGCAACGGCGGACGTTTCGCGCATCCCGCGGGGCCGCGCATGGTGGCCGAAGCCAACCTCCCGCCCGATCCGCCGTTCGATCCCCAGGGCGTGATGTTGAAGCCAGGTTTCAAAGTCATGCACGTGCAGGATATCGACTACCGCAGCGTCTGCCAGCCCTTCATCGCGTGCCTCCGCGAGGTGCGGGCATGGTCGCACGCGCATCCGCACCATATACCCATCTTCATCTTGATCGAGACCAAACAGAAGTCGTCGGAGGGCCCGATGCAACTGACGCCGGCTGAGCCGTTCACGCCGGCTGTCTTCGACGCTCTGGACGCTGAGATCCGCTCGGTCTTCGGGCCGGACGAACTAATCACTCCTGACGACGTGCGAGGACCATACGAGACGTTGAACCAGGCCGTGCTCGCCGGCAATTGGCCCACGCTCAAAAGAGCGCGCGGCAAAGTGGTGTTCCTCATGGATCAGCGCTGGGCGGGCCCTGTCTATCTCGAAGGACATCCATCGCTGCGCGGGCGCGTGATCTTCACCAACGCCGTGCCGGGCGAGCCGGACGCCGCATTCACCGAATGCAACGATGGGCCGGCGGCCACCATCACGGACCTCGTGCGTTTGGGCTATCTGGTTCGTACGCGCACTGACGACAGCACGAGGGAAGCGCGCGCCAACGACACGCGCAGGCGCGATGCCATGATAGCCAGTGGCGCGCAAATCCTTAGCACCGACTATCCCGCGAGCGAGCCGGCGCGCTGGGAGGGCCACTACTTCGTGAGCCTGCCCGGCAAAGCACCGGCGCGATGCAATCCGGTGAATGCACCGCCGGGATGCGGCATCGAGTGAAGCGGGTGATGGCTTCATGCGGATGAGATCTGGAGGTGAGATGAACATGGTTTTCACGCTGCGGCGCGAATTCTTGAAGCAGGCCGGCCTCGTGGGGTCATTGGGTTCGGCGGCGATGATCGCTGGGCTTCCCGAGGGCGCGATCGCCTTCGGCGGCGGAGCGGTGCCCGTTGTGGAGGACGCGGTCAGACCCGCGCAGAATGAGGGGGCTCCAAAGTATCACATCAAGTTTGCCGTCTGCGGCATGAGCCACGACCACATCTACGGGATGATCGGCGCCGTCCAGCGCGGCGGCGGCGAACTGGTCGCTGCGTGGGGCGGCGAACAGGACAAGCTCGCGCTCTTCCGCAAGCGATTCCCCGATGTGAAGATCGTCGCGACGCAAGACGAGATTCTCGACGATCCAACAGTGCAACTGGTTCTGACTTCGCAGATCGCTAGCGAGCGGGCGGCGCTGGCCGTGCGCGCCATGAAGCGCGGCAAGGACTTCCTCTCCGACAAGCCCGGGATGACGACGCTCGAGCAACTGGCTGAGGTGCGCAAGTCCATCGCCGAGACCAGGCGTATCTACGCCATGTTCTATAGCGAGCTGCTGGACGTGAAGGCTGCGGTCTACGCGGGCGTGCTCGTGCGGCAGGGCGCCATCGGAAAAGTGATCCAGACTATCAACATTGCGCCTCACCAAATTGTCCAGCATGGCGGCGATTCCGGTGGCGCGATGCCGCGTCCCGCGTGGTTCTGGAACCCGGATCAGTACGGCGGAATTTTGTGCGACATTGGCTCGCACCAGGTGGATCAGTTCTTGTTTTACACGGGATCGACTGCGGCAGAGATCGTCGAGTCGCAAATCGCCAATGTGCGCCATCCCGATCACCCGCGCTTCCAGGACTTTGGCGATATGGTTCTGCGCGGCAACCGCGGTCTCGGATATGTCCGGCTCGATTGGTTCACGCCCGACGGCGTGGGAACCTGGGGCGATGGCCGCCTCTTCATCCTCGGCACCGATGGCTATATGGAGGTGCGGAAGTACACCAACATCGCCGTCAACCATCAGGGAAACAACCTTTTCGTCGTTGACAGCAAGCAAGCGCGGTATATCGACTGCAACGCCATGCCGCTTCCTTTCGGACCGCAGTTTGTGGCCGACATCGTGAACCGCACGCACCTGGCGCAAAACCTCGACGAAGCCCTGCTGGCCGCGGAGCTGGTCATCAAGGCGCAGAACAATGCAAAATGGGTCACGCTCCAGGACTGACGGCCGTGAGTGCGCATGTGGCAGCCGCCGTAACATAGCAGCGTGCAAGACATCCCGACAACGCGAGGGCGGTCGCCAGTCACAATCCGTGCGCAGAATCTTGAGAACTCAACTGCCGGTTTCCGCTTGACATGCCGTCGGCCCGCGCTCTAGGCTGGTTCTAACGCACGAGATGCACGGTTCCGCATTTCACAATGAAATGTTGATATTCTCTCCAACCCGCATGTGTCCGTGCTGCTGTCGGTGCAGCGTGCTGCGGGTGTGTGTTTAGAGAATCGAATTAAGCTTCGAAAACGCTCAAAACCCACTCGCCGCCAAGTTGGCCGGGTGGGTTTTTCGTTTTTGGGTTCAGTCGCAAGTCAACCAAGGGGACTTCCCCAGGAGGAATTGTCAAATGTCACTCCGCATTAACGATGTTGCACCGGACTTTACCGCCGAAACCACGCAGGGGACGGTCCGCTTTCACGAGTGGATCGGCGACGGATGGGCTGTGCTCTTCTCCCACCCCAAGGACTTCACCCCCGTTTGCACCACGGAGCTGGGCGCGGTCGCCAGCCTGGAAAAGCAGTTTGCCCGGCGCGGCGCCAAGGTCATCGGACTCAGCGTCGACCCTGTTTCGAACCACAGCAAGTGGGCCTCGGACATCCAGGACGTGGGCGGGCATCCGGTCAACTATCCCTTGATCGGCGATCCCGAGCTCAAGATCGCGAAGCTCTACGACATGCTGCCTGCTGACGCCGGCGACACCGCGGAGGGCCGCACTCCCGCGCAGAACGCGCCCGTCCGCACGGTCTTCGTCGTCGGGCCGGACAAGCGCATCAAGCTCACCTTGTCTTATCCCATGTCCACGGGCCGCAACTTCGACGAAATCATCCGCGTTCTCGATTCGATCCAGCTCACGGCCAAGCACCCCGTCTCCACCCCCGCAAACTGGCGGCAAGGCGAAGACGTGATCATCGCGGGCTCCGTATCGAACGAGGAAGCGAACAAGAAATTTCCAGGATTTAAGACGGTGAAGCCGTACCTGCGTACCGCTCCGCAGCCGCAGGAAGAGCTGGCCGCGAAATAATACTGTCCTCGATCGCATCCGCCGTCGATTCGCGGTGCGGCGGAACAGGCACCGGTGGCGAAGTGGCAAACGCGCTGGTCTGCAAAACCAGTATTCACGGGTTCAACTCCCGTCCGGTGCTCCAACTCAGATCGGCTGAACGGCCAAACGGGATTCGTCCTCAGTACTTCGGCACCGAGGGATCGATCTGATCGGACCAGGCCAGAATGCCGCCGGCCAGGTTGGAGACCTTCGCGTATCCAGCCTGCTTCAGGAACTCCGCAATGCGCTGGCTGCGCCCGCCGGATTTGCACTGCACAATGATCTCGCGATCGCGGTCAATCTCCGCGAGCCGTCGCGGAACGTCGTTCTGCGGCATCAGCTTGCCTCCGATGTTGGCGATCTGGTATTCGAACGGCTCGCGCACGTCGAGGATGAACAGGTCCTCGCCTGCGTCCATCCGCCGCTTGAGTTCCTTCACGCTGATCTGCGGGATTCCATTCTTCACTGCGCTCTCCTCTTTCGCTGCGGGCGCGATGCCGCAGAACTGCTCGTAATCGATCAACTTTGTCACCGTGGGATGCTCGCCGCAAACCGGGCACTCCGGGTTCTTGCGCAGCTTCAATTCCCTGAAGCGCATGTTGAGCGCATCCACCAGCAGCAGGCGTCCGATGAGCGGCTCGCCTTTGCCGAGAATCAGCTTGATCGTCTCCGTCGCCTGGATGACGCCGATCAAGCCGGGCAGAATTCCCAGCACTCCGCCCTCGGCGCAACTCGGAACAAGTCCCGGCGGCGGCGGTTCGGGATAGAGGCAGCGATAGCATGGGCCGTCCTCAGTGGCGAAGACGCTGGCCTGGCCTTCAAAGCGGAAGATCGACCCGTACGCGTTCGGCTTGCCCAGCAGCACGCATGCGTCGTTCACAAGATAGCGCGTGGGAAAGTTGTCTGTGCCATCGGCGATCACGTCGTAATCCTTCAGGATGTCGAGCGCGTTGGCGCTCGTGAGCAGCGCGTCGTGCTTCACCACGTGGAGATCGGGATTGAGGGCCTTCAGCTTCTCCTCGGCCGAGTCGAGCTTCTTGCGTCCGATATCCGCGGTGGAGTGGATGATCTGGCGCTGCAGGTTGCTCGCGTCCACCACGTCGAAGTCCACCAGGCCCAGCGTGCCCACGCCCGCCGCCGCCAGATACAAGGCCAGCGGCGAGCCCAACCCGCCGGTTCCCACGCACAGCACGCGCGCGGCCTTCAGCTTGCGCTGGCCCTCCACGCCCACCTCAGGCAAAATCAGGTGGCGCGAGTAGCGCGAGAGATCGTCTTTGGTCAGCTCCGGTAATTCCACCGGTGCGGTTGCAGTAGCCATCATTTCACCATCCTATTGACAGACGGATTGCGCTAGGAGAAGAACTCCCGCGCCGCAGGCCCGCCCGCTCCAGCGGCCGGCGCCCTCCCGCGATCGACGGAATAATCGACAGCGTGTCGCTTGCCGACACCGCCGTGGCCTCTTTCTCCGGCAGGTAGCGCACGTCTTCGTCGTTCAGGTAGACGTTCACGAAGGCCCGCAGTTTGCCTTCGCCGTTGAACAGGTGTTTGCGCATGTCGGGGAAGGTCCGGGTCAGTTCGTCGAGCGCGCCCGAAACGGTTTTCGCGCTCACCTCCAGGGTGTCTTTGCCCGCCGCGTAGGACCGCAGCGGCGTGGGGATAAAGATCGTCATTCGCCTTGATTCCTCTCTCACGCTTTCTTAGATTCAATCAGAGCCGCCAAGGGCTCAACTGTCTCGCTCACATCGATGCGCTCCGGCTCGAACCGCTTGTCTTCCTCGGTCGTCCCCGCAAGCAAAAAAGAGTTGGTCACCGCCGCCTTGCCCCGCGCCACGGCGGTGATGACGTACGAGCAGCCCAGCCAGTGCGCTTCTGCAAAGTCCGTCTGCGACCATTGCGCCGGGTGATCGGGGTGTGAGTGATAGAAACCGCCGATGCTCAATCCCTGCCGCCGCGCCTCGCGCTCAATCTTCACCAGTTCCACCGGCGCAATTTGATAGCGGTTTTCCGGCGAGTCGGTTCGCGTATTGCCGGCTTTGACCGACGCTTCAATCTGCCATCCGTCCGGCGACGCGCGTCCCAGCAGTGCGCCGCAACACTCGTGCGGATACGTCTCCTCGCCGTGCGTGCGAATGGCCTCGTAGACGGCTCTCGAAATCCGCAGCACGCTCACCCTTCCTCCCAGAACCGCTCGCTCAGGTATTTATCCGCGGAATCCGGCAGCACGGTCACAATCACTGCACTCCGCCCCGCCGCCACTTCATCGCGAGCGATCTGACCGCTGGCCACCAACGCCGCCGCCGCCGAGATGCCCACCAGAAGGCCTTCCTCGCGAGCGAGTTGCTTCACCATGGCATAGGCAGCTTCCGTTTCCACCTCAAGGGCGCGATCGGCAAGGAAAGGATCGTAGATCGCGGGCACAATCGATGTGGCCATGTGTTTGAGTCCTTCCAGCCCGTGGAAGGGCGAATCCGGCTGCACGCTCACGGCCACAACATCCGGATTCAGCTCCTTGAGCTTGCGCGTAGTGCCCATGAAGGTGCCGCCGGTTCCCAGTCCGGCTACGAAGTGCGTCACGCGGCCATCGGTCTGCCGCCAGATCTCCGGCCCAGTGGTTTCGTAGTGCGCGCGCCAGTTGGCTTTGTTCGAATATTGGTCCAGATAGCAAAAGCGCTGCGGATCATTGCCGGCCAGTTCGCGAGCGCGCCGAATCGCTCCGTCCGAGCTTTCGTCCGGTTTGGTCCATTCCACCTGCGACCCGTACGCCTTCAAAATGCGCTTGCGTTCCGGCGACACGTTCGACGGCATCGTCAGCAGCACCGGGAATCCCTGTGCGGCGCCGAGCATCGCCAGAGCAATCCCCGTGTTGCCGCTGGTGGCGTCGAGCAGCGTCTTGCCGGGTCCGAACCTGCCCTGCTCCATCGCCTCGCGAACCATGGCAGCCGCCGCGCGGTCCTTCACGCTTCCGCCCGGATTGTGCCACTCGGCCTTGGCCAGCAAAGTGATGCCCGGCAGCCCGCGAACTATGCTCTCCAGCCGAATCAGCGGCGTATTGCCGATCCAGCTCTCCAGCCCGAAGCCCAATTCGGTTTCTCTTGATTCAGTTCGCATTGGAGGAGCCGCCATTTCTTCTTCTCTTCTTCCTCAGGATTGATAGCTGCCGTGCGATGCCGTATCAACGATCGACCGATCCCATGCTGACGAAGCTGTGCCGGTCACAGGCTTTCGAACTTGTCCAGAATTGTGCGAGATGAGCGAAAGTTTAAAGGCGGAATGGCATTCGCGCCGCGGCGCTCAACTCGGCAGGACAAGCCCGCGAGGAGCAGCAACAACAACACTGCCGCACCAAATGCATGGAACCATTATAAGAAGAGCATTGGGACTCAGTCAATTCGCGCGCGCCGCTGCGCCATAGCGGTTCCAGGGCCACTGTACCCCAAAGCCGCTCCATCCAAGTCCGGGGTCCCCAGCGACCGGTCTTGGTCGCTGGGGTGGAAGTCCGGGGTCCCCAGCGACCGGCCCCAGGAAGCGGCTCTTCGCTTCTTGGACTGAACGACACGTGGCTCGAAGTGCCGGGACAGTTGGGGTGTCACCTGAACCCGGAAGACTGCATCAGCGGGAATTTAGAATCGATCTGGGCAGCCATGCAGGCGCCACGTCCCGGTTCAATCTCGGCTGGAACCGGCTTCCTGGAATTTCACTTGGCACTGGGCCAGCAAAGAACCTCGTAGGAAACTTGCTCATGAAAAAGACTCTGCTTTTCGCCATGCTGTTGCTTGGCGCTTCTTCTTCCGCTTTAGCCGCATCCGTCTTTACCACGCGGCTTGACGATCCCAAAGCGGTGGTTCTCACAGCGCAGGAATTCGGCATCCATGGCGACGGAATCGGCGATGACAGCGCCGCGCTCCAGGCGGCCGTTGACAAGGCTGAAAGCAACGCCCGCGAGGGGATTCTGTTCGTGCCCTCAGGCCGCTACCGGCTTACGCGCACCCTCTATGTCTGGCCGGGCGTGCGCCTCATCGGCTATGGCGCCACGCGCCCCGTTTTCCTGCTGGCTGACAACACCCCCGGTTTTCAGGCGGGCGTGGGTGACATGGTCATCTTCGCGGGTGCAAGTCCGGCCAACATGCCCCGCTTCGGCAGGCGCATCCCTTTTCCGCCCCCGGGCAGCGTGCCGCCCAATGCCAATGTGGCGGACGCCGACGCGGGCACCTTCTATTCGGCAATGAGCAACATCGATTTCGAGATCGGCGCCGGCAATCCGGCTGCGATCGCCATCCGCTTTCATGTCGCCCAACATGCGTATCTCAGTCACATGGATTTCCATGTCGGATCGGGCTTGGCCGCGCTCACCGAAGTCGGCAACGAGGCCGAGGATCTTCATTTCTATGGCGGGCGCTACGGCATCCTCACCGATAAGACTTCGCCGGCTTGGCAGTTCACGCTCATCGATTCGGTGTTCGAGGGCCAGCGCGACGCGGCGGTCCGCGAGCACGAGGTCGGCCTTACCCTCATCCGCGATACGTTTCGCAATCTTCCGGTCGCCATCGATATCGATCCGCACTATTCCGACGAACTGTGGGTAAAAGACTGCCGCTTCGAGCAGGTTTCAAAGGCCACCGTCATCATCAGCAACGAAAGCAGCCCTCTTACCGAGATTGGCTTCGAGAATGCGGTGCTCAAGGATGTGCCAACCTTCGCTTTGTTCCGCGAAAGCGGAAACACAGTCTCCGGCAAGGGCACAATCTACAGGGTTGCAAATTTCAATTACGGGCTTATCGTGCCCGGCGAAGGAATGACCGGCGCAATCGGAATGCGTTACGATTCCGCGGCGCTGAGCGCTCTGCCCGCTTCACTGCCGCCGGCGATCCCCGCGCTGCCGCCCACTGCAGACTGGGTAAATGTCCACACGCTCGGCGTCGTGGGTGACGGAACCACCGACGACACCGCCGCAATCCAAAACGCCATCGATACGCATCGCGTGCTGTATTTTCCCAGCGGGCATTACCGCGTCACCAACACGCTCGCCTTGAAACCCGGCACGGTTCTGATCGGGCTGCATCCGACGCTGACGCAATTCGACCTCGAAGATTCCACGCCGGGCTTCCAGGGCGTGGGCACGCCCAAGCCCGTGATCTCAGCCCCCGCGGGCGGCTCCAACATCATCAGCGGCATCGGAGTCTATACCGGAGGCATCAATCAGCGCGCCGTGGGCGTGCTGTGGCAGTCGGGCGCCGGCTCGCTGATTGACGATGTGCGCTTCCTCGGCGGCCATGGAAGCGGTTTCAATCCCTACAACAATAACCACTCTGCTGATTCCGTTCTCAGCAAGCGTTGGGACGGTCAATATCCCAGCCTCTGGGTGACCCACGGTGGGGGCGGCGCCTTCGCGGACATCTGGACTCCGGACACCTTCGCCCAGGCGGGATTCTATGTCTCTGACACAAAGACGCCCGGCCATGTCTATGAGCTTTCCAACGAACACCACGTGCGCAACGAGATCGTCTTCGACCACGTGGAGAATTGGGACATCAACGCGCCGCAGACCGAGGAGGAGGCCGGCGAAAGTCCCGAATCTCTGTCGCTGGAATTTGACTGGTCGAAGAACATCACCGTCGCCAATTACCACGGCTATCGTGTCACGCGTTCCCGCGCACCCTTTCCCGCCACCGTTCGCCTCTGCCATTCCGGGAACATCCGTTTCCGCAACGTCCTTATCAATGCCGAGAGCGGATATCCCGTTTGCGATGAAAACGGATGCGGAACCTTTCTGCGGGTCAGCAAATTCCCTTACGAGAATGCGATTCAGGATGTCACTCATCATCTCGAAGTCCGTGAACGTGAATTCGCTGCGCTCGACGTCCCGGAGAATCCGGCCACGCCTGCGCCCGCCGATACTTCAGCTGTGCTCGCGCCGGGCGCCAAGGTCGATAAACTGGAAGACGGCTTCTTCTCTATCTCCGGCGCCGCGGTGGATGCTTCCGGCAAGCTCTACTTCGTCGATCGCCATCAGCAGCGCATCTACGGCTGGTCGTCAGTCGAGGGCCTCACCGTTGAGCGGGACAATCCTCTCGATCCGGTCAATCTCGCATTCGACAAAGCAGGTGACCTGCTGGTTCTCTCTTCCGCAGGCCCTGAAGGAACCGTCTACTCTTTCCGCCCCGGAACGCCGGAGGATCAGATCACGGTGCTCGCGCCGCAACCGGCGACGCCGCATCCGGGAGCAGCGGCAAGTCTGCCGGTCAACTACTGGAACAACGGCGAATTCCGAAATCAACTCGACTTCAACACGTTCACCTACAAGACGCTCGCCGAGATGTTTGCCGACGATGTATCGACCCCGAAGGCCAGGGAGTACGTCTCGCCCGATGGCAGCGTCTTTCTGCCTGCTGGCCGCGTCTTTCAGCAGGGCCCGCCGGATTCTACCGGCTGGCGTTTTTCCGACAATCTTGACACCTACGGTTTCATCAGCGCTCTTCCTGGTCAGCGGGTTTATGTCAGCAGCGAATCGGAAGATCGTACGTATAGCGCACAAGTCGCTGCCGGCGGCACGCTGATCGATCTCCGGCCCTTTGTCGAGCGCGGCGGTGAGAGCGTCGCAGTCGATCGCAGAGGCAATGTGTATGTTGCCAACGGGCAGATCTTTGTCTACAACCCCGCGGGAAAATTGATTGGCCGGATCGATGTCCCCGAGCGCCCGATCGATATCGTTTTTGGCGGCGCTGGCCATCGCACGCTGTTCATCCTCGCCCACCACGCGCTCTTCGCGGTTAAAGTTAAAAGTTCAGACTAACCAACGAAGAAAACATTCTGCCCGGCGACATCACTCCACGGTTGCGATACCACAAACAGGAGAGCATATGGCCCTGCACAACACCCGCGAACTGAATGCCAAGCCGACGAGCGCGGTCGAGTCGGATGTTCTGAATAGCAATGCTCAGACCTACGTTTTCCCGGAGGTCGCGCGCGAACCGCAAATCGTCTACCGGACCATCCACGACCAGCTCGTCCTCGACGGGAACTCGCAGCATAATCTGGCGACTTTCTGCACCACTTGGATCGAGCCTGAAGTCGAGCAGCTCATGGACGAGTCTGCCGACAAGAACATGATCGACAAGGATGAATACCCGCAGACAGCAGCCATCGAAGAGCGCTGCGTGCACATGCTTGCCGATCTCTGGAACTCCCCCGAGGCAGCGAGCACGATGGGCTGTTCCACGACTGGCTCCAGCGAAGCGGCAATGCTTGGGGGGCTGGCGCTGAAGTGGAACTGGCGCAAGCGGCAACGCGCCCATGGCAAACCCGCCGATTCGCCCAACCTCGTCATGGGCCCGGTCCAGGTCTGCTGGTACAAGTTCTGCCGCTACTTCGATGTGGAGATTCGCGAAGTCCCCATGGAAGGCGAACGCCTGCTGCTGACGCCGGAGGAAGTGCTGAAGCGTTGCGATGAAAACACTATCGGCGTTGTTGTCACTCTGGGGGTCACCTTCACTCTGCAATTCGAGCCGGTGCGCGAGATCAGCATGGCCCTCGACAAGCTTCAGGCAGAGACAGGCCTCGACATCCCCATCCACGTCGACGGTGCCAGCGGCGCCTTCCTCGCGCCCTTCCTCCAGCCGGACTTACTCTGGGATTTTCGTTTGCCGCGCGTCAAGTCCATCAATGCCTCCGGTCACAAGTTCGGCCTGGCGCCTCTGGGCGTGGGCTGGGCGCTTTGGCGCGAGAAGCGCGATCTCCCTGAAGAACTGATCTTCGACGTCAACTACCTCGGCGGCAACATGCCCACCTTTGCGCTCAACTTCTCGCGGCCTGGCGGCGAAATCATCTGCCAGTACTACAATTTCCTGCGCCTCGGCAAGCAAGGTTATCGCGAGATTCAGGCGGAGTGCTCTGCGATCGGAAGGTACCTGGCCGGCAAGATCGCTAAACTCGGCCCATTCGAGATCATCTATGACGGAAACGGCGGCATCCCGGGCCTTTGCTGGAAGCTGAAAGATCCCACAGCATCCCCATTCACGCTCTATGACGTGGCGGATCGGTTGCGCGAGCGCGGCTGGCTGGTTCCTGCCTATTCCATGCCCCCAAACCGCGAGGACCTCGTCGTCGAGCGCATCCTCGTCCGTCACGGCTTCACGCGCAAAATGGCTGAGGAGCTTTTGCTCGAGTTGCAACGCACCATTGACCATCTGCAGGATCCGTCGCACCGCCCCCTGCGGCGCGATGCACGATCTGCCTCCCACAACCATTCAGGCAGGTAATCAGATCATTTGACTCGAACAGAGAGACTGCCACTTTCCGTGTGGCTCTCCCGCAGTATGTGGAATTCTCCGGTGGAAGAAATGTGCAGACTCGAGATCAAGACACCCGTCACCGTTGCAGCCGGCACAGTGCGAAAGCTCTCTCTAAAACCCTGCCCGCGCTTTGAACTCGCGGGCCCGGTCGCGGGCCACGGTCAGGTCTGTGTTCTTGGCATCCTTTAAGCGGACGTTGAGAGATCCGCCAGGCAGCGACGCCACTTCTTTAATCCACTTGAGGTTCACGATCGTGCTGCGGTGGATGCGGCAAAACTGGCTCGGATCCAGTTTCCTCTCCAGCTCAGCGATAGCGTGGTCGATACAGAAGACCTTGCCTTCCGAGACGGCGTAGGTCAGCTTGTCCTCTGCGTAGAAATGACTCACGCAATCGAGGTCGAGGAACCAAAGCCGATCCCCGAGGCGCGACGCAATGCGCGTGGGAAACTCAGGCTTGCTCTGACCGAGCGACTCTGCGATCTGGCGCAACAGAGCCTGCAGATCCGCTTGCGGCGGCTGCCCCGCGCCGCGCAACCGCTCCACTTTATTGAGGGCGCGTTCCAGCGTTTCTGGTTCCACCGGCTTGAGCAGGTAATCGACCGCGTTTTCGCCGAAGGCCTGCAGCGCATACTGGTTGTACGCTGTGGTGAAAATCACAATGGGCTGGCTCGGCAAGCGCGCCAGAACCTCAAAGCCATTCAGCCGCGGCATCTGGATATCGAGAAAGCACACATCGGGCGGATTCCGAGTCAGGGCTGCCACGGCTTCCTCGGGCTTGGTTGTCGCGCCCGTCACTTCCACTCGTCCCGTGTTATCGAGCAACCGGCGCAGGCGCTCCAGCGCCAGCGGCTCATCGTCCACGAGATAGACACGCAGTTTCATACCCGCGGCAAAACCATCTCCACCACAGAATAATCGTCCCGCCGGACGATGTTCAGCCTTGCCCGGTCGCCAAATAAGGCATCGAGACGCTGCACCAGCCTGTCCAGTCCATGGCCGGTGCATATGTCGGCCAAGTCAAAACCCGGACCCGTATCGCCGACCTCGATGAATACGCTCCCCGCATCGGCGCGCGCTGTCACCACAAGATTCCCACTCTCGCTCTGCGGAGTAATCCCGTGCTTCACCGCGTTCTCTACCAGGGACTGTACCGACATGGGTGGAACCTTGGTTTCTCTCAACTCCACCGGCACCTCTACCCGAGTGCGCAGCTTGTCGCCCAGGCGCACACGCTCGATGTCCAAATAGTCTTCCACGATCGCGATCTCCTGATGCAAAGGGATCAGTGAATTCGCGCTGGTGTCCAGAGAGGCGCGCAGCAACGTCGCCAGCCGGCCCACAATTTGTTCGGCGCGGGCTGGATCGAAGGCTATGAGCGCGCTGATGGAATTCAATGTGTTGAAGAGAAAATGAGGATGAATCCACGATTCAAGCGACCGCAGACGCGCCTCTGCCGCCAGTTTTCGCGATCGCTCTTCGGCGATTTGCTTTTCGTGCAGTGCCAGTTCCATCACCTGCACGCGGCTCAGCAGCGTTGCGTGCGTCATGGCTCCGAGACCGAAAACCAGCGCCAGCGGCACCGAGAAGCGCAGGGTGTTGTAGTAGTCGAGCCAGAAATGCTGCGAAACTGAAAAGCCGGCCGCCGCCAGAAGCGATTGCGCCAGCAGGCAGCCTCCCACGGTGAACACCAGGACGCCCGGAATCACAATCTGCCACGGCGACACCTTGCGAACTACAGCTTTCTCGATCAGCCAACCCAGGATCACAACCGCGAGAATGCTGGTCAGGTTTGCGTAGACAAATGTGAAAACCAGGGTGTGGAGCAGGTCGCGGGAGGTGAGGTGCGGGTTGGTCGCGTA
>Ga0326728_10007899_pt1 | contig 26821 bp, 19 predicted proteins | sample MB3enrmetagenome_FD_207602 | JGI IMG/M metagenome (GOLD analysis project Ga0326728, IMG submission 207602) | Lab enriched peat soil microbial communities from McLean, Ithaca, NY, United States - MB31MN | ecosystem: Environmental > Terrestrial > Soil > Wetlands > Peat | place: USA: New York...
CAATGAGGATGGATTGCGGAAGCGACGCCGGCGCACCGCGCACTTCGACCTGCTTCTGGATCCATCGCGCGCACTCCCGGGCGAGCCAGCGGACTTGGAGGCGGTTCCGAAAGGCGCGGTCAGCATCAGTACCCGTCCATCCCAGGTCGCTTTCATTTGCCGCCGGTAGCACCACGCGGCAAGCGTCAAGCTTCTCCAATAACTGGCGCAGCTCCGCGAAGGCAAAGAGGGAAAACGCCGGGGAAGCCATGTCGAGAGATGACTGCGGCATGAGGCTCTGCCGCAATTCGTCGATCACACGGTCGCTACCTGTGTTCCTGATCAGTTTCATCGGTGCCGCGCTTATCTAATCCCGCTCAAGCGGGGCTCGAACCGCTGAGATTCGGGCCTTGAGAATTAATTCAACAGAATCGGAGAGCATTGTAACACTTACCCGGGGGCAGATTTCAGATGAGTCTTCAATACGCCAGTTAGAAAGCAGGCTGCGTCAGACGTGCGGCACTGGAGAAACACTGAAGCCTCCCTAAGAAATTCAACCGAGGGGCATGATCGCCCCGGCTAGTGTGGTTTCCTCAATTGGGTCTGGGCCCTGAGATACTTCAGTCGCTCCAGAATTTCGTTCTTGCCAGTCAGGGGCGAAGATTCTCCCCGCCCAATGACAACTCCTTCAGCGTCTGTTCCACCGTCAAGTTGAGGTCTTCTACAAGTGAGTCGGTCTTGATGATGTAGCGGTAAGCTCATAGGTTAACGGCTTGGATGGCTGTGGACATTGTGGGCGCGGCGGTGATCAAAATGAATGGAGTGCGGTTGTGGGTCTTGTGGGCATACTCCAACAAATCGATACCCGTCAGGTCAGGCATGCGGATATCGAAGATGATCAGGTCGAAGACCCGCGAATCAATCTTCTTCGTGGCGGTTTGGCCGCTTGAGGCCGTTTCCACCAAATGGCCATTCTTGCGAAAGGCGATTTTCAAGACCCGGCAAAGAGATTCTTCGTCATCGATAATCAACAGTCGCGCCATTCAATTTTCCTCCCTGCAAAAGCGGGCCGCCGTCTGGTCTATCCAATAGCAGTCCTCACGCTAGCCGCTCGTCGCGATCACCATATCCGAGCAGAAGGCAATCAATTGCCCGAATGGGCCATCTCCCGCCGTGGCCATCGCGGAAGCGATAGCCATCGGGTAGGCAGCAAAGCGATCCAGGATGGTAGTTCACGCTGACCGCCTTGCCGGCAAATTCCACTGCTACATCCGGAGGAATATCGTTCTCTAGCAGCAGGTCGTAAGCCGGAAGCCGGATCCGCCGTTTGCGCCAGTCGTGCGGAATCCGCCACGCCTTTCCGGATGCGTCTTGCCACAGAACTCTCACTTGCTGACTGGGCGCAGCGTGGACCTCAATCGTGGTCGGCTTTCCCGCTGCCCTGAAAGCTGCTCCCATCTCAATATTGATGTCACTCAGATCCCACATCGACGGTAGATGGAGTGTTTCCACCCAAACAAGATCTTGGGTGACCTGATAAGGAGCCTCTTCCTTGAGTGCGGCGCCCCCGGTCGTGAGCCAATGCCGGGGCAGATGCCACCTGCGTCCCTCCGGGTCCGTGAAACGAATCCTTGCCGGACAGTAGTCGTTCCACCATTTCCCATCGGGATCGATCCAAAACGACCCTTCGGCCGGGCGGTCGTTCGCTTCATACAGCCTCGTCATGGCCATCACTTCAGGAACGATTTCGATCGGCACAGTCTTCCCGGTGAGACCCTCTGCCATCTGCCCAGAGAGGTTTACCTCTTCAAGCCGATACTTCTCCGATGGAAGTGTAATGATTTCTATTGGCGCCATGCCGGTCTCCCAGTGAATTCCCATGCTCAATATAGTCGCATACGGGTCGGAACAGGGGACTTCGAATCTGGTCCGCCGTTCAAACCAAGGAAGCACTGTCCAACGGTTCCCGTGCGAGTCGCAGGATGGGAACGAACACATCCAGCTTCGTAAGCCATCCGTGGGGAATCTCCGTCAAGCCTTTCCATGCGCCCCAGAGCTGGCCGGCAATTGATGCCGTGCTGTCGCTGTCGCCGTCGTGGTTGCTCGCAATACGGACGGCCTCAACGTAGGACTTGGCCACGAGGACGGCATAGAGGGCGATTGCCAGCGCTTCCTCCCCCACCCACCCGCCTCCGATGGAATGGATGATCGTCGGATGATCCTTGGACGCGGACTTTGCTACATCCAGAGCCTTCGTTACCGCTCGGAGAGTTTCCTCATACCCATCCCATCCCTTCAGGATCTGCAGGCTCGCTTCCGTGGCGGCTTGAATGTCCATTCCATCCATCAAGTGGCGGACAATTGCTGAGACCATCCCGGCACTGAGGTAGCCACTCGGGTGGCCGTGGGTAATCGCTGCGGACCGTGCGCCGAGGTCAAACGCTTGCTTGGGGTCGAAACGACGGAAGAGGCCGACCGGGGCAGATCGCATGGCGCCCCCGCATCCTTTTGAGTCGTTGATGAGTTCCTTGATCGTCCCATGACCACCGTGCCTCAAGCTGGACAAGCACGTCATTCCAGGAGCCCTCCACGCCCGCAGTTCGGGGCAATGAGCGAGCCAGCCCTTACTCTTCCGGGATTTGGCATTGCTTTCTCCCTGTGTTCCGAGCCAATCGAGGTATGACAATCTGATCGATTCCACGATGGTCTCTGTTGACGGTGACGGCTCTTCGAGCCCCTTCAGGATTCCTTCCAGCGTGAAGAGCGTCATCTGCGTGTCGTCCGAGACCACGAGCTTTCCATCCGTCAGTGATGGTTCCTGGATTCCAGCGGGACCGAACTTCCTGCGAATGTCCGAGATTGAACTGAACTCCACGGCATAGCCAAACGCGTCACCAACCGCTCCCCCCAGGAGGCAGCCAAGGAATCTCTCCGCATCGGATGGCCCCGTACCGGGTGATGCGATCTTCCTGCACCTCCGAACGTGTTCTTCCTGGTCAGGTGTTTCGATTGACCCGGGTCTCGCCGCCCTCACTCGCCGAATGGCCACATCAGGCTCAACCCCAAGCTCCACAAGCAGGCGTGCACCAATCATTCCTGTTCTGCCTAGACCGCCGCGACAGTGGATCACGATGTTCCGGCCTTGGCTTAGCAATCTCCTAAGGCGCAAACCCGAATAGACCCAAAGGTCTTCAAAGTGGTCATCGGGAATGCTCACGTCACGAATGGGGAGGTGATGCCATTCCATCCCGTGTGCTGATGCACCTTCTTGTAACTTGTCCGGTGGAACCATCCCTTCGCGGAGTTCGTGATCTTCCATCAACGTGACAAGCGCCGCGCCACCAAAGGACTGGATTACCTTCAGGTCAGTCTCCAGGTCGCGGTCCCAGGGGCCCGTCATGCTGACCGCTTGCTTCTTGCCGGGGCAGAAGGTTAGGCCAATCCGTCCCTTCACTCCATCAACTACCACTGAATCTATTCGCAGCGGGTGAGATTTGCTGGTTTTGACTTTCATGCATGCCCTCTTTGGGCTGACGATAGCTGAATCCTGCCCGCGACTATCAGTTATGCCGCTGGGCGTCCAGCCGTTGCACCTTCGCAGGAGCATTTCCCATTACTCTTCTTCCCACAATCACAAGTTAATCACCGCTCATGGCTCTCCGCTGCGTCATCCCGAGAACCCAATCGAACCTCAATGGCTCGTTTCAATTATTAGAATTGCGAGTCTTGAAACAAGATCAGCCTCACTCCTCATTTTTTATGCGAAGACTCGAGAATCGGATTGGTGTGTCCGCACTATTAAAAGCTTTGTATACCAGCCGGCGAGGATGAGAAATCCCGTATATTTGTCGAAAGGTTTGTACCGCAAGCCCGGCAGCCCGTTCAAACGGGACGGGGCTGGCCAGGTAAAGGAAAAAATTGGGTGACCCATCTGGATTTGAGCTCTTCTCGGTAGGGAGGCTCCAGCCAAGTTTTACCGTGGCGACATAATCCTCTTCCGAAAGCTTGGCCTTCTCGGGCTTAATAAAATTGTTTCCCGCCGCCTCCATCCTCAACCCGAATTGTCCCTGACCTGCAAACTGGACATAGTAGTTTACGCGCTTGCAACCGATAACCAGATATTCGTCCTCCCGCAGATCGGATAAACAAAGTGCTAAATCACCAGTAAATCTTGCCCATTCCTGATCGGCAGACGGTGCTGGCGGCAAGGCATCAACGCCCTTCAGCTCCTTGACCTTGCTACATTTCTCCTCCGCACCAGAGCCGGTAGGACTGGTTTCCTCCTCTTTACCCAAGAACATGATAATTCCGCCACGATCGTTCGGGTCGGCCGCCGGCACCGAATTAACTCTCAAAGAGTCCAATTTCCTCCTCTTAGATACTTTTTTCATGATCTTGCCCTCATCTAAAATCTCAACTTGAATGTTGCAGCCAATCGCCGTCGCCTGTATCCACGTTAGCTTGCAAAAGCGCTGAGGTGAACGACCCGGCCATGCGCTGCCAGCGCAGCACCTGTCAGGGCGGGACTGGCAAGACGGATGTCCTCCCCTTCTCCAACGGCTGGATACTTTTTCGTTCTGCCGGTTGAAACCCTGTTTAGGAAGGACTCCACGTCATTCTGGCCGGTGGGAGGGGTTGGTTCCTCCTCCTTTTGATGCGCCGAGTCGGCCCGGTCGAGCGCATCGAGTCCATAGCTGCGCAGGAGTTTCGGCCAGAGCTTCTTCAGCGTTTCGGGGCTGTCAAAGAGCTCGAAACCGCACACCTTGCCTTCGATCGTAAACACGGCCCCTATCTGCCCTTCCGTGGGCGTGAAGGGTTTCACGTATTCCTCAAGACGTGCTGAATGCTGCTCGAAGATATCGGCCATCGCAGATGTGCGGGAGGAGGTCTTTAGCCTGAGGAACTTCTCGTCGATATTCTGCCAGACCGCTCCCTGGTTCGAGTGCCTTACTCCGCTCGACTGCATCGATGCAGAAACTTGCGCCATCTTCATGGCACGACCTTCGGCATATTGCGCCCGCGGTGCGGAGGAGAATTCTCGGGAACGGTGGGCCCACCGCCCCCTTTCTACACAGGAAACAGGGATCCCGACTGTCTGCATGGCGGGGATAAGAATGCTCAAATTCAGCGTGCGGTTTTGTTTCGCTCCGATGAGTTCCTCCCCGTCCATCAAGAAGACCGGCATGTCGCTCTCGTTGGCGAATCTCAATTCCGGGACACTGCCGCCCTCGGACACCTCGGTGATCTTGGCACGCTTTTGGGCCAGGGCTTCGTCCAAGGTCAAATAGTCCGGTGTGATCCCCTGGCCGAGCAGGGGAAAGACGGTCATGTTTCGGAACGTCATGGGGTCTCCAAGCCTGGTACCGGAAATCGTATCTTTAATCAGTTTCATGATTCCTCCCGCGGCCAAGAATTGCCGCTTGCTCCCAAAAGGTCTGACTTACCTGCCTGTGGCAGAATCTGTCAGCCCTCGCTTCCATTCATCAAATCTCATGCGGCTCGCAGAGCATCCAGCAGCCGCACCATCGCCAGCGTGTCCTGCCTGCAATAGGCGAGCAGTGCCTCGCGAAGCCTCTTCCTTTCAGCACTTTCGATATCACTGTGAACCATCTTCTCCCAGGCGAGGCCCGCATCGCTGCCTTCGGCCACCCCCATCCCGTCGTAAGACATTTCGGGGACCAGGGCGGGAAGAACCCTCTTGAGCGAAAACGAGCCGCAGAACGCGGAGTGATAAACATGGGTCTGGATGACCGGCAACAGATCCCACAACCGTTCTTGGATATTTGTGATCGCGTCCCTGTATTTCGGAAACGATTGCGCCAGGCTCTCCAGGCACCCCGATTCAAAGCCGCTGTTGTATGCGATGATGCTCCCCTTCTTTCCCACAACAGGGCAGAGGGCTTTCACGAACGCAAGCCGTGGATCGGCATCTTCCTCTGGCAGGAATTCAAAATGCTCAAGATCAGCACCAGGCTTTCGCTGGACGTGCACTGACCACTGGAATGGGATCTGGTCGTATGGGCTCATGCCGGCGTATCGGGGGAGTGCCACACCCAGGGTTTCGAAGTCCATGAAGCAAAGTGGGTAACGAAGCTCGGCGAGAGCTTCCTTGAGTCCCTTCCCGAACGATGGCTTTCCGGTCTTTGCGCACTCCCAGGCCCTCTTCTGCCGGTCGGTCAGCGGGAAATCCTTCGGGATGTCACCGATCGCCCCAATCCCCAGCGCCGCTAGTTTCTCCAACTTCGATTCCGATATGCCGGGGAGGTTTTGGATGTGGTCAACCGGCAGGGACTTGTTGCAGTGGTCGTAGAATTCGCAGGTAAAAGGGCTTGTACACTGGCTTCCTGGCTCGATATCGGGGGGCGTGGCCCTCGCCAGGGCCTTGCGCTCTTCGCGGATGAGGTCTTTTACCTCCTGCTCAATCGCTTTGGTCTGGTCGGTAACGTCACGAATGACGAACAGCTTTTTAAGATCATATTGCTTCCCGTCATAAATGTATTCCCGGTTGAGGTGAATCAGGCAGGGAACCACCTTCATCCCGCGACCCTCAAGGATAAATCTCTGGATCGCCACATCGAATAGATAGTAATCCTTGAGGGATGTCGAGGACTTCACCTCGATCAGCCGCCACCTGTCTCTCGGCAGCCGCTCCAGAATGTCGACTCGCGCCAGGATCTTGTCGTGCACGAAAGTGGCCTCGAACACCGCCGGAAGATGTTTCTTTGCCACCGCGTGCTCGGTCTGCTCAATGGCCTTGCCCAATTCCTCGTGCCCCGCCTCGATGAGCAATCCGCCAGGAAATATCTTCTGTGCCCACCGGCCCACTTCGTGCCCCTGCTCCATGACCGCCTGAGTTGACTCGCTCGCCTCGCCTGCCAAATCCGGCTCATGAATCTGAAGATACAACCGCTTGAGGCATTGATGGCCAGCGACGAATTTGGATTTGGAGAGGTACATACTGCCTCCTTGGATAACCGCGATTCTACGCCTGCGCGGTTACTATAAGAACCCGTCGTTCATCTGCCGGACCGCAATTGTCTGCGGGGGCCTCTTACCAGGAGCATACACCCGAGGTGTGTCAGATGTGGTCGCTGCATGAAAACGGGCAAATTGTACGCCGGCGGGCCCGATGGGGGCGTGGGCATCCGCTTCGGCTGCGGCGAGCAGATGCGATGACCGCCCCTGTCATACGCGGCTGCTACGCTGGTTACATCAGAATATAACCCATGGCTGAGGAGGTGATTGATGGAGCTGAGAGAGGCCAGCCGCAACGGAAATGGGGGGCTCGCGCTTGCCCTCGTCAAACCCGCACACGTTCCTGCCGAACAACACAGCGTCATGAAGCCCAGCACGGAAGGATTCTACGCGGCGTGGGAGGAGGCCAGCCTGGCCCAGTATGGGGGCGAGCACAGACGGGCGCACTACTACTTTCGTCAGGCGCTGGAACTCGCGCCTGAGGATATTGAACTCGAAGCACTCGCCGAGGTGATTGAGGGTATGAACCGGGTTAAGGATTTCTTGGTTGAAGATGAACACGCGCTCCAGTGGCTGCGAGCCGCCGTAGAGGAAGACCCGAATAACTCTGAGAAGCGGTTTAATTACGCCGGCTTGCTTTGGAAGCTCGGGTGTGAAGACGAAGCTGCCCGGGAGTATGAAGCGGCCTTAAAGCATCCCGAGACCCTTTGCCGGCAGTGCTTGCGCGACTGCTTGAACAACCTCGGATGGTACCTCTACCGGAAGGGGGAATATGCCAAGGCTCTCCCCTGGTTTGAGCGGGCGGCCACGATTAAAGACTTAGATCCCGCTTTGCAGGAGCGGGAGTCCCCGCTGGCCATCGAGAATATGATTTTGGTCTATGTGGCCCTCAACATGGCGAAGGAGGCAGGAGAATCTGCTGCCTATTACATCGCCCACTTTGGCCGCCTGCCGTGGCCGGAGCGGCGTGCCCTCGCGAAGCTGCACATCAATGCGGATGCCCTCTACATCGAACACAGTGGCCACATAGTCTGAGAAGTTGTACCTGGAATCGATACACACGAGTCCCGTGCGGAAAGGGCTGGTGATGCGGCCGGAAGATTCGTGACAATGGATTCACAGCAATTTTGCTTTGGGCAAGGCCCCGGTAGCGCGTGTCCCACCCAGATTGACGATGTACGGGTGCTGCTGGGGCATCGGGTTGAGACCCCCCCACGGTCAGGACTACACGGACTCTGGCTACCCGCTTTTGCGAGGAGGAACATGGAATGGCGCGATTACTGATTGTCGATGACGAAAAATCTCTTTGCCAGGTTTTGAAAATCGCCTTTCGCAAGAAGGGCCATTTGGTGTCAGCGGCCTCAAGCGGCCAAGGCGCCGAGAAGAAGATTGAGTCGCGGATTTTTGACCTGATCATCTCCGATATCCGCATGCCTGACCTGACGGGTATCGATTTGTTGGAGTACGCCCGCAAGACCCACAACTCCGCGCCATTCATCCTGATGACCGCCGTACCCACCATGACAACGGCCATTCAAGCCGTGAATCTTGGAGCTTACCGTTATGTGATCAAAACCGACTCTTTGGTGGAAGAACTCTGCTCGGTGGTCGAAGGGGCACTGGAGGAGTTGGCTTTGCGTGCGGAAAATCTACGCCTCCACTTAGCCTCCCTTCCCGGGTCAATAACCGGAAATGCCGCCACAAGCCAGGAGGAAATCCAGATTCCCGCCGAAGGCTTTGACTTTGAAGGGCATGTTGCACAGGTGGAAAAAGAGTACCTGCAGGCCGCACTGCGTGCCGCCAGGGGAGTGCGCAGTCAGGCCGCTCATCTTCTAAAAATGTCCTATCGATCGTTCCGCCATTATGCGAAGAAATATGGGATCTGAATGGTGACCGGCAGGTCCGGCCAACAGGGGGACTGGAGAATTCGATTAACACCGCATGAGAGCGGCAATTCATCGGAAACGGCAGGCTTCTGATCGCCAAGATAGACCTGCGCGAGCCTTACGAAACGGAAAAGGGCATGCCAACAATATCTATTGAGGAGGAGTGTACTAACATAGGCAAAGGCGCCACCGTGGTCATTTGGTATGACCCGAAGGACGAGCCGCCTGACTTGACTCTTGCCTTGACGGCGGAGATGAGCCGATCAGCGTTCGGAGGATCAACGATGTCAGAATTCAACCGTGGCATTAGTGACAAGTTCATAGACCAGTTAAGAGAGGAAGCGAAAAAAGAGTCATGGTGGGCCGATGTCATAAACGATCCCAAACTTTTCGTCGCAGTGCGGGAAGAATCTTTGAATGTTTATTGGCACGGGCAGTCGCTGTTTCGAGTGAAACCGGGGCCGAAGGTTACGACGCATGCGAAGTTTCTGCTCGACCCCGAACTGGATGATCAAGTGCCACTTGTCGAGAGAGAATTCAATATAGGAGAGCTTCAAGAACGTGGCTTTATCAGCCAATACACAGGCACGAAGACCCTCACGAAGATGAAGAAGGCATCTGGCCTCTTCGCCGGATTGGAGAAGACCGGGTGTCACGAAATCGGAGTAAATAATCCTGAGGTCATCGATTGCGAAATCGCGTTTGGCGGAAATAAAAAGGGGGCACCCCGTGCAGATATTGCAACCCTTGAACAGGGCAATGGAGGAGACGCTCACCTCGTGTTTTGGGAGGCGAAGCACTATAGCAATCCCGAGCTCCGCGCTGAGGACGGCAGGCCGATCCCAGTTTGCGATCAAGTGAGGAGATATAAGGAATATCTTTTCGACATCGATCACCGCAAAGCCGTCGTGACCAGCTACAAGAGGGTTGCGGAAAACCTGGTGGCCATTCGCGACATGGGCATGCAACGCCCACTCTCGTCGCTGATCACCGAAGTGGGCACGGGCAAACGTTTGCTCACATTGGATCCTGAAACGAAGGTCGGGCTCATCATATTCGGCTTTGATCAAGCCGAGAAGGTTCACCCGGGATGGAAGCATCATCTCGAACGGCTGAAGTCTGAAATCAAGCCCGTGGTTGACGTAGGCAGCGCTAAAGGCATTCGGCTGAAAACATGAGCCTGCAACTAACCGTCCACCGCGGCACGCAGCAGATCGGCGGGACCTGTATCGAAATCGTGCACCCGGATGGGGACCGTCTTGTCCTCGATGCCGGGCGGCCACTCGATGCGCCAGAAGGCGCCACTGGTCTGCTGCCGGCGTCGCTTGATCGAACCCGGCCGGCGACCGTGTTGATCAGTCATCCCCACCAGGACCATTGGGGCCTGGTTGAGGAACTGCCACCCACTTGGCCGATCTGGACAGGCGCGAGCTCGGCCAAGCTGATTGCGATTACCGGCGACGTGGCGCGCCGCCCACTTACCCGGAAATTGAAGACATGGAACAGCCGGTCGGGACCCTTCGCCATCGGGCCATTCACCGTGACGCCCTATCTCACTGACCATTCTGCCTTCGACGCCTATATGCTGCTGGTTGAGGGCGCGGGGAAGCGGATTCTCTATACGGGCGACTTTCGCCGCCACGGCCGCAAATCGGTGCTCGTGGACCGGTTTATGAAAAATCCTCCAGCCGATATCGACGTGCTCGTGACCGAGGGAACCAATCTGGGCTCTGACAAGCCGGTGAAGAGCGAGAAAGAGATCGAGCAGGACTTCGTCGAATTGTTTAGACGGACCAAGGGCAGGGTCTTCGTTTCCTGGTCGGGTCAGAACATCGACCGCACGGTGAGCCTTTACCGGGCAGCAAAGCGTACTGGCCGGACCCTCGTTATCGATCTCTATACCGCCGATGTCCTCGATCAAATTGCGGAAGGTACCCGGCTGCCGCGGGCAGGATTACTGAATTTGAAGGTCGTCGTCACTAGAAAACTCCGTAATTATTATCGGAAAATCGGCCGGGAAGCCTTCATCGAGAGAATGGTCCCACATGGCATCTCCGCCAAGCAGCTTGTCAGGGGCCATCATGTCGTCATGGTGCGTCGTAGCTTAATCGCCGATTACATTCGGGCGGCAGTGGTACCCACGGCTTTTGACGCTTTCAACTTCTCGATGTGGCGGGGCTACGAATCGAAACCGGAGATCACTGAAGTCCTCGAATGGTTCCGAACCGGCGGCGCGGCAATCGCCTATATTCACACGAGCGGCCACGCCTCAGCAGCCGATTTACGTGCCTTTGCCGCCGCTATCCGCCCCAAGCTGACCGTACCAGTCCATGGTGTGAAATGGGATGAGGAGGCGCACGGTTTCGGCACGATCCGCCGGCTTGCCGATGCCGAAACGCTGGTCGTTCCCTGAAGCTGGTCATTGGTTGCGGCCGAGTCCTATGGCACCTGCAAGACCCATGCCGCCGGCCACAATGAACACTGGCGGAAATGGCAGGCGGAGGGCAACTGCTTTTCATTCATCGCCGGGGATGTTATCCTGCCGCCACCTTCGGAGCTGAATCAGCCCGGAAGTTCTTGAGGCAAAAATCATGCCCCGCGGAGACCAACTCACTCGCCAATGGAGGCTTGTCCACCTCTTGGCGGGCCACCTCGGGCGGACCCTCGCCCAACTCGCCGGCGAACTGGGCGTCGCCAAGCGCACCGTCCAGCGCGATATCGAGACCCTGAGCGTGGCAGGTTTTCCCGTCACCTCGGAGACACGCAACGGCACGGTCTTCTGGCACTTCATGGAGGGTTTCCACGCCGAGGCCCCCATTGCGCTTACTCTCACGGAACAGATGGCGCTCTATTTCAGCAAAGGACTGTTTAAACCCTTGCACGGTAGTCCAATCTACGAGTCCTTGGAATCAGCCATACAGAAAATCGGCTCGCAGCTCCCCGCGCAAAGTTTCAAGTTTCTGCGTGGCCTCGACCAGGGAATTTCAGTTTCGAGTTTTGGGTTGAAGGACTATAGCCACTCGAAGGAAGTGATCGATGCCCTCACACGCGCCGTGTTCAACAAATTCATCGTGCGAATACTTCATCGTGCCCCCTATCGTGAGAAAGCCGTCGAGCGGGAGGTCGATCCGTACAAGCTTTGGTACGTGAACAACGGATTGTATCTGGTCGGCTACGATCACAAAGAAAACGCCTTGCGAACCTTTGCCGTCGAGCGCATCCAATCCGCGAAGCTGACCAACCGGCGCTTCGAGCTTCCGGAAGATTTCAACTTCGAGCAGTTCAGGCAGACCGCCTTCAACATGATCTGGGGCGAGCCGCAGGAAGTGAAGATCCGCTTTTCAGCGGCCCAAGCCCCTTATATTCGCGAGCGCACCTGGCATCCGGGGCAAAAAATCGAACCAGAGGGCGATGGCAGCATAATCCTCACGCTACATGTTGCTGACTTGGATGAGGTCAAGCGCTGGCTAATTGGTTTTGGGGCAGAGGCCGCTGTCCTGACCCCGGAGGAACTGCAGATGGAAATTGTGGACGAATGCCGCAGAATAGCAAACGTGAGCAAAGGACTGTGACCTCCGAAAGCAATAGTGCCCAATCACGGTGACAGCTGTGCGCGTGCCGATAACTTAGCCCGCGCCCAGATACGAAGGGGAGAGAGCGTGCGACGGACTTTGGTGGTCGGAAGTCGGCTGGCCTTGCAGGAAGCTCGCTTCAAAGCGGCTCTTGCCCGAGACTGCGGGCTTCAAATCCTGAGCGTGCCCAGATTGGCGGCTAGACTCGCCGGAGGGTTTCTCGAAGCGATCACAAGAGATGCCCTCCAGGATCTGGCCAAGGAAGCAATTGGGGTGGGCGGTTTTAAGGCGATCGGACCTATTGCAGACCTGCCAGGAATGGTTCGCGCTGCCACCTCGACCCTCAGCAAAGTCTGGGACGCCAACCTTGATTTGGGGGAATGGCTCAAGAGGAATGATCAGATTGCCGACATCGCCCTAATTGAGAAGAGGGTCCTATCTGGACTGCCCGCAGGAATGCGGCTGCCACGGGATCTGGCAAGCGACGCCCGGAAGAGAAGCTCCAGCGCGGCTGCTGTATTGGGACCCGTCACCGTCGAAAATGTGTACGACTTAGCCCCTTGCTGGCGGCCACTGGTTCTTGACCTCGCAAAGGCTGTGCATGTTGAGTGGCACGCGGTCCGGAGCAATGCGGATGCTCTTTCTTGGCTGGCAAACTCGAAGGTCCAGGTTGTCCTCCACGATCCCCTGCAACCCACTCTGGAAGCCGTCAGTTGCGCCAACCCGAAGCACGAGGCCTTGGAGGCTCTGCGCTGGGCACGCGAGCTCCTTTCGACTGGGCGAGTGAGCCCGGGTGAGATTGCCATTGCGGCCGCAACCGTAGATGAGTGGGATGACCACGTCCGGGCCCTTGCCAATGACAGCCACCTTCCAATCCACTTTGTCCACGGCTGCGCTGCCTTATCGACTTTCACAGGCCAGCAAGCCGCGGCGCTGGCCACGGTCCTTCTCCACGGCCTGAGCCGGGACCGGGTAACCCGCCTCGTGCAGCTTTGCCGCAAGTCCTCGCCGGCGCTGGAGGCTTTGCCCGACGATTGGAAAGCCTCGCTGCGGGACAGCTCTCCCCTCGTCAACTTGACCCAATGGCAACGTGCCCTGGATGATTCCGCCGACAACCGAAAGCCGGGTGAGGTCGACCTAAGGCCCATTCTGCTGCCACCTCTTGAACTGTTGTCCCGGGGCGAATCGGCTGCGGTGGAAGCAGGGAGCGTTTTTCTTCAGGGACAAGCCCTGGCGCTGTGGGAGCAGGCTCTACGCGACGGGCCTGCCGCTGCCCTGGAAACGACTCTCGAAGGGCTGCGGGTGGACGATCAAGAAGAGCCGTCTGTTAGCATTGTTTGGGGTCCGGCCCATACGTTGCTGACAGCACCCCGAAAGTACGTTCGTCTGTTGGGCTTAACCAGCCGGCACTGGCCTCGCCGGGCGGCCGACGATCCGCTATTGCCGGACTATATGATTCCGGCCCGGTTGCTGCAACCGACCCCCGCTCCAGTTCAGGACAGGAACAACTTTGGCGGCATCTTGGCATCCACGTCCGCAAAGGTCGTGCTGAGCCGCAGCCGGCGGGATGGGGAAGGCCGACTGTTGGGCGCAAGTCCGCTACTTCCCACCGGCCTGGCTGAACGGAATGTGCGCAGGATGCACATTCCCCTGCACGCCGTGAGCGAGTCTGATCGGCTGCTGTCAAGACCGGAGGAGCTCGGCGCGACGGCCCTCGGCAAGTCCGGTTTGGCTTGCTGGCGTGACTGGCAGGATTCCAAGATCACCGCCCACGACGGGAGAGTTGCCGCCCGCCACTTGGTTGTCGAGCGCGTCCTGGACCGGCCGCATTCGGCAAGCTCCCTGAAGAAGCTTCTCACCGACCCCCTTGGCTTCCTGTGGAGCTATGCGTTCAGGTGGGAAGAGCCGGACGAGGTAGTGGAGCCGATCACCCTGGACCGGTTGAATTTCGGCAACCTGGTTCACGATATCCTGGCCCGAGCCGTAAGAGCTTTGGAAGCGAAGGGAGGGTTCTGCCGAGCCTCCTCCAAGTCGGTGGAGAAGGCAGTCACGGCAGCGACAGAGGAAGCTGCCGCCTCGTGGGAATTGGAGATGCCGATTCCGCCCCGGCTGGTCTGGAGGGGAACGCTCGAAAGCGCGCGCCAGGTAACGTTGGCAGCACTCCAAATAAAGGAGGACCCGTTACCGGAGCAGAGAACGTGGGCTGAGGTTCCATTTGGGCGCGACTGGGAGGAACCGGAAGGAGGGAAAAATCCTTGGGATCCGGTTTCCCCCGTTACTGTCGCCGACCTGGGCATCCGGATTAACGGGAGGATAGACCGGGTGGACGTGGATGGGAATGGCAAGCGTGCCAGAGTCACGGACTACAAGACCGGCAGGGTGCCGCGCAATGTTGAGGTCCAGACAATTGATGGCGGGTCAGAGCTGCAGCGCTGCCTGTACCTTCTGGCCGTCCGCAGCCTGTTGCCCAAGGTCAAAACCATTGAGTCCCGCCTGCTCTATCCCGGCTCCGGAAATAGAATCTATCCCCTGCCCGATCCTGACAATGCGCTCCGGACTCTGGCAACTTATTTGCGCCTTGCGATGGAAAACGCACGCAGGGGCCTGACAATCCTTGGCAAAGGGTCGGAGAGCGAGTACAACGACTTAAGCTTTGCCCTGCCTGCAAACGCCAAGGGGGTCTACTTTGCCCATAAGGCCGCAGATCGGAACCGGCTCCACGGGAAGCTTGTTGAGTTGTGGGAGATCGAATGACCACCAGACTGGCGGATGAAGCAAACCGCAGCCGAGCCCTCACGGACCTTGGCTCGACGCTTCTCGTCGAAGCCGGCGCCGGAACGGGGAAGACCGCATTGCTGGCAGGCAGGATCGCAATGCTCCTGGCAAGCGGGGCCGAGCCGAAGACCATCGCCGCAATTACCTTTACGGAGATGGCGGCCAGTCAGTTGTCGGTCCGCATAGACGATTATGTGAAAGGACTTTTGACCGGCAATACTCCCCCAGAGATGGCGGTGGTTCTGCCCAAAGGACTTTCAGGAAAACAACGAGCGACGCTGGAGAACGCACGGCAGAACCTTGACGAGCTTACCTGCACCACTATTCACGGCTTCTGCTTGCGGCTCATCAATCCTTACCCGGTACAGTCCGGCCTTGACCCGGGGGCTACGCCCATGGATGAGTCATCGGCGGAACTGAGTTACAAGACGGTCTTTGAGGAATGGCTTCGCGAGCGCCTGAATGTCGAGGATGGGTCTGGCGACCCCCTCGCGGAGTGCATAGTGCTTGACCCCGACGAGGGAGTCAAATACATCCGCAGCCTGGCAGAATTCTTCGAGGGGCACCGCAGCGCGAAGGCATTGCCGTTCGAGGTGACTGCTCCCTCCCGCCAGGCGTTCCTCAAGAGCGTGGATGATTTCCGCACCTGGTTCCAGCGTCAGAGGGCAAAGGAGCCCGAGACCGCGGACATCATAGACGCATTGGTTTCCTTGTCCGAAAAATATCGCGGGAGAGGGCAAATGTCCTTCGGGCAGCTCTGGCGCGGCGCCCACCCGGAAAACGAGCTCATCTTCACGAAAGCTGGGACGTTTCGAAGCTATTCGAAGAAGGGCAAGTGGAAAACCGCTGCCAAGGAGGCGGGGAAACCGGCCTCGGAAGGCGATCTTCTCAGCCAGGAAGCTTTCGCGCATTACAACTCCGTCAGTGAATCATTTGACCGCCTTCTCGCGGAGATTGCCCAAGAATTGGTCGCGAGGTTTGCCCAGCCGTTCGAGTCACTCAAACAGAGGTACGAGAAGGAAAAGCGCGACGCCGCTCTTTTGGATTTTGACGACCTCCTCTACAAGGCACGTGACCTCCTAAGGAACCGCCCTGACGTGCGGAAGGCATTGGCGGAGCGCTATAAGCACGTCCTGGTCGATGAGTATCAGGATACCGACCCGTTGCAAGCGGAAATCCTCTTCCGGCTTTGCGGGGAGGGTGACGGAAAGCTGCCATGGGAGAAGTGTCGCCTGCGCCCGGGCCAGCTCTTCATCGTCGGCGACCCCAAGCAGTCAATTTTTCGATTCCGATTTGCCGACATCAACACTTACCTGCGTGCACGCGATGCCATTGAGCGGCAGTTCCCGGGCAACCGCCTGGAAATCGTGGCCAATTTTCGCTCTGTGCCCGCCATACTCGATTACGTGAACACTTGTTTCAAGGGACCGTTGTCAGTCACCGGCCAAGCGGGGTTCGCGGCTCTCTCGGCTGTGATTAAAGCCAGCCCTCACTCGCTCCCGCCGGTTGTGGGTTTGGACATTCCACACTCGGACGATGAGGATACGCGCACGATCGAAGCAGCGCAGGTTGCCGCCCTCTGCCAAAGCCTCATCGGAAATCTCGCTGTCCGGACGGGCGGGGGAATCGTCAAGTGCCGGCCGGGGCAAATTGCGCTGCTCGCCCCGACGGGGACTGACCTCTGGATCTACGAGCACGCCCTCGAAAGCGAGGGCATCGCCATAGCCACGCAAGCCGGTAAGGGATTTTTCCGGCGGCAGGAGGTCAAGGACCTGATCGCCATTGCCCGGATTTTTGCCGATAGCCGCGACACGCTTGCCTTTGGCGCCCTGATGCGGGGGCCCCTGGTAGGGTTGAGCGAGCAGGAGCTGCTGGACATCATCGCAAGCCTTCCGAAAGACGCTGCCCAGCCTGAGAAGTTGCCCAAGTTCTGGCTCTGGACCGACCCCAGAGGCGTTCAGCACCCGGTGGCGGCAGAGACTCTTCGAGTCCTGCAATCGTTGGCACGCAAGCCGGCCTCGACGCCGTTCGATGTCCTCAATGCGGCAGTGGAAGGCCTGCAACTCCGAACGATACTGAGATTGCGACATCCCCGAGGGGCAGAGCGTGCCCTGGCGAACACCGACCTCTTCCTCGAAATGGCTCGCCCCTATGCGGCGAGAGGGATCCTCGCCTTTGCGCGGGACATGTCACAGGCCTGGCGCGAGGGCGAGCGAGAAATAGAGGGCCGCACAGACGCTGAGTTGGATGCGCTGCACGTCATCACCATCCACAGCGCAAAGGGCCTGGAGTGGCCGGTTGTGATTCCAATCAACACAACGACAGGTGTGCAAGGGACCAAGGGAATCCTTTACCGGAGGAACGACGATACCCTCCACATGAAGATTGCCGGAATTGAGCCCGCTTCGTACACAGAAGTGAAGGCCTTTGAAGAACAGGAGCTGGAGAGGGAGCGAGTGCGCCTTTGGTACGTCGCCTGCACGCGCGCGCGAGACTTGTTGGTACTTCCCCGACACCAGGATCCACCAATGGGCTCATGGGCCAAGGTGCTAGACCTCCATGTGGAAGGCCTGCCACCCATCAGCCCAAGCGTATTCAAGGCTGCGGCTCCTGAACTGGCCGTGCCTGCGCAGAACCAGCAAGACCAAACGACCTTCATTAGGGAGGATGCGGTGATTGCCGCTGCGCGGCCGGAGGTTCGGTGGATCCGGCCCAGCGGGAGCCATGACGATGGGCGCCAAGAATCGGATCAGCGGATGGAACCTCCGGAAGGAGTGGTTTCCGCTGAGCCCGCGGTCAAGCCGATTGGCAGTGCCTTGCGCGGCTCAGTGCTTCACAAGCTGATGGAAGAGATTCTAAATGGCCTGTTGGAGGAGAATTCCTCATCAATCGCCTCACGCGCCGACGAACTCATTCGTCGACTTGGTGGGAACCCCAAGGCACGACCTGAAGAAGGACCGTGCCCAAAGGAAATGGCTGACACTGTCCTCAACGTTCTTTCCTTGCCATTGGTCCGGGAATTCAGAGCACGTCTGAAACCTGAGTTCCCTCTCTTTTCGGCCAGGAAGGCAGTTGACAACCGGCTGCATTTAGTTGGCGGGGTGGCAGATGCGGTCGCCTTAGGAGAAACGAGCATCGACATGGTGGTGGACTGGAAGAGCGATATAGATGTGGACTCATCTGCCCGGAATGCCCACTTTGGACAGATGCAGGCATATCTGGAGGCTGCAGATTGCCGCCGCGGCGCCATTATCTACATGACCACTGGAATCATCCAGGTGGTCGAGCGGATGCCTCCATCAAATCCTAGGGGGGAGGTTCAAGGGGGATAAGCCCACTCCGCAAGCCGCCTTTCCCGCCACATGCGGCACGTGTCTCGGTATGAACATTGTCCTGCGAAACTCAAGGACCTTTCTTAATTGGAGCGATCTCAAATATGACTTCCACCTTTTCCTGGCTGGATTTTTCAGAGAACGAGAGGAAAAAAGCTCTTGATGTTATCGACCTGTTCAGGGAGCAGGAAACCCGGGACGAACTGGGCATTGGCACTGTGAGAGATGCTTTCGCAGACTTATTCTTTCCCGGTACAAGCACCATCCAAACGCGAGCCAAGTACTTCCTCCTCATCCCATGGATCTATCTTGACTTGGAACGGCTGCGAATTTCGTCCAGTGAGGTCGCGCCCCGGGCTCGACACGAGGAAATCAAGCTTATCGACGCTCTGTGTGAATCCGGTGAAGGCGATGGCGTTATTGGAATTGACGCGCGTTCCGGTCTTAAACGCCTGCCGAGCAACATCTACTGGCTGGGCTTGAGATCCTGGGGCATTCGGCTTTATCCCGGTTCTCAGGATCAGTACCACCGCTCCCTGAGTGCCTTCTACAAGGGGAAGGACCAGGCCCAGCGAAACGATGATGATGAGCCCGTCGAGGGCCGGATACTTCGGAACTGGCACTTCGGACTCCCCCTTCCGCCAAAGGGCTTTCCAAAACAAGCGTCATTAGTGCTCACCCGAAAAGAAGCTGACTATCTCCGCGAGCGCATCATGGCGCACGCCCCGGGCACGCTGCTGGCTTTTCTCGTGGATCTTGGAGAGCATATGGACGGCGTGGCATTTCCTTGGGAGTATCCCCAGTTTGCTCAGCTCTCATCACGTATCCGTGAACAGCTCGATCACGCTCGTAACTTCTCTGAGGTGATTCACGGCGCTCAACTACTTTACAACCTCATGCTTGCCCAAAAGGGACAAATCAAGAACCTCTCGGACGTTTATCAAGAAAAGATGGAAGATTGGTTCTCCCAAACGCAGGCTCTATCGGATGCCTTCGCAAACTGGGATCGACGTCGCTTCTGGCAAGTTGTGATTTCCGGAGGAGCAAGCATCACTCCTTCAACACAGTTCTTCATCGATAGCTGGATCGACATCGCCCTGCATTCGAAGTCTGTCGGCGATGTCATCGACAACGCTCGCGCTCGCGCGTTAATCCATGATCGAGAGGTCGCGCTGAAGCGCGGGCTTGCCCGCCTCGAAAACGACCGCGCTCTCGAGCTTTGGGGGGGTGAAGCCGGGTCGGCCCAACTCACCTACCGCTGGCAAGTGACGCAGCGGATCGTCGCAGATATTCTTGCCGGTCTTTCACAGGATGAACAAGATGCTTGAACCACACGATAGACGTCTCCTCTTCGAATCTCTTCGTCCACCCGCGGGCTATACTTTGGATTCGGGCATTGGCACAACCTTCTCGCTGGACTTGCTAGCCTTACTGGCTGCTCCACTCGCCTTCAGTCTTTTTAGCTGGGGAAATGACGAGGATCCTTTGCGGGCCGACCCGCTCGCGCTCCTTGAAGCCATACGGCGGTACTCTGATAAGCTGACCGTATTCTGCCAGGCAGGCCAGATCGCGATTCCGCGAAGGCATCAACAACTATTCGGGTACCTCGAAGACTCCGTAATTGGAGTAACACCCCAAACCCCCGAAGCAGTCTTCCATCCCAAGGTCTGGATTCTCCGCTTCAGCGCGCCCAACGGACCTGTTCTGTATCGCTTGATCTGCATGAGTCGGAATCTGACGTTTGACCACTCATGGGACACCCTGCTGGTCCTGGACGGTGAACTCGTCGAGCGCGACAACGCATTCGCTGCGAATCATCCACTAGGTGACTTCGTGGGGAGTCTCCATAAGCTTGCAATACGTCCGGTGCCCGAACGAACTCAGGCTGAGATTGATCGCATGCAGGAGGAAGTGCGGCGTGTTCGCTTCGAACTTCCCGATGGCTTCGAGCGAATTTCATTCTTCCCACTCGGGATTGAAGGAGCTCGCACATGGCCCTTCAGGGGCCGCATTGATCGGATCCTGGTGGTTTCCCCCTTTTTGTCTGCAAAATGCCTTTCGCGACTGAGCAGAAAAGGGGAAGGCAACATCCTGGTCAGCCGCTTGGAAAACTTGGCTTCCCTTGACCCGAAGTGCCTAGAGGGGTTCGAGCGAGTAAAGGTTTTGAGTCAGGGAGCCAACTCGGAGGTATACGATGCCGAAACCCCCAACGGTGATGCTGATGTTCCCTTGGTCGGCCTGCATGCCAAGCTCTTCATTATTGATGCCGGCTGGGAAGCGAGCGTGTGGACCGGATCGGCAAACGCTACTGACCCTGCCTTCGGCGGGAACATTGAGTTTCTTGTTGGGATGACCGGGAGCAAGGCGCATTGTGGCGTCGATTCGGTTCTGGGCCAGCTCGAGGGTGAGACAAGCTTCGGTGATTTGTTGCAGGACTTCACCCTAGGGGACCAGATGAACCCTCCGGATCCGACACAGGAACGGTTGGACCGACTGGTTGAAGCAACGCGTCGAGCGCTGGCGAAAGCAAGCCTCAAGGCCGTGGTCACGCTGAATGAAAACATGCAGTCCTACCGTATGCAACTCCGAGTCGCGGCGGGAGGCGTTCTGGACCTGCCCACCGGCATCACAACAGGTTGTTGGCCAGTCACTTTAAATGAAGCGAGTGCCCTTCCGGTGACTGCCGACAAAGAGAGCTTTGTGGAATTCTCCAACCTATCCTTTGAGGCTCTGACCTCCTTCCTTGCCTTCCACGTTGAGGCCACTGACGAAGATAAGAAGGCGTCTGCACGTTTCGTTCTCAATTTACCCCTGGAGGGCGCACCCGCGGATAGAAGGGAACGCATATTGCGCTCAGTGCTGCAAGACAAGGACCGGCTCTTGCGCCTGCTGCTTCTTCTGCTCTCGGAAGGAGAATCTGACATTGCAAATCTGCTCATGGAGTCGGCCGGTGAGAAGCAGGGACAATCTCAGAATGCTTCGCCAGGTCTGGGCGTTCCGCTGTTCGAGTCGCTGATTCGAGCCCTCGATCGCGATCCGGCAAAGCTGGACCAAATCGCGCGGCTGATCGAGGATCTCCGCAAAACCTCTGATGGTGAGAAACTCCTGCCAGAAGGGTTCGAGTTGGTGTGGCGACCAATCTGGTCCGCCCGGGAGAAGATGAGCCGATGAGCATCCAGATGGAACGCCCTGATGTTGCTAAGATTCTCCGCAGCTTGAAGGATTTTCAGCTCGACACTGTGGAGTATGTATTTCACCGACTCTATCTTGACAACGACTGCACCCGGCGTTTTCTGATCGCGGACGAGGCCGGACTCGGTAAAACGCTTGTTGCCCGCGGGCTCATCGCCAAGGCTGTCAATTTCCTGTGGGAGACGGTCGACCGGATCGATGTCGTTTATATCTGCTCCAACTCTGACATCGCGCGTCAGAACATCAATCGGTTGAATGTCACGTCTCAGGCTGATTGTGCTTTGCCATCGCGGATAACGCTTCTTCCTATCAAAATCAGGGACCTCAAGGAAAACAAGCTGAACTTCGTTGCCCTTACCCCGACAACCTCTTTCGATCTGGGGTCAAGCCTCGGGAGAGCGGACGAGAGAGCTCTGCTTTACTGGTTGCTCCACCGTGCATGGGATCTTAAAGGAACTCCACCCCTCAATATTCTTCAAGGGGATGCAGGATGGAAAGGGTTTCGTGATCTTGTGTATTCCTTCAACCACAACCACGAGATCGATGATTCCCTGGCTGAGGGGTTTGCCAAGGCTCTTCAGAGGAAAGAGGGCTTGCGTGCTCGTTTCGATAAGCTTTGCCACAGCTTCGCCCGCGCACGCAAGGACGTCAAGGACATTCCGGAAGAAGACGCGAGAGAGCGAAGACGGTTCGTCGCCGACCTCCGATCACTGCTAGCTGTAACTTGCATTCGATCACTTGAACCTGACCTTATCATCCTTGATGAATTCCAACGGTTCAAGGGTCTACTGGATCCTGATGATGCCACGGGACATTTGGCGCAGGAATTATTCGATTACTCTAGTTCTACAAGAAAAGCCCGCGTGCTGTTACTTTCAGCCACACCTTACAAGATGTACACAATGACTGATGAGGCCGAAGAGGAGGACCACTATAGCGACTTCTTGGGAACCCTGCGCTTTCTCCACGCGAACAAAATGGAGACGGATCGCTTCGAATCTCTTCTCAGTGATTATCGCCATGAGTTACTACGTTGGGGGGGCGATGGGCAAGGCCGCTTGAAGGAGATCACACAAGAGTTGGAGTCAAGGCTGCGCCGGGTGATGGTGAGGACAGAGAAACTTGCGGTGTCGGAAGACAGGGAAGGAATGCTCACTGAAGTCCGCAATCAGAACTCCAATCTTGAAATGTCCGACCTCGAAAGTTACGTGGGCTTGCAGGGGATCGCACGCGCGCTTGAGCAGGGCGACACTCTCGAGTATTGGAAGTCGGCTCCTTATCTGCTGAACTTTATGGATAATTACGAACTCAAGAAGGAGTTCTTGGAGGCGCTGGATGATCCCGGGCGGGCCGGGGAACTCACCAAACTAGTGGCAAAGTCGGCCGGATTAATGCTGCGTTGGAGTGACATAGCTGCGTACGATGCGGTGGATCCGCGTAACGCACGCCTTCGAGGCCTTCTAGCTGACACTATTGGTGCGGGGGTTGCCCGCTTGCTCTGGCTTCCCCCATCGTTGCCATACTATCGGCTCGGTGGACCATTCGGCGGCCCGGAGCTTACGAAGTTTACAAAGCGACTTGTCTTCTCTTCTTGGAGGGTTGTTCCGAAGGTTGTCGCGTGCCTGTTAAGTTACGAAGCTGAACGAGCAATGTTTCGCTCTTTTGAGTCAAGCCCCGAGAATTCGCCGGAGGCAAGGAAGGGTAGGCGACCCCTCCTGAGATTTGCGCGCACAGATGGGCGCCTATCTGGGATGCCCGTGCTTGGCTTAATTTACCCCAGCGTGAGCTTGGCCCGCTTGGGAGATCCTCTCCGATTCGCCGCCATGGTCCAGAATCAAGATAGTGTTCCCACCTCCATCGACGTCCTTCGGCGGGTGGAACAAGACATTAATGTCGCCCTCTCTGCAATCATGCCCTCTTATCAAGCTTCTAGCCCCGAGGATGAAGCCTGGTACTGGGCAGCCCCGATCCTGTTGGACCTGCATGATGATGGCGATGTAACTCGCGATTGGTTCTCTCTGGAGGACCGCGCAAGGATATGGGCGGGAAAGGAAGAATCGCAGGAAGAGGATGAAGAGGAGTCCCTTTGGGCTGCCCATGTCAGACGGGCGAAGGATTTGGTCTCGGATCCCACCGGATTGGGGCCTCCACCTAAGGATCTATCTCAGGTACTTGCGCAGATGGCTTTGGCTGGACTGGGAGTCGCTGCTCTCCGGGCACTTGCCAGGATGACCGATGGTGCCGCAGGTTTGTCGACATCCGAGATGAGAAACAGCGCGGCGAGGATTAGTTGGTCCTTTCTGAGTCTATTCAACCAGCCCGAGGCGATGGCACTCTTGCGTGGCTTGAATAAGGAAGAGCCCTATTGGCGGCGGGTGCTCGAATACTGCATTGACGGCGGATTGCAGTCAACGCTCGATGAATACGTTCACATTCTTAGGGAATCCCTGGGGCTCATTGACAAATCTTCCCTTCAAGTCGTCCAGGAGATTTCCGAGGCCATTTGCGGTGTCCTCACGGTGCGGACGTCAACATTGCTTGTGGATGGGTTGGCCCTCGATCCTACGGGCCAGATAGTCGAGCGGGAAGAACGGCGGATGCGAAGTCGTTTCGCATCGCGCTTCGGTGATGAACGGCAAGAAGATGGCGAGGAAACGACGCGCGCTGACCAAGTCCGCAATGCTTTTAACTCTCCCTTCTGGCCGTTTGTTCTCGTAAGCACATCAGTAGGGCAAGAGGGGCTCGATTTTCATCAGTATTGCCATGCGGTAGTGCATTGGAATCTACCCTCGAACCCCGTTGATCTCGAGCAGCGAGAGGGTCGTGTTCACAGGTATAAGGGGCACGCCGTGCGAAAGAATCTGGCAAAGCATTATGGTCCCTCGTTATTGATATCAGGGAGCGTCAAGGATCCATGGGAAGCCTTGTTCGATGCCGGAAAACATGATCGGGCGGGGGGGTCTTCTGATTTGGTACCATTTTGGGTTTATTCGGTGGAGGGCGGGGCAAAGATTGAGAGACACGTTCCGGCCCTTCCCCTCAGTCGGGATCTTGAGCGGTTTGACGGGCTACGCCGTTCACTTGCCGTCTACCGGATGGTTTTCGGACAAACCCGGCAGGAGGATCTACTCGCCTTTCTCCTTGCGCGGATCCCACAAGAAGAGGTTGATCGGGTCATGCGAGAGCTCCGAATCAACTTGGCCCCGCCACCTTACCAAACGGCAGATAAGCCATAACGCCGAAGTATGAATGGGTCAAGCGAGAAAACTTGGGCCGTCCGAACGCCCGCCTTCTGTGCCAATGCTTAGTGACGGGCATCGCTACACTCGGCACCCGACCGCGGCTTTGGTCCGAGAATGTCCCCCTTCATTGTTGATGACTCACACGGCGAGCCGGCCGGCCTCTCTGGTCGCCTTACAAGCGTGCTCTGCTCTACACCTTCTTCTTTTCCTGCTGTTGCTTACGCTTCAGCCACTTTTCCTTGGTTTCCTTGGGGACGGTGAAAAGATAATCTCCATCAGAATCTTGGCGGTCGCGCTCAATCATGGAGGCGATACTCGCATCCTCTAAATCTTCGTCGGCAGCGAGCCGAACCGTCAGGCGGACTCCAACGTCCTTCGGGACGACCTGACCCCAAGGAACGAATCCTCTCTGATCCGCTACCGCAAAGGCTTTTAGCAAGGGGGCGGTTGTCTTATGAGAGGCGAAGTTTTCGGTGAAGCGAGCTGCTTCCTCCTCGCTGAGGAAGGATGCCAGAAAATAGTAATTCTGGCCCTTTCTTCTGGCCAGGAGCCTCGCGTTCTCCAGCCAAGCTAATTTGAACAAGGCAAACAGTTCATCCTGCAATCCAGTATCTTGCCATTTCTGCTGGCCGCGAACCTTGGCGCAATAGCCTTTGAGGATCTCCATGTTCATTCCTGCCGTTCGCCATATCGACACACGTGTTGCGGGCGCAAGACCGTGCGTCTATAACTTCCGTCCCTTGAGGAAAGTCGGCCTCGCTGGCGACTACTTCTTTTTGGGAGGAACCACCGCTTCTTTGAATGCCTTCGCCAGGCGGAATTTCACCACCGTCTTAGCGGGAATCTTGATGGCCTCGCCGGTCTGAGGATTGCGACCCATTCGAGCCTTGCGATTTGCCTTCACCGCCTTGCCCAGCCCGGGAACCACAAACTGCCCGCTGCTCTTCGCTTCCTTCGTGGCCAGCGTGACGAGTTCAACGAGAACCGCAGCCGCAGTCTTCTTTGGGATGCCCACCTTCTCGGCCAAATGCGCGACGATCTGAGATTTTGTCATCATTTCTTTTGCTCTTCCTCTCTCCGTTGGATTGTAAGGATTGCTATGTTGAAATCGTCGTTCAGCCCCCAATGTACGTAACGCACGGATGGCTGTCAAGGCAGTTGCGGAGAGGAGCCTCCACCCCGTCGCAAGGAGATTTCTCTTCCGCGTTCGTTGCCGGTCCGGTAGGATTATGGCGATGTGCGTTCGCTACCGGCTGTCGAGCACGGAAGAAGAAGTCGCGGAGTTCTTTGAAGCGGAGCTGACGGAGGAACTTCACCCACGTTACAACATCGCGCCGTCGCAGCAGGCGCCGGTGATCCGTCAAGCAGAATGTGGGCGCGTGATCGCAAACGTACGGTGGGGCCTCGTGCCATTCTGGGCCAGGGCCACTTCGATTGTCTACAAGCAGATCAACGGCTGCAGCGGGAGGATGATCGAGGAACCGGCCTTCCGCGGCTCCTTGATTAACAGCCCACGGAACGATACATCGGCTTGTGCGGAACGGGTTATACCGGCGAACCCCCTTTTTCCCGGCGTCGAAAGACGTCCCGCGGTAATGAGGGGCAGCGGCGCTTCCCTGGCACGGCCCCGTTGAACCAGAAGTTTTATCATGACGGATCCTGAATCCGGTACCATTGCTGTGCTAGCCGAAAAGCCCTCGGTGGCGCGTGATGTCGCGCACGAACTGGGTGCAACCGGCCGGGGCGATGGATATCTGTACGGCAACGGCTACGTGGTGACGTGGGCGATTGGGCATCTCGTAGCCCTTGCCCAGCCGCACGAAATCAACCCGGAATGGCGCCACTGGCGGCGCGACCTGCTCCCCATC
>Ga0326728_10007901_pt1 | contig 26817 bp, 22 predicted proteins | sample MB3enrmetagenome_FD_207602 | JGI IMG/M metagenome (GOLD analysis project Ga0326728, IMG submission 207602) | Lab enriched peat soil microbial communities from McLean, Ithaca, NY, United States - MB31MN | ecosystem: Environmental > Terrestrial > Soil > Wetlands > Peat | place: USA: New York...
AAAGGCATCCCCCTCCGCCAGGGGATCTATATCGGTCTGCTCGGCCCCAGCTATGAAACCCCGGCCGAGATCCGGATGTGCCGCCTGCTCGGTGCCGATGCCGTCGGCATGTCCACGGTGCCGGAAGTGATCGTCGCCAATCACATGGGGATTCCGGTGCTTGGCATCTCCTGCATCACGAACATGGCAGCCGGCGTTCTCCCCCGGAAGCTGACCCACAAAGAAGTCCTGGACACCACGGAAAGAGTCAGAGAGACATTCCAGTCGCTGCTCCAGTGGGTCATCCCGCAGCTTGCCGCGGAGGGAAAGAGTGCCTATTGACGGTGCCCCCCCATGAAACAGTTCAGGCGAATGCTCTTAATGGTGTTGGACAGTGCAGGCATCGGGGAAATGCCTGATGCTGCCGCCTGGGGGGATTCAGGGTCGGACACGATCGGCCATGTTGTGGCCGCTGAAAGACCAAGGCTCCCCAGCCTGCGGAAGCTGGGGCTCGGCAATATCCACCCGATGGCTTTCCTTCCCCCCGTGCCCGACCCGGAAGGAGCCTTCGGCAAAGCGGCCATCTATTCCAATGGGAAAGACACGACTGTCGGACATTGGGAAATGACCGGCCTGGTGACCCCGATGCCTTTTCCCACCTACCCGAACGGATTCCCCGACCGGATCCTCATCCCGTTCCAGCGGGCCATTGGACGCAACGTGCTTGGCAACAAGGCCGCTTCAGGAACGGAGATCATCCGCGAACTAGGAGGGGAGCATGTCCGGACGGGAAAGCCCATCCTCTACACCTCGGCCGATTCCGTCTTCCAGGTGGCTGCTCACGAAGAGGTTATCCCTTTGGAAGAGTTGTATCGAATCTGCCTGGTTGCCCGCCAATTGCTGGACGGGCCGGATCGCGTCGGCCGGGTGATTGCGCGTCCATTTGTCGGTGAACCGGGCAGCTTCAAGCGGACCGGAAACCGGAAGGATTTTGCCATTCCGCCTCCGGACAAGACCCTCCTGGACCACCTGAAGAATGCCGGTTTAGCCACTATCGGCGTCGGCAAAATCCCGTCGATTTTCGATTTCGTCGGTATCAGCGAACACCTGGAGGCTCACGACAATTCCCAATCCATTGATCAAACGATCCGGGCTCTCGGGGGTGCGCCCGAAGGGCTTATTTTTGCGAACCTGGTTGATTTCGACATGCTTTGGGGGCATCGCAGGGACAGCAGAGGTTATGCGCAAGCCTTGGAGTCTCTCGACCGCCGAATTCCCGAGATCCAGCGAGCCATGCAAAGAGACGACTGTCTCATGATCACGGCCGATCATGGCTGCGATCCCACCTACCCGGGGAGCGACCACACCCGGGAATACGTCCCGATTCTCGCCTACAGCAAAGGTCTGGTGGGAGGGGTGAATTTGGGCATCCGGTCAACTCTGGCGGATATGGGGCAGACGATCGCCGAGAATTTCGGCCTGCATCTCTCCTTCGGCACCTCTTTCCTCAAAGACCTTGTCTGAGCCCTGGAGTTTTTGAGTGCTAAGATCCCAGGACTCGAAGAACACAGACGTCCTTCAGGTTGCGGTAGCGCTGGTTGTAATCCAAACCATAGCCAACGACGAATTCATCGGGAATATCAAACCCTATATAGTCCACCGGAACGTCGATTTCGCGGCGGGAAGGCTTGTTGAGCAACGCCACGACTTTCAGTGACCCGGGGTTGCGTGCACGGAGGTTCTGCAGAAGATAGTGGAGTGTCAGACCCGAGTCCACGATATCTTCGACCAGGAGAACATGTTTCCCATCCAGGCTTTCATCCAGGTCTTTCAGGATCCGGACCTCGCCGCTGGTCTTTGTCAACGCGCCATAGCTGCCGACCGCGATAAAATCAAAAGAAAGCTCCAGGTCGATCGAGCGCACGAGGTCCGCGTGAAAAATGCTGGCGCCCTTCAGGATTCCGATCACATGAAGCGCGTTCCCGCGGTAGTCTTTCGCGATCCTGGCGCCCAGCTCCTGCACGCGTTTTCTGATCTTCTCGGCTTCCAGAACAACGGGCCCCAGGGATTCGCCGGAATAGCTCATCATCGTCTCCTCTATCGGGGCGGCTTCGGTTTTCCAGGATTCATCATCGCACAGTGCAGACCCAATTAGAAAGTGCTTGAAAATGTCGCCGCCTGGGAGAAGATGGTTGACCATCACAGGAGGATGGATTTCAGTGAAAGGACGGTTCGCGCTCTGGGGCCTTTTGTGGGCTGTCGTTGTGATGTCCGGATCGGTGATCGCGCTGCGCGCTTTCATCGGTCCCCTTCCATTTCACATGAATTCGCCGATGAATGCGGAGAGCGTTTTTGGATTGGGGTTGATCCTAATGCTGCTGGCACGGTCGAAGGCGGACGAAAAAGGTGAACATCCACAGTGCTCTCGACTTCAAATTCTTGCCCTGGGCGCCGCACTCATCGTCATCACGGCGGCGGCATTCTGGAGCACGCTTGGCTTTTATTTCCTCTCCGATGATTTTATCCTTATCAACTATGCCCGGGCACGTCCGGATCTCCGGGCCCTGTTTACCGTAGGGGGAGGCGATGGTTTTTTCCGTCCCGTGGGTTATCTTTCGCTGTCATGGAACTCTCTTTGGGCATCCTTCCATCCGGCCATCTGGCATGCGTCCGCTTTGGTCTGGCACATAGCGAATTCGCTGCTCGTGTTCGGGCTCGCCTTGCAGATTTGTACTTCGCGCAGTGCAGCCTTCTTCGCTGCCGCGCTGTTTGCGATTCACGGTTCGCGGCCGGAAGCCGTAGCCTGGATTTCCTCGCATTTCGACAGAGCCTCCGCATTTTTCTTTCTGAGCGGTCTTATCCTGTTCATCCATTCGCTGCGGAAAACAGCTCGCCCGCGCCTGTGCCGAGTTCTGTCCCTGGCATGCATGATTTTAGCGATCCTCAGCAAAGAGGCGGCCTTTGTTTTTCCGGGAGTGCTGTTTCTCTTCCTGCTTCAGCAGAAAGTCGAGGCTTCCTCAGCCGGATGCCGGAAGGACGCCGCTTTGGGCCGATACCGACCGCTAATCCCTTTTTTGGCAGTCGCGGCGCTTCTGTTTGTCTACCGCTGGTGGCTGTTTGGCGGAATCGGCGGATACCGGGATATGCAGACCGGCAGACCCGCAATAGGGATGACCGGTTTCGTTTCTGCAGCGAAAGTTCTGCTTTTCAGACTGTGGGCTGTTCTCTTTTTCCCGATTAATTGGAAAGCTCAGCCGGGATTTTTCTTCTCGATCCTGCTGACCCTATCCATGGGCGCCCTCTGCTGGATGGCCTTCAGCCGGTGCAGCCGGAAACGGCTTGTTTTCCCTCTCGGGTTTGTGCTGCTCGCGGCATTGCCGCCGCTGCACCTGCTGCTGATCGGATCTGATTTGCAGAAATCAAGGCTTCTCTACCTCCCTTCCGTGGGCTTTTGTCTTCTGCTTGGATTGGCGGTTGAAACAATGACGCCCCGGATGCGCCTTCTGGTTCCCGGTGCGCTGATGATGTTCCACCTGGCGGCGCTCGCTCACAATCTGGACGGCTGGGCGTACGCTTCGGAAAAGGCAAGAGACGCCTGCACCCAGGCTGCGCGCCACATAGGTCCGGGGACCAGAAAAATCGTGGTTGCCGGATTGCCGGGGAGCCTCGACGGGATTGCTTTCTTTGCCAATGGATTCCCGGAGTGCGTCCAGATGCGGCGGAAAGGTCTTCCGGTGTCGATAGAATTGCGGCCAGAGAGCAAGCAAGTCGCTTCCGAGGACAACGTCCCCTTGCTCCGGTGGGATTCGTCGGCGAGGGAGCTTCGCTCCGGTGAGACCGGGAAATAGGAGAGCCGGCGGCGTCAGTCCGCGGTTCAAAGGTCCGCTTTTATTGGTATAATCCACGCTTCTGGCCCGAATTGAAAAGGAGCACCGATGATCCGGTCGAGAAGGAATTCGGTTGGGGTGAATGTCGGCGGCATCAGGGTTGGCGGCGGCGCGCCCGTGGTCGTGCAGTCGATGACCAACACCAACTCTGAAGACGTCGAAAATACGGCGCGGCAAATCGCTGCGCTTGCCGATGCAGGGTCCGAGCTCGTCCGCATTACGGTCAACACGCCTGAAGCGGCACAGGCGGTGCCCGAGATCATCAGGAGAGCGGAAGACCTGCGGGGACGCGTGCCGGTCATTGGCGATTTTCACTACAACGGCCACCTCCTTCTGGCCCAATACCCGGAATGCGCGCGCGCGCTGGCGAAATATCGGATTAATCCGGGGAACGTGGGAGTCGGGAAACAGCACGACGATCATTTCCGGCAGATCATCGGGATTGCGATCGAGAATGACAAACCGGTTCGAATCGGAGTGAACTGGGGATCGCTCGACCAGAGAGTGATTGCGCGCTTAATGGATGAAAATTCCCGCAGTGCTCAGCCGAAAGAGGCGCGGCAAGTGATGATCGAAGCGATGTGCCTGAGCGCGCTCGAATCGGCCCGAGGGGCCGAAGGCTACGGTTTGCCGCATGATCACATCATTGTCAGTGTGAAGGTCTCGGGTGTTCAGGATTTGATCGAGGTCTCCCGCGCGCTCGCATCCCGGTGCGACTATCCTCTCCATCTCGGGTTGACGGAAGCCGGGATCGGGGCTAAAGGAATCGTGGCTTCGACTGCCGCCTTGGCCGTGCTGCTGCAGGAAGGGATCGGGGACACCATTCGAGTTTCCCTCACACCCGCCCCGGGCGGAGACCGCACGGAGGAAGTCCTGGTGGCTCAGCAGATCCTGCAGTCGCTCGAGCTGCGCAGGTTTTTCCCCCAGGTATCCGCATGCCCGGGCTGCGGTCGAACAAGCTCCACTCTTTTCCAAAAACTGGCGGATCAGATCCAGACATACATCAGAAACCGGATGCCTGTGTGGAGGAGGCAGCATCCTGGGGTTGAAGGATTGACGCTTGCGGTCATGGGATGCGTCGTCAATGGTCCCGGGGAATCGAAACACGCCCATTTGGGCATTTCGCTTCCAGGAACCGGGGAGGACCCGAAAGCGCCGGTCTACATCGACGGGAAACTGGCAACGATTCTGCAAGGGGAGAACCTCATCCCCGAATTTACCGCCATTCTGGAAGACTACGTCGCTTCGCACTACCGCCGCGAAGATGCCAAGGACCCAAAGGTGCGCTGAGTTTGAGTTCTTTGCGTCTTGACGGTTTTGCAAGAATTCGCCGCCGGGTTCGAATGATTTTGATGTATCCTAATGTTTTTGCCTGAATAAACCAGGGAATGGAATACCAGATTATGTTGAAGACCCAGAATTGCGGTGAATTGCGCTTGTCGGATGCCGGAAAGACCGTCACTCTCGCAGGATGGCTGCAGAAGCGGCGGGATCACGGGGGCCTGATTTTTCTGGACTTGCGGGACCGATCCGGCTTGGTCCAGGTCACGGCGGATCCGAGCATGAGCGAGGCTTACAATGTGGCAGACAAGGCCAGGAACGAATACGTGATCCAGGTCGCAGGGACGGTGCGGCCAAGGCCGGAAGGAACCGTGAACCCCAACCTGGCCAGCGGCGAGGTTGAGGTTTTGGCTCAGTCGATTACCATCCTGAACGCGTCCAAAACGGTTCCCATGCCCGTGGAGGATGACGGTTATAAAACGGATGAAACGACAAGGCTCCGCTATCGCTACCTCGATCTGCGCCGGGCGCGTCTTCAAAAGAATTTCATTCTTCGTCACAAAACGATTTTATTCATGCGCAACTATCTGGATCGGCAAGGATTTGTTGAAATCGAGACTCCCATGCTGATCAAGTCCACACCGGAAGGGGCGAGGGACTATGTCGTTCCCAGCCGTGTGCAGCGTGGAAAGTTCTACGCACTGCCGCAAAGCCCGCAGCAGCTGAAGCAGCTCCTGATGGTTGCGGGCTATGAGAAATACTTTCAGATCGCCCGCTGCATGCGCGACGAGGATCTGCGCGGCGATCGCCAGCCGGAATTCACGCAGCTGGATCTGGAAATGTCCTTTGTGGAGAGAGACGACGTTCTCGCAGTCGTCGAAGGCCTGGTGACCGGCCTGATTCCGGCGGTTGTTCCCCACAAACGGATTTTCAGCCCGTTTCCCGTCATGAGCTACACCGAGGCGATGAACCGTTATGGGACCGACAAGCCGGATCTCAGGTTTGGCATGGAAATCGTCGACGTGTCCAATGCCGTTCGGAACTCAGAGTCCCGCCTCTTCGCCGAAACGCTTCAGTCGGGCGGCACCGTAAAATGCCTTGTGGCGCCCGGCTGCGCCGGATATTCCCGCAAAGATATGGATGTCATCACGGACTTCGTCCGTTCCGCAGGCGCGAAAGGCCTGGGCACGCTGACCTGGACGCCGGAGGGATTGAAGGGAACGGTCGCGAAATTGCTGAAGCCCGAGGAGGTTTCGGAGATCGCCGGGCTCACGGGAGCGAAAGAAGGGGACCTCGCCTGCATCATCGCCGACAAGGGGCTCACAGCCTGCAAAGCGCTTGGAGCATTGCGCCTCGAATTTCGAGACCGGATGAAACTTGCTCCGCCCGACCTGCTGGCCTTTGGCTGGGTCGTCGATTTCCCGATGTTCGAGTGGGACGAGGACGACAAGAGCTGGACCTTTGTGCATCACCCCTTCACGAGCCCCAGGGAGGAGCATCTCGATATCCTGGAGAGCGACCCTGGTTCGGTGATGAGCAATGCGTATGACCTGGTGTGCAACGGCTACGAGCTGGCGAGCGGCAGCATCCGTATCCACCAGCGCGAGGTTCAGGCCCGGATTTTCCGATGCCTGGGATACAGCGACGAGGAAATTCAGAAGCGGTTCGGCCACATGCTGGAGGCGTTTGATTACGGCGCCCCGCCGCACGGGGGGATGGCGCCCGGCCTTGATCGACTGGTCATGCTTATGGCCGACGAGCCGAACATCCGGGAAGTGATCGCCTTCCCCAAAACGGCCAGCGGCAGCGACCTGATGTTTGACGCCCCGTCCGAACTGTCGGAAAAGCAGCTGCGCGAGCTGCACATCAAGATCAGGGATTAGAAAAGGGGGACACCTAATTCCCCGATTGCGGACAGGCTGTTGAAATAGCCCAGCCCTCGCTCGATTGGGGAATGAGCTGTCCCCCTTTGACTAGAACGAGAGGGCGACGGCACGCTGGATCAGGCGGATGAACTCCTGCCTGTAGCCGTGCCGGTCCGGCCACTCGCCTTCACTTGCCCACTCGAGAGCGCGGAACAGGTTCGCATCCCCCTTATAGGGAGAATCGCGCAGTACCATCCCGAACGCAGCGACCGCGGCGGCAAACTTGAAGTCAGCGGAAGCGTTGCTGAATTTTTCCTCCGATTCTTTGACCGTGAATTCCGACAGCACGCTCAGGTCTCTCTCCGGTTCCTTGCTGCGAATTTTCACGGTGGCCACTTCATTGCTGTCGGCAGCCGACGATGACGGCAAGGGCTTTTCGACCTTCTGATACTTCAGCGGATCCACTGCGCGCTTCGGCATCGGCGCTCCCGCAGGGACTAATTCATAAAGCGCCGTCACCGTATGTCCCGCCCCGATGACTCCGGCATCCTTCGTGTCGTCATTGAAGTCCTCTTTTGCCATCACCCTGTCTTCGTAACCGATCAGGCGGTAGGCGCTCACGTGCCGCGGATTGAATTCCACCTGGATTTTGACGTCCTTGGCAATAGGGACCAGGGTCGCATTGATCTGCTCGACCAGGACCTTCTGGGCTTCGTTCAAAGTATCGATGTAAGCGTAATTGCCGTGTCCGCTCTTTGCCAGGAGCTCCAGCGTGGCATCTTTGAGATTGCCCATTCCGAATCCGAGGGCGCTGAGATCAATCCCGCTTTTGGCTTTTTCCTCGATCAGGCGAGTCAGGTCGCCGCGGTTCGTGATCCCGACGTTAAAGTCTCCGTCAGTGGCGAGAATGATGCGGTTGGTCCCGCCCCGGATGAAGTTCTCCTGGGCGGTCCGGTAGGCGAGCTGGATTCCCGCTCCTCCGTTGGTCATGCCGCCTGCCTGCAACCGATCGATTGCGAAACGGATCCTGTCTTTTTGGTCTCCGCTGGTGGAAGGAAGCCAAACTTCCGTGTCGCTTGCATACACGACGATGGCGACCCGGTCTGCCTCGGTGAGCTGATCCAGCAGCATCCGCATGGACTGTTTGACCAGCGGCAGCTTGTTGGGTTCCTGCATCGACCCGGAAATGTCGAGCAGAAAAACCAGGTTGCTCTGGGGCCGTTTGCCCGGCTTGATCTCGCGCCCCTTCAGACCGATGCGCAGCAGCCGGTGCTCCGGGTTCCAGGGCGCTTCGGCGAGCTCAAAGTTGGCCGCAAACGGTTTTTCGTCTTTCGGTCCCTTGTAGTCGTAATCGAAGTAGTTGACCAGCTCCTCGATCCGGACCGCATCTTTGGGCGGCAGCGAGCCGCCATCCAGAAACCGGCGCACATTCGCGTAGGAGGCGGTGTCCACGTCGATGGAGAAGGCGGAAAGGGGATTCTGCACCACATCCAGAAAGGGATTGTCGAGGATGGGGTCATACGTTTCCGTATTGAAGGGTCTGTGCAGCCGCTGAATCGGGAGCGGCGGGGGCATGAACCGTCGTCCGTATCTTGGGTCATTCACCGTGATCCCGTCTCTTGTCATGTTGATTGAGGATCCGGGAACTCCGGCAAGGGCCTGCGCGTTGTTGGAGAGGACCGGGTCGCCTTCATTTCTTACCACTCCGCCCATCACATTGATGTGATCCATGCCATCGTTGTTCATCGTCGGCAACGCCGTCATGGTTTTTCCCTTGAGCACTGTGCCGGTGGAAGGACTCGACTCCAGGATCGTATCCTGGGCGCTGCTTTGAACCTCCATTTGAGCCGCCACGCCGGCTACTTGCATGCCGAAATTGAGCTTGGCTGAAGAGGCCGCACCGAGGAGCGCCACATCTGTTTTCGTATCCGTCGTAAAACCGGGCATTTGCGCCGTAAGCTTATATCGTCCCGGCGTCAAATTCGGAAACTGGTAGTGACCCGAGAGATCAGTGGCCGTCTGCTTTTTTACGCCGCTGGTGTTATCGACTAGTATGATCGAGGCTCCGGGAAGCACCGCGCCTGAAGCGTCGGTAACGGTCCCTTCGAGCGCGGCGCTCTGCGCGACCGGCCGGGGGGCAGAAGGCGCTTCGGGCTGTTCCGGCGCGGCCTGGGCCGGAGTCTCGGGTTTGCTGTCGCCCTCGACCGCCGGATGGGTGCTGGAATCAGGGCGCGCTCCCTGCACGGCCTTTTGATTGCGGTAGCCGCCCTGGTTTTCGTAGCCTCGAATTGCGGGTTGTTTCAATTCACTTGTCCGGATCGATCCCGGAAGCGGTTCTTTCGGGATTGCATCCGCCACCCGGGTTTTTTGCGGAGCCGGTTGGACCTGGTTCAGCTCCCGGACTGCCAGAATTGAGACGAGCACGACGGCCGCCGCAGCACCCATCACCCACGCCGGTCTCAATCCAAACCAGCGTTTCCGGGAAGCAACTTTATCTTCAATCAGTATTCGTTGAGCGCGGGTCAGATCGATAGCCGGTTCTGCCCGCAACTCCTGACGGAGCAGCTCTCCGGTATTCCGGGCTTCCTCGACGAGCTGGCGCAGCTCAGGAGATTCTTTCAGGATGCTCTCCAGTTCCGCTCTCTCCTGCTCGTCTTTTATTTCGCCGAGGGCGTAAGCCGTCCATCGCGGATCATTCGCGTCCATTGTCATTTCACCCTCCTTAAAGCCGGCTGTGTCCGGACCCTCTCCCGTATGGTGTTGAGCCCGGTGTGGATTAGAAAGCCGACATTGCTTACCGTGAGACTGGTGATCTGGCTGATTTCCAGGTAGCTCAATTCGCCGTGGAATTTCAGCCGGAGGACTTCCTGCTGGTTTGCGGGGAGAGTGTCGAGTACCTTGAGAACATTTGTGAACCGCTCCTCTTTTTCCAAGGCTGCGGAGAGTTCCGGCCCGGAGTGAGCTTGCAGCTGCAGCTGGGCATCGCTGATGGCTGTCATGCGTCTCTCCTTTCTGCGCACATCCAGCGCACGGTTGCGGCAAACGGTGTAAAGCCATTGCGCCAGATGGTTTCGGATTTCAGCCGGTTTTTGGCGGCAGAGCTTCAGGAACGTATCCTGAACGACTTCTCGTGCCCGTTCCACGTCGCCTGTGATGTGGGCCGCATAACGGGTCAGCGGTTTTTCGTAGTCGGCCATGACTGACGGCACCCAGCTCGAATCTGGAGTCTTCATTCGGCCCTCACTGGCTATTCCGGCGTCTTTACCCGGAATAACGTTCTTCCGCAGAATTCCTTAGAAAAATGATTGGGTTTTGGAGTCTTTGAGTTTAACCCGCTATAGCAGGTCAGCAAAACGGTTATGGCGGATCAAGCCGCACACCGTCTGGATGTCGGGCGAGATTTGCCGGTCGTTTTCCAGCGGCGCGACAGCCTGGCGCACCAGGGCGTAAGCCTTTCCTGTGCCTTCTCCCGGTTCCAGGGGCTTGCGAAATTCCATGGCCTGGCAGGCGGCCAGGAGTTCGCCCGCCAGCACAATCTCCAGGTTGTCGAGCACGGAGCGCAGCTTCAGAGCGGCTGTCATCCCCATGCTGACGTGATCTTCCTTGTTGGCGGAAGTCGGAATGCTGTCCACCGAAGCCGGATGCGCGAGAATCTTGTTTTCGCCCACCAGGGAAGCGACCATGACCTGCAACATCATATATCCGGAAGACAACCCGGGCCGAGGAGTCAGGAAGGCCGGCAGCCCGCTCAGATCGGGGTTGACGAGGCGCTCGATCCGGCGCTCGGAGATGCTTGCCAGGTCGGCCAGCGCGATGGCCGCGTAATCGCACACATAGCCGAGGGGAGCGCCGTGGAAATTGCCGCCTGCGAGAATCGCGTTTCCGTCGGCAAAAACCAGCGGGTTGTCGGTCGCGCTGTTGATTTCGCGCGCCAGCACTTCGCGTACATGCTCCAGCGCATCCCGCACGGCCCCGTGCACCTGCGGCACACACCGAAGAGAGTATGCATCCTGAAGCCGGCCGCAATTTTTGTGGGATTCAACGATGGCGCTGTTGCGCAGCATGCGGCTGATGTGTGCCGCTGTCTTTTGCTGTCCGGGATGCGGGCGCACCTGGTGGATTCGCACATCGTCGGCTACCACGCTGCCGAGCAATACCTCGAGCGAAAGGGAGGCCGCCACATCGGCAGTGTCCAAGAGATTCAGGGCGCGCACGAGCGACAGGCCACCCACGGCTGCCATGAATTGAGTGCCGTTGAGCAGCGAAAGGCCTTCTTTCGCCTCCAAGTGAACCGGCGCAATGCCCGCGCGCTCGAGGGCTGCCGAGCCCGGAAGGCGTTCGCCCCGATAGAGTGCTTCCCCTTCGCCGATCAGGACCAGCGCCATGTGGGCTGAAGGCGCCAGATCGCCGCTCGCGCCCACGGAGCCTCGGGAAGGCACGACCGGAACGACTCCCCTGTTTAGGATGTTGATCAGGGAGTCGATGATCTCGGGACGGACTCCCGAGTAGCCTTTGGCCAGGGAATTCGCCCGCAACAGGATTGCCGCTCGAACGTCCGGCTCGGTCAATGCGTCCCCCACGCCGCACGCGTGGCTTCGCAGCAGGTTTACTTGCAGCTGGCGGATTTCGTCGTGCGGTATCCGGATATCGGAAAGCTTGCCGAACCCGGTCGTGACCCCGTAAATGGGGGAATTGCTGTCCAGGGCTCTATCGATCACCTCGCGGCTTGCGCGGGCCCGTCGGCGAGCCTCCTCGGCCAATTCGACCGGTTCGCCTTCGAGCGCAACGCGGGCCATCTTTTCAAGTGTCAGCGATTCTCCGTCAATAGAAATCATAGTGCGGGGCGAGGCTTATTCCTTCTTTGATAGTCGCACATCACCGGAATAGGTGACCAGTTTAATGGGAGCTCCGCCATCCCCCACGGAGGCTTTCAATGCCTGCGAGGTTTTGCGGATCAATATATCCGGCGGGGTCGGCTCCCCCTCCACAACCTGCGGCGGATAATCGACCACGATCTTGCCGTTGCGCGTTTCAAGCTGAAGCGCGGCCGAGAAGGTCACGGGAAGCTGCAGGTTCGCCGAACCCTGCTGCGTCAGCGCCGCAAATTCAAGCCCTTTCCAGCGATCGCCATCCATAACCACGCTGATGTCACCGCGCAGCGTGTTGGCCGAAAAATAACCGGACATCGCTTTCGCCTCAATGCTCCCTTCCTTCGAGATCGTGGCTTCGACCCAGCCATTGACCCTTTCGATCGAGAAATCCCCCTGATTTATTTTGGCTTTGATGTCGGTCTTGTCGCTGGGCACATAGAGAGTGAGATTGATTTCCAGGCCTGCCGAAGGAGCCGCTACCGTCCGCACGGAGGAACTCGTCTGATTCCATCGGACCCTCACAGGGGACTGCTGCATCTCGGCTTTTGCCTGTTCGGCGGGAAGATAATAAATGATTTTCTCAGCTTCCATGCGAACCGAGGCTTTCTGCCAGCCGATGACCCTCAGGCTGCCGGGCGCTTCTGCTGAGATTTCGATTTTTCCTCCAGGGAAAAAGTTGAATTGCTTCTCTTCCCGTTCCACGTAGGGCGTCCGAGCCTGGGGCATCAGGCTCGGCATCAGCAGGCAACAGACTATGACCGGGGAAAACCGCATGGATTATCTTCCTCCGTAGGAATGCTGGGAAATCTGTTCCGCGAAACGAGCGACAGTGCAGTTGTCGATTCCCCAAAGTATCATTATCGACACAATCCCCAAACCAGTCCACCAGGCAATGCGTGCTGCGGACGAATCCATGCGCCGTGGGATCGCTTTAATCAGGTGATATAGAATCCAGCATTCCAGCCCGAAAGGCAGAAACCCGAGAAAACCCAGGACGGGCATTTCAAAAATTTTCAAATTTCCGAAGAAGGGGACGGAATAGGTCCACTTGGAGCCGGCCCAGAAATTCCAGAATTCCCACAGCAGTCCGCAAACCAATCCTCCCAGCATGAGGCTCCAGACACGCTGCCGATTCCCGGAGGATATTCCAAGGGAAAGGCTTTGTATCCCAACGGCTTCCAGCAATGGATCCAGAAGGAAGATCGGCCCAAGCCAGACTGCGGGGAAGAAGTATAGCGGCCAGACCAGCGGCGCAACGCTGAGAATGAGCCCGGACATAACGAATAGCCACGAAGGCCTCGTGGGGGATTTCACAGACAGCGCTGCGCATTCCGAGGCTGGTTTTCGGGAAACGCCGCCGATCAGCAGATCCACAAGATCCGATGTGATGAAGATCCCAGGGAGCACGGTTGAAAACGCTACCGCATACCCTGGCCAGCGCTGCCAGATCTGGGCAGGAACGACGTTGTAGGACCAGTTCCGGATGACGAAGTTATAGGATTCAAAAAGGAGCCATATGAATACCGAAATGGGGAGCATGCCCCAGAACTCGCGACGCCTGGTGGTCAAAAGGGAGGTCCCGCGCAGGATCAGCAAAAGATTATCCGCGAGCAGGATGTAGGCCCACCAGGCGAAGCAGTAAAACCAGGTTGTGAAGGGCTCTATTCTTCGGAAGAGGCAGTATTCGGAAACGATCAGCAGCAGTAGACCGAACCAGCCGTAGAGTTTCATAGGCCAAAAGTTCCGGAAATGCCGGGCGGCGTTTGCCTACACCCAGGAAATCCTGAGACCGCCCACGCCGGTCTCGACCCGCACCGTAACTTTGATGGCGGCGGTGTCGTAGTTCTGGCTGTAGTAAACAGAGTCTCTCTGGTTGAAGCCTTCGAGGTGCAGGCCGGACAAAAAATGCTTTTCGGCTTCCACCCGCACTCCGATCTCCCGGGGCATGCGCATGCTCACTCCGCCCACCCCGACCGTTATCCGTATATCGGCTCCCCGTTTCCAGTCTCCGGTAAAATCCAGGTTCGCGCCGCCGACTCCGCCTTCGAACTCAAATTCTCTGAAATTCAAATTGCCGAGTCCCGTGGCGTCAAATCCGCCCACACCGTTTTTCAGCCTTACATATTCGCAGGGGATTGAATTGGGTTCGTACGTCGACATTTTGGCACCGCCCACTCCGGTCTCGAACTCGATTCGAGAGATCTTCATCCCGGACAATGAGAGGCGGGCGTCCCCGACCCCTGCATTCACCTTCAGGCTTAGCGGAACGGAATCGTTGAAAGCAAGGCGCAGCCTGTTGCTGTGCCTCTCTCTCCGGATGCCCACCCGGTGCAGGCTTTCGAGATCGAAGGAGAATCTGCCTTCCGCCCCGGCGAGAGACGGGTCGTAGCGGACCTCCGGCGTATAACTGGCCTTGTCATATTCCAAATCCAATGAGTAAAGGTCCGAGTCCTTCGGGGCCCCGGTGATCTCGAGGGAACCGATATCGAACTTGATCGTAGAGTCGAGAGCTTTTTCTTGCCCCAGCGGTTGAGTCCGGGTCATAGACGTCATCTCGATCGGCACGCGGTCTTCGAAACGACAGCCGGCGAACAGCGAAGGGAAAAGCAGCAAGGTGCCCATCATCCATGATGATTTTTTCATTGCGAGACTCCTCTCCGGTTCACCTCACAGATCACAGGGATGTGGGGAGAACGATGACAGACCGTTGTTCAATCGACGGCGTTCCCGACAGGAAAAGAACTTGTTCATCGTCTTTGTCGTCGTTGGGTTTTTTGTGTCCTTCGCTCCGAGTGCCATAAATGTGAATGTCGCTGGAATCGGTTTCCACGGTGATCCTGGGGCCGCCTGCCCTTATCCTCGATTTCAGGGATCCGTTGTTCGCGCTTCGGGTGGGTGTCAACCCTGCGTAGTCGGATTCCACTTTCCCGTTTCGTGCCGTGGCGTCGATCAGGAAAGAAGCGCCGCCCGGCAGAAACAATTCCACATTCCCATTGCGATTTTTCACATTCACATCTCCCTTGCCCAGGCTTTCGGAAGAGAGGCTGATTCCGGCGTATTCGTTGGTGATGGTGCAGCTGTCGCCGAAATCGTTGATGACGACATCCTTGAGCGTCGTCTGGATGCTCAACGGACCCCGGATTCCATTTGCCCGAACGCCGGTTCCGCGCGCCTTCAGGACAAAACGGCCGCGAATATCGTCGGCGCTGACGCTGTCCGAACTGGAATTGATGTCGATATCGCCTAGAATGCCCTTGAGGTTCAGCGTGGCGTAGCGGCTTTCAATCGAGACCCGGGAAGCGACATCGGAAATTTCGACGTCCCTGTGGCTGGTCGCGATCTTTAGGCTGTCCCGAAGATCCCTTACCTGGACCTGAGTTCCGCGGGCATCGATAACGACCGCCTTCGTTACATGCTGCACGGAGAGATTGCTCTCCGTGGAAGTTACCGCAACTTTTCCATCGACGTTCTGAATTTCCACCGGCGAGTATTCGTCCTTTACCGTGACGTCCCCCTTGATATTTTCGACAAAGACCCGGCCCCGCCCATCCACGTGAAGATCGCCTTTCAAGTTGGCCAGCAGGCATTCGCCGTAGTGGTCGGTGACATCGAATTGACCGGTGCAGTCCCGCAGTTCCAAGGCTCCGTGCGTTGTGCTGAGATCCAGTTTTCCATCGATGCCGGCGGCTTGAACTTTCCCAAAGCTGTTGATCACCTGCACCTGGGAATTCTTGGGAACCAGCACTTCCATATCGGTATTGAAACTGTAATTTCGAGAGCTGAACGACTCGCGGTTCGTCCGTACCGCAAAACGTTGGGCGTCGGCCTTCATTCCGGGCTCAGCCTCCGGTTTGAGGGTGGCCGGCGGGCCATTCTGGCTTTCCGTTTCTCCCTGGAGATGGATTTCTGCAGCGAAGCTCCTGGCGCCTGCTTCGTCCCCGTAAACCACCTTTTTGAGGCGCACGCGTATTTCCCTATCGCTCCCCGGAGTGATCGACACCGACCCATACGAATTCTCGATTCGGATCGGCATCGGGGAACCGAGGGGGTAGGCGACTTCCTCGGAATAGGTATGAGATTCCCCAATCCACTGCCCCGGCCGCATCGAAGTGCCGCCGATTTCGATGGGCATTTCACCGATAATCTGGCCAATATCGCCTGTGAATGTCCTGGAAACCATGCTGCCGATCAAAAGCAGCACCAGGATGCCGATGATTTCTCCGACACGGATCGAGACGGCTTCCCTCCTGAGAAAGTACTCGAGGATTTTGCCCAGTCCGAGGAGGATCAGCAGGACGGGCCAATAGTGTCCCAGAAGCCACCAGAAATCGGGGCCATATCCAAAATTGTGAACAAGAAACAGCAGCCCGAGTCCCACCCAGAGCAGGGCTCCCAACAGTGACGGACGATGCCTGTACCTGTGTGCCATGGCTCACTCCTTCGTTGCTTTGTCAGGCGCAGGAGGAATCTCCGGCCAGGTGAAGTAGTCGTAAATTCTTCTCACTCCTATCACAATCGGAATGAGGGGCCAGTATCGTGCAATCAGGCGCCAGGCGGAGAAGGGCGCGTAGAAGTTCTCAATCAGGAAAATCGTTCCAAGCAGGATCAGAATCAGGCCGGCTGTGAGTGCCCCGCCTAAAGGACGTGCCGACATATCAGATACCCTCCTTCGACCCCGGGAGTGATCCTGATGAATCGCGCTGCTTTTCCCGGTTTTGCACCGCGCGATAGACGAGATAGGCGCCCAGCAGGATGAAAACGAGGGGCCACAGCCGGTTTACGAACAAATAGTAAGGAATAATGTTCTGCAGAAGGAAGATGAGACCGAGGATGATCAGGAATATACCCCAACCGACAATCGTCTTGTCTTTCTGAGGCAGCTCTTCCGGACCGGAACCGGCCTGGAGACGAATCCGAGCTTTCGCTTCCGCGGTCCGGTAGGCATCAAAGAGTGTGAATATCCAGAAGACGAATGCGCCCCAGCCGAAAACGCTGTTCACCCTGTCGCTCATCAGGCACAACGCCGCAAATACGGCGAAATAGGTGATCGCCTTGGTATATTCGTTGTTGTAGACCGCTCCGATGCCCGGGATGACGGCGCACAGCGCAGCTCTCTTCGGGGAATCGGAAGGCAGCTTGAGCCCCTTGACGGTCGCAGCCCACTCTGCTCCTTGTACGAGGCAATCCTGACAATAAGGCTTGCCCTTGATTTTGTGGGTGCACTCCGCGCAGAGGGGTTTGCTGCATATGCTGCACGCGTTCTGGGATTCGGTCGTCGGGTGGTATGAGCAATTCATATCGCTATCCTCGCATCCTCCTCAGCCTATCAGGTTCATATCAATGGCAGCCCCTAGGCTGGCAAGAGCCACAGACCGCTGCTCTTTTCCTTAGGAGCGCTTTCCTTCTGTGGTTCGCCCTCGTGTGGCTTTTTCCGTCCTTCGACGGGTCCGTCCATCTGCTCGATCACGGATCGCAGACTGTTCCAGGTGTTGTCTTTGAACCGGCTGAATTGCGCCTGCCACTCATTCTTCTTCTCATAGGCTCTCAGCCCTTCGCCGTAGAGCTGGCTGACCCCGTGATCCATCATCCGCAACAGTTCCTGCGGAGACAGGGCCGATATCGCCGTTGAAAGGCGTGGAACCATCAGGTTCGCCATCAGAGCCAGGAACAAGGTGGCAAGACTGGTACCAACGGCAAATCGCGGCGTAAGGAGCGGGCGCAGAAAGTAGAGATTGAACCGCTCCCGGAAAGACCGGGTGCGCGGGCGTCCGGACGTGCGGAGAAGAATCCTTTCGATGAAGTCCGGATCCATGTCCAGGGCCGGGTAGCCGCGGCACAAAGAAAAGACCGACCGCATCTCCGTCAAAAGTGCGGAGCAGTTGGAACAGGTCTCGAGATGTTTCCTTACGTGTTCCCTTTCTTCGGCCGGGAGGCTTGCTTCCATGTATTCACTCAGCCATTGCTCTATCTTTGAACAGTCCATGCGACCCCCCTTACACCTGCATCCCGATCTGGGCCCGACGCTTCGTCAACAACCTGGCCAGTTCCAGCCGCCCGCGGTTGATCCGGCTTTTGACCGTGCCTTCCGGAATATTCAACAGATCGGACATCTCGCTATAGGCCATGCCTTCCAAATCTCTAAGTATAATGGCTTCCTTAAGTTCAGGAGCCAGAGATTGGAGTCCATCCTGCAGAAATCGTGACGCCTCCATTTGTTCCGCCGCTCGCTGAGGATTTGGGATCCTGTCGTCCTTGATGTTCATGGTTTCCAGTTCCTCGCTGCCCCCGGCCTGTGGATACCTGCGGACTTGCCGGTAGTGATCGATGATGAGGTTCCGGGCTACCCTCAAAATCCAGTTTTGAAAAGCTCCCGAATCCGCTCGATAGCTTTTGAGGTTCCGGAATACGCGGATCAGGATTTCCTGAGTCAGATCCTCCGCTTCGTCTCTGCGGTTTGTGTAGCGATAACTGAGGTTGTAAATCCGCTTTCCATATGAAGTTACGACCACTTCCCAGGCGGCATCATCCCCTTTGAGGCAGCGCTCTACAAGTTTTTGATCGCCTGAGAGCACTCTTGGCTCCTTGGTTTCTACCCTTTTCCCATCCATGAAAACGAAACCGATTCGGCTAAAGTTCAATATAATGCAATGGCTTAACATAGCGCCAAGACGCCAAGAACGCAAAGGTGTGGGAAAAGCAACGTTGAGTCCTCCGGGTTCCCCGCGTCTTGGCGGTCGTCCCGCGCTCCCGATGAATCACTATTTTATCTTCTTGTATCAGGCAACTTGTGCCATTCTATGCGGAGGTCAAATGCGAGCTATCTCTAATCACTCAAGCCCAAGGCTGGCGCTATGAAGTGCCCCTACTGCGGATTCCTCAAAGATCGCGTTGTAGATTCCCGCGAAAGCCGGGACGGGGATTCCATCCGCCGGCGGCGCCAGTGCCTGAACTGCGGGAGGCGTTTCACCAGCTACGAACGCAGCGATGAAATACCGTACATGGTCGTCAAGAAGGATGGCGGCAGGGAAAGGTTCGACCGGAACAAAATTCTGAACGGTCTGCTGAAAGCCTGTGAAAAGAGGCCGGTCAGCCTGACGCAGCTGGAAAAGATCGTCGACAAGGTGGAGCAGACGGTGCAGGAAAATCCGGAACGCGAACTCGAATCCGTGACCATAGGGAAAATCCTTCTCTCCGAACTCAGGCGCATCGACAAGGTCGCCTATCTTCGATTTGCCTCTGTCTATCTGGAATTCGAGGACGTGAGTGAATTTATGACCGAAATCAACGAGCTTTTTGCGAAAAAGCCGTAGGGTGGGGCTGCAGTCTGTCCGGTCTTACAGGGGGATAAGAGGATGGCCGTTAAATCCGCCCGAATGTTAAAACAGGAAGCCCTCCATTCCTCGGTTGTCGGAAATGCGGACCTGCTGCTGGAAGGGCACGATCTTCTGAACCCGCCTGCCGTAGGATCATGGACGCCTTCCGTCGACATCTGCCAGACGGCGGGCCGGATTCTGGTTCGGGTTGAATTGCCCGGTGTGGACTCTTCAGAAATATCCCTGAGTTACCAGGGCAAAAGCCTGCGGATCCGGGGAATCAAGCGGGAAATGGCCCGATCCCGGAAATTGCTTTGCTACTATTGTTTGGAGCGCAGATACGGCAGGTTTGACCGGCAAATAGCCGTTGAAGGGGTGGTGAACCCGCGCCAGAGCCACGCTCAACTCGAAAACGGAATTCTGACGATAGAACTCCCCAAGCTTAAAGATCGACGTGGGGACAAAGTGGAAATTCAAATCAAAAAAAAATGATTTGAAACTTTGCAACTTGCCTCGAATCGGAATCAGTAGTCTCGGAAGGGCGCAAAAGGCTTCAGTTCCATTGAATCCTGCGCGCGGAATTCAAGGGCTGCCCCCCCTTTGACAAAACGCAAATCCTCGGCGGCTTGGACCGGATCTCCACGCTGGCAAAGCTGTCCATGCCGGCAGCGGAGAATGCAATGAACCGAGGCGAAAGGACGGCTTGGACTTATGTCTAGGATGGAAATGAACGAAGGCGGATTGCAGAAAAAGGACGCGATCAAAGATGAGCGAATCGAGATTCCGGCACTACTGCCTGTTCTGCCCCTCCCGGACGCAGTCACGTACCCCTACACGATCGTCCCCCTGCTGGTTTCAACGGAGCGAGGCATCAGTGCCGTGGATCAGGCACTGTCCCGTAACCGGATGGTCCTCCTGATGACGCAGCGCGATCAGGCCGGTGAAAGCCCGACCTCCCAGGACATGTATGATGTCGGCACAGTCGGCACCGTTATCCGGATGCTCAAGCTGCCGGACCAGCGGGTCCGGGTGTTGGTCCAGGGCATTGCGCGGGCGCGAGTGCAGAATTGGAATGACAAGCTTCCGTATCTAGAAGCCAGCATTCAAGTCCTGGAGGAAACGACCCGCGAGATTTCGGGCATACAGCTTGAAGCACTGATGCGAAACGTCAGCGAGACTCTCGACAAAGTCGCTTCTCTGGGCAAAAACATTTCCCAGGAAGTCATGGTTATCGCTGCCAACCTGGATGACCCGGGGCGCCTCGCCGATCTGGTCGCGAGCAATCTGTCTCTCAAGCTGGAAGAAGCTCAGGAAGTCCTTTCAATCGTGGACCCTTCCATGCGCCTGCGGCGCATTAACGAGCTGCTTGCGCGGGAAGTCGAGCTTCTGACGGTCCAAGAGGAGATTAATACCCAGACTAAAGACGAAATCGACAAAGGCCAACGCGAGTTTTTCCTTCGGCAGCAGCTGAAGGCAATCCAAACTGAACTGGGCGAAGGGAATGAGCTGGCCGAGGACGTCCGCAATTACATCAAACGAGCGGATGAAGCCAAAATGCCGCGCGAAGCCCGGGAGGAGGTCGACCGCCAGGTGAAGCGCCTGGAACGGATGGCGCCTGATATGGCGGAAACCGCCATGATCCGCAGCTATCTTGACTGGATGGTCGGCTTGCCCTGGGGCGTCCGTTCCAAAGACAATCTGAACCTGAGCAAAGGGCGAAAGATATTAAATGAAGACCACTTCGGGCTTGAAGGAATCAAGACCAGGATCATCGAGTACCTGGCGGTTCGCAAACTGAAGCAGGACAGCAAGGGGCCCATCCTTTGCTTCGTCGGCCCTCCGGGGACCGGCAAAACGTCGCTGGGGAAATCGATCGCGCGCTCCCTCGGCCGGTCATTCGTTCGACTGAGCTTGGGCGGGGTACACGACGAGGCGGAGATCCGCGGACACAGGCGAACCTACGTGGGCGCCATGCCGGGCCGGATCATTCAGGGGATTTACCAGGCAAAATCAAGCAATCCCGTGTTCATGATGGACGAGGTCGACAAACTCGGCACCGATTTTCGCGGCGATCCGTCTTCAGCCCTGCTCGAAGTGCTCGATCCCGAGCAGAACAACAGTTTCCGCGATAACTACCTTGGTGTCACCTTTGATCTGTCCAACGTTCTCTTCATCACCACTGCCAATATTCTGGACACAATCCACCCGGCATTCCGGGATCGAATGGAGGTCATTACCCTTTCCGGTTACACCGAAGAGGAGAAGGTCCAAATCGCGAAACGCCATATTATTCCCAAGCAGCTGCAAGCCCACGGCTTGACCGATAAAAACCTTGCCGTCCCTGACCAGGAAATCCGGTCAATCATTCGAGGCTACACACGCGAAGCCGGACTGCGCAACCTGGAGCGTGAGGTTGCCGCGATCTGCCGCAAAGTTGCGATGCGGGTCGCGATGGGCAAGCGGAAGCCCGTGACCATGAATTCGGCAAAGGTGCGCAATTACTTGGGGCCGTCAAGGAATAGCCCGGAGGAGCGCCTCCTCCGTGACCAGGTCGGCATCGCGACAGGGCTGGCCTGGACCCCGGCCGGAGGAGAGGTGCTCTTTGTCGAAGCGCAGGCGATGAATGGGAAAGGCGGGCTGATTCTTACAGGCCAGATGGGGGATGTGATGAAGGAATCCGCCCATGCCGCCTTGAGCTATGCAAGGGCGCACGCAAGAGAATACGGGATTTCGGATGAGTTTTTTGCCTGCCACGATCTCCACATCCACATACCGGAAGGGGCCATTCCGAAAGACGGCCCGTCAGCCGGGATCACTCTCGCGTCGGCCCTCGTTTCCGCCTGCACCGGGAGGCCAATCCACAGAAATATTGCCATGACGGGTGAGATCACCCTGCGAGGCGATATTTTGCCGGTCGGCGGCATCAAAGAGAAAGTTCTCGCCGCACATCGCGGACATGTGCGCACGGTGCTGATTCCGCGCAACAATCAAAGAGACCTCGAGGAGGTTCCGAAACAGCTGAGGAAGGAACTTCAAGTCATACTGGTGGACAAGGTAACGGATGTGCTCCGTCATGCAATGTTTTAAAGGGAATTTGCGGGTTTACGCGTTAACGCGCGGACCCGCAACGGGTTCTTAAATCATCGACCGTCAATCTGGCTATGCCCACAAGCGAAAACAGGCTGATCCAGCTTCTCGGGCAGCGGTATCCCGCCGAGAGCCCGTTGCTCAAAAAGGGGATAGGCGACGATGCCGCCGTAATCCATCCCCCCGGTGCCAAGGAATTCTGGTTGGTCACAACGGATATGCTTGTCGAGACGGTCGATTTCGTCCGTGAATGGACAAATCCCAAGCAACTGGGCCGCAAATCCATTTCAGTGAATCTGAGCGATCTGGCGGCCATGGGCGCCAGGCCGCGTTTCTTTACCGTGTCGATGGCGATTCCGGCGCATGTGGCGGAGCGCTGGATCGTTGAATTCCACGACGGGTTGACAGAAAAGGGAAACCTGCAGGGCGCACATCTGGTCGGCGGAGATCTGTCGCGCGCCGAGAAACATATTGTGATTTCGGTGACCGCGATGGGCGAATCGAAAAACCGTAAAGTCCTCTATCGATCCGGAGGAGAGGCCGGAGATCTTTTCTACGTGACTGGCGAGCTTGGCCGTTCGGCCGCCGGCTTGCGACTGCTCCGGAAAAGCGGTGTCCGGACCCGGTCTCGTTCAGGGAAAGAAGCCATTCAGGCGCATCGCGATCCCGAACCGCGCTGCGATGCAGGATTGTGGCTAGCCCAATGCGGGTTTGTGAGCTGCATGATGGATTTAAGCGACGGCCTCTCAATGGATCTTCCCCGCCTTTGCGCGGCGAGCGGCGTCGGGGCGGAAATTCGAGTCTCGAACCTCCCCGTCTTCCCCGGATCTGCCCTGTGGGGTTGCGATCCGGTCGAGCTCGCTCTCAATGGAGGCGAGGACTACGAGCTCCTGTTTGCCGTGCCGAAATCCAGAAGCCGCATCCTTGAAAAGGAGTATCCCGCCACGCTCCCGAGAATCACCAGGATAGGGGAGATGACCTCGAACGTGGGGAGCGTCTGGGCAATCGGAGCCGATGAAAAGCGCTATCGCCTGCCCGAGCGCGGCTACGATCATTTTAGAACCGCGGTTGATTAGGGAGGCATCGCCGCCCGTCGCCTGATCAAGCAGTGCCGCTGTTCCCGCAAGAAACAGTTGCATTCACGGAAACGTATGCTTATGTTGATTCGGAGGTTTCCGGTGAGGTGCTTATGAGTGACAATTCCCCAGAAGATCCACTCCTGTCCCACGCCATGACGCCATCGCCGCATGAGCTGGAGAGTCTCCTGGGATACAGCTTCAAGAACCAAGCGCTGCTTTCACAGGCTCTGACTCATCGATCTTTTGTCAACGAACATGACGAAGAAAAGTTTCGAAACAACGAATCGCTGGAGTTTCTCGGGGATGCCGTGCTGGGGTTTGTCATCAGTTCGCGGATATTCCAGCACTACCCGGAATTAACCGAAGGGGAACTCAGCAAAATCAAGGCATACCTTGTGAGTGCGGCCAATCTGGTACGGTTTGCGGAAGGTATTCATCTCGGAGACTTCATCAGGCTCAGCCGGGGCGAGGAGAAGACCGGAGGCAGGACAAAACGCGCGATCGTGGTCGATGCTTACGAAGCGATCATCGGCGCTATGTACCTGGATGGCGGAGTGGAAGTCGTTTCCTGTTTCGTGGGCCGCCAGATTGAAGAGTTCCTGGATGGACTTGATTTCAAAGAGCTGACCTACGGCGACTTCAAATCGGCTCTCCAGGAGCATCTGCACAATCTCGGCCGCCCAGAGCCCGTTTATCGTGTCGTGGATGAAATAGGGCCCGATCACAGGAAGACATTTGTAGTCCAGGTGATCATCCGCGGCGAGGTTGTGGCCGAATCCACAGGGAAGACCAAGAAAGAAGCACAGCAATCTGCCGCGCGCCTCGCGCTGGAAAGTCTCAACGACCCAAAAACCAAGGGCGCCGCGGATTCCACCGATCTTCAAAATCCCCAAATCGATGACCATCCTTGAAATCCATGGTGTCTTTTTTCTTCCTGCCAACTGCCGGCTCATTACTGCGGGCTGAATTTATCGTCGCAGCCGACTAGCTTCGCCGAAGGCAGAAGCACCTTTCTCTCGGGGTCACTGATCGTGTGACCAATGACGGAGCAGGGGGAGTTGTGTTTCCGGGCGATGGCCTGGGCTGCATCGGCATGTTCGGGCGCGACGATGACGCAGAAGCCGATTCCCATGTTGTAGGTGAAGTACATGTCTTCACTGCTCACACCGCCGTGCTCTTGAATCAGCTGGAATACCGGATGAGGTTCGGGCAGCTTGTCCAGCACATAGCCCACCGGGGCATTGGCGCGGCTGAGATTAAGAAAACCGGTGCTGGTGATGTGCGCCAGAGCTTTGATACGGAGTCCGGCATCGATCATTTCCCTGACTTCGCGCACATAAATGCGAGTCGGTTCGAGGAGTTCTTCACCGATCGTGCGGCCAAGTTCCCGGACATAATGGTCGGGTGGCCAGCCGGCACGTTCGAAGAACACGCGGCGGGCCAGGGTCAAACCGTTGCTGTGGATGCCGCTTGACGCCAGGCCAAGGATGACATCGCCATCCGCGGTCTCTTGTCCGATCAGAATCCGGTCCAGCGGGACTTTTCCAACGCAGGTGGCCACCAGGTCGAAAGCGTAGCCTTCCCGTTTCCCCTGGATCATTTCCTTGATCTGCGCGATCTCGCCGCCTGGAATCGTGACGCGCGCGAGCTCGGCGCCGCGATAGAGTCCTCTCGCCAAACTTTCCAGGAGATCCGGGTGAGGGACCTCGACCGCGATGTAGTCCAGGAGAGCCAGCGGTTCCGCCCCGACACAGAGAACATCGTTGACGTTCATGGCCACGCAGTCGATGCCGACGGTATCGTATTTCCCCAACATTTCGGCGACCAGGATCTTCGTCCCAACTCCGTCAGTCGAGACGGCAAGTCCAATGCCGTTTCCCGCATCGATGACATTCGCAAAGTAACCCAGCGGCAGTTTTACCTCACCCGGCCTCAGGTTAAAGCTGCGCTCCACCCAATTGCCGAGGAGTTCCATGGCCTGATCTTTCTGCCCCGAATCCACGCCGGCGGCCCGATAGTTCAGTGGCTGTTTTTTCTCCATGCCCTAACCCCGTACAGGAAATTGAATTGACTCATCGCGCGCAACGGATTGCGATGCTCACGAGAGCGAATCTTAACATGGAAAGCAACATGGGGACAGTCAGAGCTTTTCGCGCTGTGGCGGTTTTAGCGCAAAGAGTAACTCGAAAGCAACACGCACACCAATCTTCCATCGCTGCGTCGCGCTGCTGAAGCCGGCCAAATCGTCAATCACAGCTATTTCGGGGAGATTAAGCAGCCATTAAAAGCCCTGCCAAACACACCATCACCTCAAATCACTCGTGTGGTGGTTTTTTCCTCTCAATGTTTCAAGGTCAGGCTGCGCGAGCCACCGGGGCCAGTAGGGATCGCATCTGCTCCCGCTGGCCTGCCTGAATGCGGCCCAAAGCCATCGATAAGAGCACGACCAAGGCGATGCCCACTCGTGCTTCCATCTTCTTGAGACCTCGAATCGTGTGTTGCTCAAAACCGAGAACCCGGTCAATCCGGCTATTGACCCGTTCGACCGCCGTGCGCCGGTCGTAGCCCCGCTCCCAAGCCGCGCTGTCGCGAGGCACCGGCGTGAACATGCGACGATCCCTATCGATCGGAATCCGCGCGACCTTTCCGTAGCTCGTTTGCGCTCCCGGGCAAAGATGCATACCCTTGCACTCGAGGCCGTACACAGCGGCAGGACAGCGATATTTGAGCGTCATGCGCTCCTTTTCAAAACCCCAGCACGCCATAGCACGCTGTTCCCCTGTGACCGGGCAGACACACAGGATATTTCCCCTTACGTCATAAACCACCGTGTCTGCGCGCTCGGGAAACAGAGGCCGCGTGACATCGGTTTTGTCCTTCCAGTCGCTGCGCTTATCGATGATCGGGTGGATGTCATAGCCGTCGTACAAATCCTTGTTGTTCTTTTCCGAGTCATACCCTTTATCCGCGCTCAACTCCTGGCAGTTTCGGATCACCTCCGGGTGTAGTTTTTCCGTTTCCCCGACGATGGTCAGCAGCAAGGGTGACTCCGCTGCCGATGCTTTCGTTACTTGGTAATTCACGGGAAGCTCGTGGTTCGCATCAACCAGAAGATGTAATTCGAAACCAAACCACCGGACAACCTTCTCCCAAGCTGTGCCATCCGCGTGCTTGCCGCGGTAGCTCTTGACTCCCCAGTCCGCGTCATGCTCGCCCCTGTGGTCGACCTGCTTCTCGGCAACATCGGCGGTTGCGCTGCTGTTGGCAGATTCCGGCTGCCCGTCGCTGTCCTTTTCTCCATCGGCATTCTTATGCGGCTTGCCGAACGACGGCAGCGCTTTGCCGTCGATCGCTAAGAACTTGCCGAGATCGCCAAGGTTTGCGCCCAGCTCATCCACCAGCAGGTGAAACATGGCGCGGATCTCATTCTCGTGCCTCAGCACCGCCTCCAGAAA
>Ga0326728_10007902_pt1 | contig 26811 bp, 26 predicted proteins | sample MB3enrmetagenome_FD_207602 | JGI IMG/M metagenome (GOLD analysis project Ga0326728, IMG submission 207602) | Lab enriched peat soil microbial communities from McLean, Ithaca, NY, United States - MB31MN | ecosystem: Environmental > Terrestrial > Soil > Wetlands > Peat | place: USA: New York...
TAGAATCCATATTCTTCGCCCTTTGTTCAATCTGCTTACACCACTTTGGTCTATTATCCATATTTCACTCCTAGCAAGATTGCTAAGAGCATTATAAACCAATATAAACCAAAACAGAACGAGACCTAAATAAAGTAAGTCTTGACAAATTGAAAAATCGATGTTATTATCATTGAAATTGGAGTGGATAACTGTATAGTTATCCATAACGATTATCAGCACAAATGGTTATATCTTGACCTCATACGCACGAGCTCCCTTTAGATGGGTGGTATAGTTGAGATCAAGGAATTAGGTAACCAATTATCGTAGGGCTGGCTTGCCAGGGGAAACCAGGGTACTGAGAGTTTCGTGGTTGGACTCACAGCTAAGTTTGGTTGATGGCCCCTCCCGTGTTCAGAGCCCTAGGAGTAATCGGGGTTAGTGGTACAGCCAGCCTTACTTATTCGGGTTTATCCAATAGGATAATAATGCAATAAGATGGGTTAAGAATCAAAATTCAAATAATCCCAAATGATAAGGAGAACATTCTTAGTGGCAGTTGTTAACCGTGTATTTTTTGTGGATGGGAAACCTTTTTTCCCGCTGGGCGCTCAGTCTGGCACATCAAACGCTTACAACGACAAAGAATCTGAACCAGCCTTCAAGGCAGTCAAGGCACTGCACGGTAACACTTTATGGACTGATGTCTATTGGGAGCACATCGAAAAAGAAGAAGGCAAGTTCGACTTTACTATGGTCGATGACCTTCTTGCCAGCGCTCGCCGATATGGCCTCAAACTCATACTGGAGTGGTTCGCCACGTGGAAAAATGCTAACATGGACTACACCCCGGACTGGGTGAAAACCAATAAGCAACGCTTTAAACGTGTTATTTCTCCAACAGGGATGGACCTATGGACGCTTTCACCTCACTGTCCGGAAAATTTGGATGCTGATAAAAAGGCTTTTGCGGCTTTTTGCAGATATCTGAAGGCGAAAGACAGTTTGGAGCACACAGTTATCGGTTTACAGATTGAGAATGAGCCGGGTATCCTCGGTAGTGATCGCGATTACGGTACTGAAGCTCAGGCAGTATTTGATAACCCTGTACCTTCTAAGCTAATCGCTGACATGAAGAAACGCGGCAGTGGTGAGGTATACAATGTTTGGCAGAAGGCCGGCGGCAAGGATTTTGGCACATGGCCGGAATTATTCGGTTGGTCGGCCGGAGAGTTTATGTCAGCCTGGGCTATTGCAAATTATATAGACAATGTAGCCGCGGCTGGAAAGGATATATACGATATCCCTATGTACTCCAATGTCTGGGTAATGGAGATACATCGTGCAAATGCGGTTTGGATGGCGGCAGGGGAAACCTATCCGTCGGGCGGCGCAGTTCGTAAGACACTGGATATTTACAAATGGTTTACACCGCACGTGGATATGATTACCCCGGACATTAAACCCTATAATCACCGGTTCTGGGATACTATGTGCGCCACTTATTCTCGTGAAGATAACCCCCTTTTCTTCTCTGAAACTCCTCCATTCTTGAATTTGTTCCGGGCCATTGCTGACTACAACCTCATCGGTTATAGCCGAATGAGTTCAACCGAAAACATCGCAGATGAAAATGGCAACCTTCGTCCCGAATACCAGGTGGGGGCTAACACTTATTGGTGCATGGCATCTGCAATCCCATTGATTCTCAAGTACCAGGGCACAGGCAAAATGCATGCCATCGTTCAAGAGGAAGATATTGGAGCCCAGTTGCTGGACTTAGATGGCTATCATTGTGCTGTTATTTTTGCCGATGGTCCCCAGCGCCGCATCGGCACGGACTGGCGACATAAAAAAATCGTCCCCGAAGGGGAGAATAATGGCCCTGCTGGTCTTGACCGAGGGCGAGGTCTGTTAGTCCAAGCGAGTAAAAATGAGTTCTATCTCCTGGGCGCTAAATTCCGCGTTTTCTTCCGCCCTAAGATGGCACCTACTAAATTACTCGATGCAACATTTGTTGCTGATCGTTATCAGGATACTCTCACTCATCAGCTCAGAGTAGACGAAGGCCATTTTGATGATAACGACAATTTCATTGTTGACCGACGACGCAACGGAGATGCGATAGATGGCGGAATTTGGGTGGAGCCTGATCTCGGAATAGTACGTGTAATCCGTTGTGATTAGTTGTTCCAAGGGACTCTCTGTTACCTGTCTTGCACTTGGCTTTTCCACGGTTTGGGGAACTTTTTATGTTCAACTTTATAAAATATTCCAGATTGATTAATCAATAGAAATAATCATTGATATCACTTTCCTCTTTTTTTACATTTATTATTTTGGCTCAATGGAAGCAAAATCGATGTTTAAGATTACATCTTCGGTTTTTAATTAGCTCTTTTCTAATATTTCAAGAAATTCTTTTGCTGGAATAACTTTCGACTGGTGATAGAACACCTTTTCGAGCAGCACTTTGTGCAGATCTGGATCTCTGTCCGCGCAGCAATCCGAAATCAAATATAATTTATAATTTATGTCGGCTGCCCATCGGAGGGTGGACATGACAGCACCACTTGTGTAAATACCTATTAGGACCAGAGTATCGATCCCAAGTGTTTTCATTCTATCATCCAAGTTTGTAGTTGAGAATGCTCCGCTATTCGTTTTAATCAATACTGTATCATGGGATTGGCGCATAATTTGAGGATGAATCTCTACGTCTGGTGCACCTTCTCCCTTCTGCACAAAGATAACAGGGATACCTTTCTGACGCGCTGCCAATAAAACTTTGTTTGTCCTGGCAATAATGTCATCTTGAAATTCTTTAGTGAAATAACTTAGCGTTTTGAGCTGATAATCGATGACAATGACCGCTGTTTTACTTTTCACGAACGATGCAGGAATTACCATTATGACTTCTCCTTCGTTTACTTTTTTTGGCCTTTTGGCCCGATTTATGAATAATGAATTCAATAATTATGTTGACAGCTAATAAATAATTTCCTCCTCAGTCAATTTGGTTATCTCACTGTCAGACATGCGGAGCAGCGTTTTAAAAACGTAATCATTATGTTGCCCTAGGCATGGAGCCGGGGGATTTGCTGCAGTTAACGCCGATGTCCAGGGAGAACGAAAGACGATGCTTTTCCCTGCTTCAGGATGGTTTTGCTCAATGTAGACCCCTCTCTCCTTTACATGTGGGTCATTAATTAATTCCTCTACATTAAGTGAAGCGCCGGCAGCTACACCAGCTTTTTGGAGCATGTTCATTATCTCATAATGAGTAAAGTCCTTTGTCCAATCGCTAATTAGCTTGTCGAGTTGATCTTGATTTTGCCAACGACTGTATTGGTCAGCAAATCTTTCATCTTTACTCAAATCTGGTTTTCCAGCAACTTGACACAACACATCCCATTCTTCGTCTGTCCCAACAGCAATTGCAACCCATTTGTCTTTGCCTTTACAAGGATAAATCGAATGAGGCGCCATAATTTCATCACGGTTTCCCATGCGCGGACTAATTGTTCTGTTCATTGTATATTCCATGATAAGTTCTGGAAGATAAGCGGTGATCCCCTCACTCTGAGCAACGTCCACGTTTTGTCCCAATCCTGTTCGGGCACGATAATTTAAGGCGGCCACTACTCCGAGAACACCCCACATACCGCCGGCAGGGTCAGCCGGATTAGCTCCTGCTAAAATTGGGCCTTCGCCTACATGACCGTGTGAAAAGGTCATCCCGCTTGCTGCCTGTATGGTGGGCCCATACGCAACATAATCCTTATTCGGGCCAGAGCTTCCGAAACCTGGTAATGATACTAATATGATATCGGGTTTTACTGCTTTTAACACGTCGTAACCCAAGCCCCAGCTGGGCATTACCCGGGGCGTATAGTTTGTAATAATTACATCACTAATCTTGGTGAGCTCCTTAAATATTTTCACCGCACCTGGTTTTCTCATATTCAGAGTAATGCTCTTTGTGCCGCGATTAGTAAAATTGAACTCTCCCGAATTTACCCCACCCGTTACACCCAATTTAAAATGCCATCGGTTGTTATCAAGCTTCCGTCTTGACTCAACCTTAATTACTTCAGCTCCCATATCTGCTAATATAGATCCTGCCCATGAACCTGCCCAACCCCAAGTACAGGCAATAACCCGCGTTCCTTTAAGATATGCAATACCCATTTTTATTTTCCTGCCTCAATTTAAATTCTTAAATAATTCCGGCTTCTTCCATCTTGACCAAGTCGGATTTAGTATAGCCTAGTCGTGTGCAATATATCTCTTCGTTGTTTTGCCCTAAAGTTGGCGCCGCCGTTGGCGCTTCTTTCGGGATGTCTGAAAATATGTAAGGGACGCCAGGGTACTTCAAATTACCAGTCACATGACTGTCGATTTCTACAAAAAATCCGCGTGCTGCCATCTGTCTGTCTTGAAGCACCTGTTCAGGTGAATAAACTGCACCAATAGGTATTCTGTGCTCTTGGCTGGTTCGATAGATTTCATCTACTGTGCGAGGCATCGTCCATTCCAATATTAATGGTTTGAGTTCATCCCAATGCTTAGCTCGGGTTTGGTAATCTTTAAAGATTTCCTTATCGGCCCAAGCAGGATGGCCCATCACTTCATCTACAAATTTCCGCCAATGTTCTTCCCGTACAAAACCATTGTGAATATATCCATCTTTACACGGCAGAAGATGATGCGGGGCAACCGATAAGGGTCCCGCTCTAGAAGCAATTCTTTTTGTGTAGGAATAACTATATACGGGGTTCATGACATCAGGGATAACACATTCTTGTTCGGATATATCCAATTGTTCACCGGAATTTGTGCCATGGTGATAAAGTAGCGCCCCCAATGTCGCTACCGCCGCGCTTAGGCCAGCCTGATGGCTAAAGAGATGCGCTGGATATTTGATTGGTGCTCTACTAGTATCAAGCTCACGAGTTGAAAGAAAACCCACACCTCCCATTTCGGTCATCACCAACTCCCCACCTTTATAATCCTTATAAGGTCCCGTTTGTCCGAATGGAGTGATTGAAGTCATAATGATACGAGGATTAATTTTCTTAACTTGAGTATATGTAAACTTAAGGTGTTTCATCTTTTTTTGAGAATTATTCTCCACAAATATATCGGCATTACTGAGAAGTTGGGTGAATATCCTTCTGCCTGTTTCTGTTTCGGGATTCAAAGTGATTACTTTTTTATTCATATTGAGGTAAAGGAATAAACCGCTTCGCTCTAAACCAGCAACACCCCCTAAGAAAGGCTCTTGTTTTCTGGCTTCATCCCCACAAGGATCTTCGATTTTTATGACTTCTGCGCCAAGATCTGCCAGGATCTTGGCGCAGAACGGACCAGAGATTAAATGACCGAACTCTATAACTTTGACTCCATCAAGTACTTTGTAAAACAACTGTGGCCTCCTAAAATATCAATTAATTTCTATCGCTATAATTCACACCAGTTACAAATTCAAATAATCCAAACAACAAAATGTAATTCCCATTTTATGCGATCACTATTTGTTATTGACAAACAGTATAATCGATGTTAATATTTTGCTAATTTAGTTGTCAATCTATATAGTTATCTATACGGATTATTATTTTTAATACTAATATTAAATGGGTACAAACCATTTGTCAACAAAGAAAGGTGAATATTAATTCAACAAACTTTTCAGGGTTTTAATATTTTAAGGTGTCGATTGGCGACAAAATGATTAATTCCCGTAAGGCTGGCTTGGCCAGGGGAAACCAGGGTACTGAGAGTTTAGTGGTTGAACTCAATGCTAAGTCTGCAGGATGCCCCTCCCGTGTTCGGAGCCCTGGGAGTAATCGGGGTTGGTGGCCAGCCAGCCTTACATGTATATATAGTTGTTAAAAATAAAAATCATGGGATACTATCTCAGGATATGCATATAACTGGGAAAACTGGTAAAATTACTTCGTCCCATTACATAAGTATTTAAGGAGGGCATTCTAACCTACAGTTGGCAACATTTATTTATGCTTTTTGGTAAGCAATTTTCCCGCCAGTTGTCCAGTCCGGTGCATTGAACGTTTTTAGTGATAAAAAGTCTATTCGGCTTCAAGTCAATTAAGGCACCACGGGCCAACGCTCTAGGCCGACATCTATCGGAAACACATCTGAAAGATTGAAAATAAGATTTACCAATGCGCTCCAGAAATACTATAGAATCCAGGCCATCCCATTATCCGAATGGCGTTAGAATAGATAAATGTTCACAATAAGTGAAAGCACTTTTAGGGGGGTGTAATATGGCAAAAACATGGCTTGAGCATATACATTTCGTCACACTTGACCCAATGAAACTGGCAGCATTTTATGAAAAGGCATTTGGTGCAAAGATAACCAGTACAAGGATTCATCCGAATGGCGGCGTTTCAGTTTCCCTGGATTTGGGAGGAACTAGACTAGCCATAATGGTTCCAGATGCTCTTGATAAACGTGACCCTCCGGGTAACCCTCGTAAGCGTTTGGGGTTGGAACATTTGGGCGTGAAAACTGATGACATCGAAGCCGTAGTAAAAAACTCAGTCGATGAAGGTGCCACAATCATTCAGAATATTACTGAGGTACGCCCGGGTCATCGGGTGGCTTTTATAATGGCACCAGAAAATACATTGATTGAGGTTTCCGAGGCGCAATGAAAATCTTCCATTAGGAATTTTAATAAGCCGATAGTCTTCTGCAATTTATTAAGTATATCAATCATGCCGCCGGTGTCTTGTCCACAATATGTTAGGACGCCATTTCGTATTTGCCTTCTGGGTTTTAGCTGGTTGCCAACCTAGAGTACCGCAAAGTAGCCGGTTTTTGAGCTGCCCGCAAGTTGTCGATATTAGTGCCTTGTAACATAATCGTTGAAGAATTTTCAATAAAACGATATCATAACTTATTTTTTAATTGATTCTCGGTTGATAGTACCTTCAATAATGTATTTCAAAGTTAATCCAGTAAACGGTTCTTGATATTTCCGTCCATCAACGTCAATCGTGAGATTGACATGGTTGAGATCTTTCCACACAAAATATTGAGTTTTTGAGTGCCCACTTATTTCAATGGCTATTCCGTCGGTATATGGCTCCATAGCAACAATCTTTGGAAGGCTGATTTCACTTGAACGCACCGCGCCTGTGAAAATGAATCTTTTATTGGTTAACGTAAGTCTACCGTGATCTAATTCTTTCAATTCATCATGCGATTGGCTTTGAGCACCAAAAGCCCCAGTCCGAAAGTAGATGCCTTTTGCCACTTTAAAACTCGGCCCTGCATATCCCCCACTGGTTGTCCTAACAGACCTCGCCTCTCTCAAAGCTACATCGGGTAACAATACTAGCAGTTCTTCTTTTGCTTTTAAAATAACCGAAGAATTGAATCCTCCCATAGTAATATTTAGCGAGGCCTTTCCGTCTCTGAGCTTAGTCATATATAGTTCCACATCAATTTGTCGCCGCTTTCCTTGAGACATACCGCCATAACTTATGTTTTTCCAATCTTGTTGCGAGAGACTTTGATTATTGTATTCCTGCCAAACAGGCATACGTTTATCTGTGACGTCTGTAAGTTTGTATTTGTTGCATGCAAGACTAATGCTGTGATACAGACCGAACAGCTTCTTTTGGGCAATTTCTTCCAACATACCAGGTTGGCATACTGGGCATCGCTTTGTCCAAGGTTCTACGGGCGGATTTGTTGGCTCTTGTTTGCCTGCATCGGCCTGCTGTAAAGCCATCTAATAGCATAAAACCTCTGGAATCACAGACGCTGGCGTCAGAAAAAGGACGCCCCCTTTTGTTTTAAGCGACTGCTCACTTTCTCACAAAATTTCTCAATCCAAAACTCAATTCTCCTGAACACCATAATGGAACGAAAAAATGCATAGATTTTGGGAGATGGGGTAGTCTTTGCAAAGGTCAGAGGTAAAAACAGGAGTTTCTAACGCCTGAAAAGCCGGATCGGGTTGGCGGTTTGCAAAAGAAGTCGTTTGCAAAGGTAGGAAATCAATAAGTGACCATATTTGGAGTGTTGAAAAAATTGTAAAGTTATGAGATTAATAATTCTATTTTTAGGAATTATCCTTTAACTGCTAGGCGATCCTAGCACTCTTCGCTTTCATGAATAATTGTTCCTGTTATCTCTAATTCATAATTTGCCATAGGTATTATCCATTTCATATTAGGCAGTATATTGTCAGGTAATGATTCAATCGGATACCAGCCAATAATTTCATCGGTTACAGAATGTATATTATTTAAACTTTTACCAGCGGATTTTGCTGTAAAGCAATATAATTCATACCCGCTTCCGGTAACTAAAAGAAATTGTCGCCAATCTATGTTACGTTCCCCAGCTTCTTCCCAAAATTCTCTAATCATAGCACCTTTGGGACTTTCCCCCTCTTCTATGTGTCCACCTACTCCATTTAATCTGCCCTTTTGCCAAAGAGGTCGATTTTTCTTAATTAAGCAAACTGTGTTATTATCCGAGTTAAAAAGAAAACCTGTAACGTATTTATTCACGCCCCTATTCTATCACTTATGTAATTAGTTTCAAGTTTTAATTTTGAAAATGGTACCCTCCCAAATTTTGACAAATCTTGACAAATTTTAATTTTATGTGTTCTGGAAATTGGCAAAGAAAATACCGTCCATAAAGAAATCTTTTCGGACATATCGAACTGTCCATTGGTCGGAGTATCCCCAGCCCGTTATCAGTATATGTCAATCATGCCTTTATTTCCGTCCAAAGTGTTTTCACAAAATTGATATGCCATAATAAGTCCCTGGTCGAATCGCTAACAATTCGTTCTGCTCGAAAAGAAAACTACAAGAGTCCTTTTTCTCTTAACTGCGACTCAATTTTCTTATTGTTCGCTTCTATTGTTGCTAACAAGGCAACGCTCACACATAAAATCTGGTCCTTTTCGCTGATTTCAGAAGGTTTTACTCCTTTGTTTCGAGCCGTTTCTTTCATAAGATGGTTGATATATAAATCATAGGAATACTGTAAACCTTGGGCATCAAAACCAATAGTCATTATTCCTTCTCCTTATAAAATAAACGGAAATTAAACCTTCTCGTTTTTTTCCAATTCATCCAGGGTGAATAACGCAATTAATTCCAAGCCTTCCTTTTTCAGATAATCTCGACATCTATTGCCTCGTTGTACAACGCACAATACATTGTTGGTTTTTGCCCCAAGCTGTTTAAGATCGGCATTGCTTAATAGAATTTGCCCGCCTGTGGTCACTACATCTTCGATAATGCACACTTGTTTATTTCCCACCTCTATCCCTTCCGCCAACTTGCCAGTACCGTACTCTTTTGCTTTTTTGCGGACGAATATTACCGGTATATTAGTCAAAAGAGACAAAGCGGTTGCGACAGGAATACCACCCATCTCTAAACCGGCTAACACTTCTGTGTTTGTCGGTATGAGTTTACTCATGTTTTTTGCTATCTCTTTTAGGAGCTTTGGGTCAGATTCAAAAAGGTATTTATCAAAGTACTCTCGGGAAACCTTCCCCGAACGTAACTTGAAAAAACCACTTATATGAGATGTGGCATATATTTCGTGAGCCAGTTCGTTGCGATTCATAAATGCTCTCCATTTAGCCATTTTTTTACATTTTTCATTGAAGAAAAGTGGAATATTGCTCTGCAAAAAAATGTTCAGTGTTTTTCTCGAAAGTTGGCTTTATTATATACCAAATTTGTCGGACTAAATCAACCAAAAGAGAGTAGGTATTGGCTAACTTTGGGGTATACCGAGGGATGTTAAGTCAGCGGTGTGCTTGCGAATATTTGACACTATTTTAGTGTTCAGTCAGATACCAATAACTAGTGATATAATGTTGACATGCAATCAATGTCATTTGACACTATGGTTAAGTATTACGAAGAAACGCGAGTCTTCGACCGAGTATCATTCAACTCCGCTTTAGATTTCTTAATTGAGAAATATCCCCCAAATTTATTTACTAAACTTTTTGAGCCAGGTATTGGCACAGGAAGAATTGCGATTCCACTTGCTGAAAGAGGGTATCAAGTTACCGGGGTAGACATATCCCAAGAGATGCTTGAGTGCTTAGGTTCCAGGCTTACAGTGCATAAAGCTAATTTGCCCATGTTTTATCAGTGTGCGGACGTCACACAACTGCCTTTTCTTGACCGGAGCTTTGATATTGTAATCGCTGTGCATTTATTCTACTTCATTAAAGAATGGAAACTTGCTGTTAATGAAATTTTAAGGGTACTTAAAACTGGCGGGAAGTTGGTTCTAATGCACACGGGAACAGGAAGCGAAGTACCGGCATTGAATCAGCGATATAAAGAATTGTGTGCGATAAGAGGTTTTCAGATTAAAGATATTGGAGTGAAAAGCACGCAGGAAGTGATAAGCTATTTAACGGAAATCGGATATGAAACAGAGATTGCTAAAAACCGATGGACTTGGAATCAAAACATAAATCTAAAAAAAGCGATTGAATACATAAGATTACGTGCATATTCATTCACGCAAACTACACCTGAAAAAGTACACCTTTCTGTGATTGAAACATTGACCCAAGAGTTGGAATCACAATATGGGAGTTTAGATACCGAGGTTAAAATCCCAAACCAAATATATTTTGTATTCACTTCATGCCATAGCGAACTTACGCACAACCGTCGGAAATGAAGTCCAAACCAATTCTTTCAAAATATCTGATCAGGGGGGGTTGTGATGCATAACTGGAGTCTTCGCTTTTATGCTATCCCTGGTATTCCCTTAATTAGGGCTGGTGACCACATTGGACGTATGATCTTCGATTGTGCAAAATCAGATGGGTTCATCTTCAAAGATGGAGATATTTTTATAATCGCTCATAAGATTGTATCTAGAGCAGAAAATGCCATAATTAAACTAGCTGATATTGAACCCTCTGAACAGGCAATCGAATTGTCAGCAAAGACTGGCAGAGATCCGAGGTTGTGTCAAATTTACATTAATGAAAGCGCAGAGATCGTTGGTACAAATGGCAGGATGGTCATTACTTGGCATAAACTTGGTTTTAGAGATACTTGTGCAGGCGTTGATCGCACAAACGTAGCTCCTTTCACGGACGAACTCGTTTCACTACTTCCCAAAGATCCTGATGCCAGTGCACGGGCAATTCGCCCTCAGTTGAAAGAATTAATCGGAAAAGAATTAGCGGTAATAATTTCAGATACTTTTGGTAGCCCTTCCAGAGAAGGCTCATTCGGTGTTGCTATTGGTATTGCAGGTATCCGCCATATTGAAATCAGGGAGGGAACAGACGTATTTGGTAATCTTTCAAAGGCTAGTGTAACTTTAGTTGATGCCTTGGCAGGTGCGGCATTTTCGATCATGGGACAAAGTGAAAGATTACCTGTCGTAATTGCCAGGGGAGCCAAATACACGAAAGATGAGAAAGCATCTATAAAGAATTTGCTATACCGTGGCGTCTGAATTTGTTATTATCTGGAAATGGTCGGCTAAACCAGGATGAAAATCATTCGGAATGTCGCCGGCTAAAACATCCCGTTTGTATCACGCCTACACTTTCGTTTCCCCCAGTGTAATCAACAATAGATTATAAGGTTCCATTTAGCGGACTCAGGTTGCTAATTTGGCAACCTTGCGAATCGAAAGGTTGACTTATTCTACCCAGTCAAAAAAGTGTTCTACACAGTCAAACCAAAATTCTACCCAGCCAAATTCCAGTAATGTTTTTATCAGAATCCGATAATTCGGGTATGTCACCCCGTGACAAAACCGTGTCACCCCGTGAGTGTGCGATTTATGCGATTCCTGTGAGTATGACTGGCGTGCTTCATTCCAAGTACCTGAAAGAGTAGTACGGGTGGGCAGAAATGAATGTTATTTTGGTTGGCATAAAATTTATTGTATAATTGCATCATCAAATTGATGAACGCACGGAAGAAGACGAGAAATCTATGCTTTTGGTAAATCCATCACCAAAAGTTGAGCCGTTTTACCACTGTTTTGGGGTAAAGATGTGAGTGATAGTAACAACGTTAATCCTGAATCTGATTAGGCGTGAGTTACTTTTTACGGGTAGCCAATATTAGGTATCTTACCAAATATTACCAGAGAAACAACGCCATAAAATAAAATTATCGCCCGCATACCATTGGCAACGGGGGAAAACAGATTCAACTAAGTGTTGGCAATAATGTGCTGCGACTTTGGGCAGTAATATTAGGTCGGGCGTCGTAATGATTACCAGTAAACAACTAATGCAGTAGTTTGGGTTGTAGTTGGTGATATTATTTGAATTACCTGATTGTCATAAATGGAGTAAATGATAAGTGCTATCAAAATTATAGTCAAAATAATTAGTATGTAATTGGAGTCATTTGATAACCAGTGACGTTTTTTAGGATCATCAGATTCGTAATGATTGTAAGCCCATCCTGAAAGAGCAATAAAAATTGCTGTAAGCCAAGCTATTATTGGTGATATACTTTTTGCCCAATCTGCAATCTCTGTCACGAGTGTGGTGCTTCGCAAAGAAAATAGTGTAAGTAAAATGGCAAAGAAAGTAATCCATAAAAGAGTGATAACTCTGTTTCGCATTTCCCCTATTCATATCCCTCCCAGTATTATTTGCCACTCTTTATATAAGGCTGAAATTGTTTGAGCTACATTGACAGCTTCAGCTCTAAGCATCCCTCGCACTGACCTGCCCCGTCGCTCAAAGGTTTTTGTCATATTTGCAGCAGGTTGGAATGGCTGCTGTTGAACTACAAACCAATCCCACATCCGTCCCCCAACAACATGAGCCTGAGCAAAATTTATATTGTGGACCATTTCATTCCGCATAGAATCAAAGTCCTTTCTTTTTGTTTTGAATACACCCATAAGTTTTTGAATCTCCAGTAAAGTTTTTGGATTACTGCCACGTCTCGCTTCATGCTCGGACTTACATAATCCTCCCTCCAACCTTTCGAGCATCCTGAATATGGTTTCAGTCTCAGAGTAAATTAGAAACTCTGTCCACTGACCATCGGATTCAACTCCTGATTTTTTGTGCCATTCTTCCCCCCAAAGTTCAGTAAATTTACATATAGTCATTAGTTGCTTTAACCACATGCTTATTTCAGATGTTTGGTGAATTAGCGCCAACCATAGAGTTTGTTTTGTTTGAAATTTAAATTGTGGTTCATATTTGTCATTCCCTTTACTGTCTTTTATCTTGTTCACTCGAAAAGGCAATGATTTTCCCAATACCGCTTTTACAAATTGCGGTTCATAGGTCTTTAGATGCTCTAATTCTCTTGTCCGCAGATACCGTCCAAAATTTGATGCATCTATTATTGCATCTGCCAGAAAACCGTTGCTTTCTCTTAATGTTGGTAAAGACATGGGAATCCTCGCTAGTTTTTAGATTTATTGTATTCAACATATTTACGCCTGTCAATTATCCTTTGTCCGCAGTTGCTTAGTAGACTAATTCATCCAAATCAACTACTTACTGTAATATGATGCTTAGCAACGAACTCACGGCAGTCAATGATTATTAATATCCAAAATCTTATTGGAGAACGTAACTACGAATAGCACCGTCATTATAGGGTGCTGGTGATCCGCACCCCCCGATCGCTCGCTGCGCCCAAAATTTTCTTGTCGCATTGCTAGATCCCATGCCTCGCTCCCTGGTTTATTTTTTGCAATTAAAGTCATGGCACGCTTTTTCGCCATATTCCCAGCTTCATCGCCACATTTATAAAATTTTTGAGCAGACACAATTTGCAATCTTCAACGCGCCTTTCACTGAAATAGTTCCGTGCCTCATCAAACAATCATGTGACTGGGCGGATAAGTCATTGACTTAAAATATTATTTATGAACAGGCATTACTTTAGTTAGGTCCGTCCTATTACTAAATAGCTATTCACTACGGGCATAGCATAAGTTAAATTAAGTTAGGTTAATAATAGAAAAGAAGGTTGCGAGTAATATTTGGGGGGAAAAATGAACAAATTGATATTTCCTACCTGGTATGAATTTAAGAAAGACATTCAAAAAGAGTTTGGATGTCCGATACTTAATCAAGAGTGGCTACGTGTAAAGCCCGAAACGCCTCTTCCTTGGAATAATGCATGTAAGCAATCGACACTCTTAAAATTAAATAAATCAAAACTGCATTCCAAAGCATAATTCTACAAACCAGTATTTAATGCCCCACAATCCTCTTTTTCAAGGCACCCCCTACCGTCTATCGATCCAAGCCTGGTACTTAATAATCAATAAAATTGGTACTAATCGGCTATTCGCTTCAAATGAATACAATCGTACAATTTGATCAATAGACCCAAATGGAGGAAAAAACGACGGAAACAATAGATAATGCAAAGCCTCTGAAGAAGTTAAAGTTTGAAAATCGAACGTCTGTCACTTTACAGAGTATAGCCAATCGTTGTATGGTCAGCGAAATCACAGTACGCCGATGGATCAAGGATGGGAAATTGCCCGCTTTCAGATTGCCGAGTGGTCAATATCGTGTTACCGCAGAAGATTTCCAAGGCTTCCTTAAACAGTTTAGTATGTAGATACCGGTCTTCGGATTCGAATTTACCTTAGACAAACATAATCTTTTTCATAATTGCCAAGAGACCAATCAAATTGTGATTTCGGATTTTATAACTTCACCGGTATTAACGATTTTGAACGTATTGGCGTTAATTTGAACTACTTCCAGTCCCTTAGTGCGGAAAAAGCGTTCTCTTCCCGCAGGATAACGGACAGTTGTTTGCATTTTATGTTTTGGATATTCGATTACAGTGTATTCTTTACCAGTATCATTTACACAAATAAAACCTTTCAATATAGCTTGGCTCATTTTCCATTATCCTTCGTAGAGTAAAAAATTCATAATATGTTCAAGAACCGCGGCATTTATGGCGTCGCTTGCAGTCTCTCACAGATTGCCCCAGAATCTATCTATCCCTTTCCTAATCATTGGTATCTGGCAATCTTGCCAATATTCCTTTTTGAACGTGCAATTAGCAACCGGACATTTTTCGCACAATCTTATTTCCATAGATCGCTCCCAATTTTGATAATAGCATCGATTTTGGGCGTGTCAACATTTTGTAATGGGTCGGACGAAACAGGTCATTACGCCGCAAACATTCGAATCAATGCTAAGTTTCGAAATATTTAGACATACTAAAGTAATTATTTAGGTGTCAAGCCTTTTTTCTAAACGTATCGGTACGATTTTCCTATTTTCTGCCCGAGTTAAACGGCGTAACCTTAAAATGAGGTGGATTTTAATGATTAGTTATTTCAGCAACATTAAATCTTTACCGGCAGGTATAGTCATTCTAATATTAATTTTCTTGGTAGCCCTATTTGTTTATTTTCTTCCTTCCATTATCGCAATCGCTAGACACAAAAAACAATATATCGCAATTTTCCTTTTAAACCTTTTTACAGGATGGACATTTATCGGATGGGTCGGTTCTTTAATATGGTCAGTGATGAAAGAGAAAATTGACGTTACGGTTGATTAACCTATAAAGTTTTGTAACAAAGCGTTATCGAACTCTTGGCAAGTTCCACTAAGGCTTAATGGCTGAGGATCATTACATGAAGAAACATATTTCTCTGAACTTGGCTTGCCTACTGATTATAACTTCAGTTATTCTCTCTGGGTGTACCACCGTAATTGTTAACCCAAATAATCCGGCAATCACGACTTTTCAAACTACGGATAATGTCCTGTCGGCAACTACGACTTCCCAGATTATGGAAACTGCGGCATCTGCTAATGCCGAACTGGCTGAGGTAGAAACTGCCGCACAAGCCGCCGCAGCGAGTGGTATCGGTGGCAATATTACTGCGGTTGGCATCGGACCTGGGAGCTTAAATGTTTTAGCTCCATACATAAGTGGAGAAATTGTGGGTTACTATTGGATAAACGCTAACGGTACCGTGGATATAACTGATGCGGCTCCTCTTACTCAACCTACCTCAATATATGCATCACCCGAAGGTCCATATTATTCTTCAACTGCATCATTTAGTACAACCACAGGCCAGTTCCATTAAAATTCCAATCAAATGGTTTGTGGTGTGAGGTAATGAATCTGTGGGACAGGCTATTGACTCGCCTCCCATTCCCATTTTTTATCTAAGAAATTATCTAAGAAAAATCTACAAGTAAAATTTCAGCCGAAGCTGAAAACCGTGTTCTTAGTTACCATTATTTTCCACTGTTTACACTCACTTCCACTATGCCGATTTGCTTTCCAAGCAGGTTATCACTCAGCATGAACCACTGGTCTCGCAAAGAGTAAAGTCAAAATCAACAACGTTTTTGTTTTTGGGTATTTTGTGTTATTTTCATTACTGGGTGTTTGGGATGGACTAGCAGAGAACAATGGTTTACAATACCCTTACTCGGAGGCAAAACGATGGTTAGTGAAGTTAAAAGTTCTGATTATGAACCAATTAATCCACGAGCCACAGCTGATCACCAATGGTAAATAATCCCAATGCTGGATTTCCATGTGCTCTCTACTGCCGTATCGATTCACCTGATGATATCTCACTTTTAAAAGTTCAGGAAAGCTATCTCAGAAAGTTTGCCAATAGCAACGAACTTGTTGTTTACCGCGTTTACCGAGATTGCGGTGATGGTCTTGCCATAGAAGACCGTCCAGGACTACAACAGTTATTCGCCGATACCACCTATTTTACATATTGCATTACCGTACATCCGTTCATACTGGCTCAGGACTTTGCCTTACTTGCCGATTTGATTGAAAGATTGAATGAGAATTATGTTCATTTCGCTTGGTCAAATGATATGATTGACGACTTAGTGGCAGTGATAGGAAACCGGATGCAATAAAGCTGTATTTAGCCAAATGAATCGGCTATAATTAAGCCAACTTTCTAAATCCAGATAGGAGATGGATACGAATGTTCTTTACTTCGGCAATAGCCACTAATCGTGGAAGATGAAAATGAATTCATTTGAAGGACCGCCGATAAGTGCGGCTGTAAACTATGCAAAGACACTTCACTCAGATTTGTTGAAAGAATTTGATGATAGCACACGAAATACGATCTCCAAGATTATCTCTGACGGCATCCAAAATAAGACAGGACTCCCAGGCATTTCCAGGAACATCAGGAAGGAATTTCCCGCAATCTCCAAGGTTCTGTCCGACAAGGTAGCTTTAACTGAAACCAGCTGGTCACTTTCGCACGCTTCATTAGATAGAATGCGGGCGATGGGGACTAAAGGGAAGCAATGGTTCCTTCATGGGACTGAAACCTGTGAGATGTGTCGAGCAAACCATAACGTCGGAGTTATTCCTACTGAGCAGTACTTCCCCAGTGGTCACTTAGTCCCACCGGCGCATGATGGTTGCACCTGCGCGATTGCACCAGCTTTGCTAAAAACATTGGAATAAGGAGGAAGACGAAAATGGCTACACCAGACAAGCCCATAATGACCGCTCAAGGTCAAAACAACAGCAGGTTGCTCTTATTCCCTGACAAAGTTCGAATTGAAAGAAAGGGCTTGAACTCAATGATCATTCAGGGAATGGCTGGCGATAAGGATATCGCCATTTCTACCATATCGGCAGTCCAATTCAAAAAGTCCGGCACATTCACATCTGGGTTTATTCAATTTGCTTTTAGCGGAGCCAAACAATCATTCGCCGGAATGATAAGCCCAATGAGAAACGAAAATACGATAATGTTCAATTCAAAACATCAGCCAGAATTTGAAGCAATAAAAAATGAAATCGAGAAACGAATCAATAACCCCGCACCAAACCCCACTTTTTCGAGTATTGGCGACCTTGAAAAACTAGCTGAACTCAGAGACAAAGGTGTTATCACTCAGGAAGAGTTCCAAGCAAAAAAGAAACAGATATTAGGTTTATAAAAGGAGGATAACCGAAAGAGAGAATCTCCGTTTTTAGTAATCCAGAACGAAAATTTCTGGCATGATAAAGTAGATGGTTAAGTCTCCTGGTGGTTGCTATTTTGAAATCTAACTGATAACAAATATTTCGGGAATTTTTGTTTGACAATAATCTTCCCTGCCGATTCTACATTGCAATTCGTTAATTCACGTTTTGCAAAGTCACAGATTGAGTTCCTTTTGTTGGTGTGTCATATTTTTGCTTTACTATCAGTTTTCTCAGCTAACTTATCCGCCATAGACATCATATCCTCTTCTGCAATTTTTTGATTTGGAGTTATAAACTCTTTAAATTCCTTATAAGCGTATAAAAATTTGGCATCTATTTTAGCCGGGTTCTGCCTTAGGAGTTCAATGCCACGATCCGTTATTTTGAAAAACCCCCATCGAGTCTGTTCAATCAGATTTGCCTTCTTCAGATATGTTCCTGCCCATCCTACTCTATTGGCAAATAACTCTTCTTTACCGCTAGGCAATAATATCCTTCTCTCTTTATCAGTCAATTTGAAATCTATTGCAAGTCTTTCCGTTACCTCTCTTTTTGAGTGTTCTTGTTTGTCACCGGCTATTTTAAGCAAAGGAAGCATAATTTGCTCATATGTAGGTATCGACATTATTCACCTTCCTCTCTCAGTCAAATTGGTTATAACACAAAATTAAATAGAAATGATGGGGCGAGGGGGAATCGAACCCCCCGGCGGCTCTCATATTGTTAACGGCCCTATTGGAGTCTAATCTATCCTTCCTTCTTCAGTGGAAACATTGTCAACCAGACCGCCCCAGCAGCGCCGTCCCCACCAGCAGACGTATTGCTTTTGCAATTACTGTCATTATCTTTTTCTCCTTGTTCAATCTCGTTACCAGATTTATTGAAGCCATTAGCATGATACTAACAACGACATCAACCCGGATATTAAGCGACCAAGTTGAATTGACCATTCCAGCAGAAAGAATTAGATGTAAACTACAATAGAAACCTAAATAAGAGCAACTCCTTAATAATTATTTCTACATTATATTGGTAAACGAGCAAAAACTAATAAATCAGAAAATCTGGACGGTTCCAGTTTTTCAAATTCTTTCTGCGGTATTTTAAGATATTCCCAGTGGGTGGTGGTTAGTTGAGTGGCATTTTCACACCAGATTTGGGCCGCCCTGTCTTTATGCACCACATCGGTATCTTCGCGACCTTTCGTTTCAACTAAGTAACGAGTCTCGTCAGAAAGAACTGCAACGAAATCAGGCTGGTAATAACGTAGATTACTGACGGTGTCGGTATATTCTATCGCGAACCCAAATTGCTCTGGAAGCTTGGAAAAAGCGTCAACATCGGGTGCCCTATCAAGGAATTTTGCGAATGTTCGCTCAAACTCATTGTCACAAGGTACAAGATTAAATATACACTTGGCGGCCGGGTATGTAGGCCTTGAATAAGGAAATGGTTGTGTCTCGGATAATTTACGCCCCTGATTAATCAATTTTGGCTCTAATTCCTCAACCACCAAATCCCTTAGTGCTTCATCAAAAGTCTTGACGGTCACATATTGCGCCACATTGCTACCTATTGCTTTTACCATTCCCGGAGAATCTAAATCTACAGCACGCCCGAAAGCCTTTTTCTCTAAAAACTCGCGGATTTTGGGCACCAAAATTGAGAATTGCGAAGGAAGTTTTACATCCTGAGCAATTCTTTTGGCGTAATAAGATATTACTTCCTGGGATGTCTGGGCCTCCGGTATGGAATAATTCCGCTCAACAAGTTTCTGAAGCGTAATAATATCGTAGCCTTCGTACTTAAAGTTCTTGGCAGCAGCGTCATCGGATTTAATCGGCAAAACCGGACCTTTTAATGCGGAAACGTTCAGTCCAGCAATTTCTTCGGCCAAACTCTTTTTACGAGCAAGTATCGGGCTGAGGACAGGTAGTGAAATGTCTTTGTCTATTTTAGCCGGGTCCGGCGCGATGACGACAATTACTAGTTTGTCTTCGCCGACCTTGAAAGTCCCAAGTTGCATATCTTCTTCTTTTTCCAATTGTTCCACAAACTCGATGAATGCTTTGTTCCCGATAACGTCAACACGTTCTACGTAGCCGGTGCCGAGGTCACGGAACATCAGGCGCAAACCGCGCCCGATGGTTTGCTCCGGGAGGATATTAGCCTTGGCGCTATACGGGCGCAAACCTACAACAACCGTCACATTCTGAACATCCCAGCCTTCCCGCAGCATTAATACGCTGACGATACAATTGACCGGATTATCCGGGCTATCCACCTGCTTGACCACCATACGGGCTTTATCCAGTTCTTTTTTACTGACCTCACCTGTTTTATCAGTGTGGATTACCTGTAATTTATCCCCGGTGAAAAATTCTGGATATTTTTCTCTAAGATAATCGGCGACATCCTCGGCGTCATCAGTACTGCTCATCATAATAAAGAGAATTGGTTTTTTATTAAGTGATTTAAGACGTTCCTGGTATTCCTTCCAGCGTTCAACACCCGCCGACAGATAAGCGGCATACCTGGTGCTGGCAATATCAGAACGCGCTTCTTCAATGCCGGTTGCGATTCCTTTTATTGGCCTTTTAACGATGTTATCGAGTATGGCTTGTTTAAGCGGATAATCATAAACCGTCCAGGTGAAGAGTGACCCCTTGCTATATCGGGGTGTCGCTGAAAAATCCATTTGCGAACATAAACCGCCCGGTATTTCCGAGTTCAGTTTGCGAATTACTTCGTTCCATTGACTGCCCTCGTCATGCGTGTGATGGGCTTCGTCATTTATTATCATGCACGGCCCGTTGCGTTTAGCGATGCGTTTATCGAAATCATCAATTTCCTGAGTATTTACCCGCGGACGAGAGCCAAGAACCGCCGTCATCGGTTCCGGCTCTTTATCCGCGCCGTTATCGGAACGGTCATAAAACTGCTGGATATTGGTCAGATAAAGTGCGCCCTGCGAGCTGGCGCGCTCGGAATCTCCGCGAACATAAAAATCAAAATTAGCATTCCAGAATATTTTAAAATCCGGCGGGATGATGGGGTCGGTTGTAAAAACGCGGCCGTTTTGGAAATCTGTTTTTAAACGTTCAAATACAATGACATTCGGCGCAATGATAAGGAAAACTTTAGCGTAGTCATTTTTCCCTTCCAGTATCGCATTAAAATATTGCCAAGCAATCAACAGTGACATTACTTTGGTCTTGCCGGAGCCGGTAGCCATTTTAATGCAGTAACGAGTAAAATCATCATATTGCAGCAGGCGTAAATCAGGAACATCCGGAGGAGAATATTTCTCCAATAATTCCTTATGCCGGCGGATTTTAGCCACTTCATATAAATAGATAATTGTTTCCATGGCGCCCCGCTGGCAATCGTGGTACCGGAAATTTCTGCCGCTCGGCAACCGATGGTTAATAAACCAGAAATTTAATAACTGGCGCGTGGTATCAGTAACACCGGGATAACCTTTCTTTTGCCACTCTTTGATAGCTGTACGAATTGCAGGGACGCAAGGCGCGGTTTTGGTTTTAACTTCCAACAAAGATAATTGTTTTTGGGGCGTCGGATTTTTTCGAGGCATTTAACGGACCTCAACTTTTAAGGTCTTTGTGGTGTCATTCCCTAGGATGTCAATCACTTTCACCATAATGAGATAACTACCCGGTTTCTCATAAGTATGACTGATACTTTTCAGTAGCTCCCGTTTTTTACCGGTGCGATAATCCTGCCACTCATTGTGGAATGTATCTTCGCGGTTATTCCAGTCCACTGCCCAGTAATCTATCCATTGCTCCCAGCGGGCAACTGCTTTCCTGATGTCATCCGGTACATCATCCTGAGGGATAACGAAATCGGTTAATGTTAACGTGACGTCATGTCCTTTCTGGGTTTTATCCACTGACAAAGCGGCAAGTTCAAAAAAGTGGATATCACCCTGCTCTACGGCTTTCTTTTCCAGCACTTCGCGGGGAATACGTATGAAACGCATATTGATATTCGCTTGTGCCGCTTGCTGTTTGGCTACTTCATTCAGCTCAAAGGCAAAATCCCAACCGAGAATATCAATGCCGTTTCTTGCTGGAGCATCCTTGCCTGTTCCAATCGCTCGCTTAAATTCAGCAGCTATTTGCCCAACGTCAGCCGGACTAACTGGTGAATCTACTGGGCCGATATAAACCATTCTTCCTGATTTTAACCCGTGTAACCAAGTATATCCTTCAATGGGTTCAGCGTGATAGAGATCTAAAAGAAAACGGCGATATGAAATTTGCCTTACTTCTGCTTTGTCGCCAAATTCTGCTGTCTGCCACAATTGACGCTCGTATTTACCCAGATTTTGTATGATAAATGGTTTTATGTTTGGAATCAGTAGGAGTCTTTTACGTGTGGTGTTGATAGAGAACCTTCCAAGATCACAAGTAATCCAACGGCGGTTTCGTTTCTCAGCTACTGCCGCTGTTGTGCCACTACCCGCAAAACAGTCAAGTATTATGTCTCCTTCGTTAGAAGAAGCATCAATAATACGTCTTAGCAACCCTTCAGATTTTTGGGTATCATACGAAAGTTTCTCTTCTCCCCAAGAAACTACATATTGTACCTCTTTATCAGTCCATAAGGTTTGAGCCGGTATTCCATCAGCTTCATCAAGAAAGCCTTTCAAACGAGCCACACCATTTTTTGTATAAAATATTCTTCTTTCATTATCAAGGCGTTGCATTGTAGTTATTGGGAGGCGCCAATTTTTAACATGCCCATGCCATTCATAAGTATAGCCTCCCCCTTGTAACCCATATGCTGATAAGTCACCGGATTTGAATCGACGACCATCAGCTTCTTTATATCGATAATATTGCTCAACATATAATTCATCATAAGGCATTTTAGGGTCATTCCAGGTCCAATTATCGCCCTTAGTGTAAAAATATATGCTTTGGTGATTTGAGCCATAACGATGCGAGTCGCTATGGGCACTGGTACTTTTCCAAATTATTTCATTCCTAAAATTGTCCTGCCCAAATACCTCATCCGCAATTGCCTTTGCGTAATGGCCAACATGCTCGTCTAAATGTATGTAAAAACTCCCGCTTTCTTTTAGCAATTCATGCAATAATGTGACCGTCTCGAATAACCATTGTAAGTAGGAATCTAATCCTCTTCCCCAAGTATCACGGTAAGCTTTCTGCTCAATAATGGAGGGTTGTTTAATAAAATCTTCCCCCTCTACTTCGACGTCAAAGGAAAAATCCGCACCTGTATCAAACGGAGGATCAATATAAACGAGATCAATCTTCCCTGCAAATTCGTCTAATAATGCAGGGAGCACATACTTTTTATCTCCCCAAATTAGCCGGTTACGCCATTCCGTTGGCAAATTGTTACTAAATAAATCCAGGGTATGTTGCCTTTCCTGGGCAGATTCGTTAACAGTTTCAACAGTTTGAAAGGGAAGTTTAACACGCAGAGGAGCAACCTTTTGCCCGTCTTTATATTTGCCTTCCCAAACCAGTTCGGTCATAGGTTATCTCCGAAAAAATTATGCATTAATTAACGCCAATTCTAGCACTGTAACCTATTTGCTGCAATACATACATAATTATTTGGTAAAGGTCAACGTAGGGCTACTTTGGAGGAACTGGAGAAAATTTCCCTGTTACCAACTCTAAGGTTGACTGAAGCGATAATAAACATCATAAACCCTTGCTCCGAACGCAGCTTAGGCGATTTTCTCACTGTCTGTAAACGCGTTCCTTCCTGTTTCTGATTGTACGTGCTTTCCCTAGGAGAGAAAGTTAAATAATCAACCAGACCTGGCGCAATGCATTCCAGACTATCGGTCCAATATATCCTTCAATAAACGTGCCCCCTCTATATATATAGGTGCCATCGGATGAGCTTTTGCCAATCCAGCTTCAAGCAATCGCGCAGTGTCGGCCTTTATTTTTCGTGTACGTGACTTGTTATTTACTTTTACTGAAGGTTTCCACTTCGCAGACATTCTCTGTGCATGCGGTTTCTTGCGCGGCGCAGGTTTAGGCTTTTTAGTTGTTTTAGCAAGAAAAGACACTTGTTTGCCACGAGCAGTAGTAAAGGCAACTCTTTTTTTCTTAGGCATAATAGCCTCCATTCTTGTGTACTCTTTTTTGCATTTGCGTTTACAATTTTAATGCTGACGGTTTGACCCTTTGCCAAGTCGTTCTTAATATAGTCCTATTGTATGGTTTGATTTAGCTGACTGGAGCGGAGAGTTAAACCAGTTTCAAACCTTGAGTTCCTATTTCTTATCCTGTGGGATTGGCGCACTCTTCTCATTTGAGTACTCTTTTATAGCCTTATACATTCCAGCAACAGTGTGGTCCGAAATATCAACAGGGTAGCGAACAATCTTAGTCAGAGCCGGTCTGAAATCTTCTGGTGCAGTCGCACACCAGATGTAAATCAACAACATTAAATCATATTTTTTTAATAGATGCCCTTTTTGTTTATCAGGATCAGGTAATCGGCTGACGATATCGTACAAATAGCCTGCCCATGTTCTTCCTATATCGATATGATACGTAATAACTTCATGAGGGAATGAATAAGCCCATTTTCCTTGCAAAAGAGAATCGTCAATTTTATAACTTCTCTCACTTGTTAACATCCATGGTAACCAATCTTTCCAACTACTCGGAGGTCCAGCGGTCAAAGCTAGATGAAGTCCGCCGGCCCTCGCTTGATCATCAAGAAAAGATTGAACCTCAGCTAGTACTCCTAAAAGGATATTCGGTAACCTATGATGATAAATTTTACGAAGTTCTCTTGATAAGTATGGATGTAAATATTTAGCCGTATCAGCCAAATCAATCAGACTCTGGCTACCAATATCTTGCCCGATAATAGGGAGACCAGCAATTAGCGCACGCCAAGTCCTAGGCACATTTTGCCACCTTACATCCACGTAGTTATTCAAGTATGATGTTAGCCTGAAGTTTTGCTGCTTAAAGGCCTGATCTTGGGTACTCAGAATAATGTGCACCCTGTCCTCTCTAAAACCTGCTCTGACAAGATCAGCAGCCGTGACTTTCAACATCCCCTCCTCGACCTTGACTTTGGGTTTGGGCTGTTCTTGCAACGATTCTTTAATAGTTATTGATGAAATATTATCAAGAGAGACTTTTCCAATTGAATCAATATTTGAATGGTCATCAGCATTGACATCAACTTATTATTAGTCTTGCCTTGTATCGAGTATTTAACCTCATTCTCCTGCTTCGTAAAATTGTCGCTATTTGAAACACTTTTGTGGATATCTCGGATCTTGCTTTTCAAATATATCGAAAAAATATTTAATTGCATGGGCACCTATTAACGAGTATTATTTCTATTGAAAAAAAGAGGGTTATGACACTAAGAGCTTCTGTCATCATTATTTATGAAAATGAGTAATCGCGACGAATCAACTTGCTTAATGGAGCATATTAAAGCTCTGGAAAATCAAAACAGTTCAGCCAGAGGCCAATATATTCAAGAAACCCTAAAAAGGTTCCGGATTAAATCAGTAATACAAAATTGCCATGTGCCGCGGATTAAAAATATTATCGTCGATTTTTCACCAAGTTTCGAAAACAAACGTCTGATTATTTCAGCCCATTATGACGTTGTAAAAGGAAGTCACGGTGCCAATGACGATGCTTCCGGAGTATCAGTACTTCTCGGATTATGTCAGGAGTTTAGGGCCGTTAAAGCCCCAGTGAAAATAGTATTTTTTGATCGCGAGGAAGCATGGCTCCGAACTCCAATACTGCGGTTGGGACTTCTAGGCTCGCTTTGCTATGCATTCACAACTAACATGAGAAATATTTCCGCAGTTTATAATTTGGAGTTCTGCGGGGTAGGAGATTGTTTAGCGATTTGGCCAATTGCTCACAATGAAAACACTCTTAGCGCGTTTAAGCAAATGATCGATGTTGCAGTGGCCGCAGATGGGGTCAATAGTGTTACGCTTATTGCAGGCACCAATGTTACTATAAAAACCAGCGCTTCGGTAGTTCCCGGAAATACTACAGCAACGATGTATTGCGAGTTGGATAATATTACCTCAGGCACTGAAGCGGTGACTCTCTATTAACCGAAATGTTTGAAAGCAGCTAAAGAAAATCAAGCAGGATCTCATTTTATTGTTTCCCATAAATGTCTGTGCTATGATTTTTCTTGATGAAAGGTTTCGCGCACATCGTTGCAATTATCGTTATAGCGATAGTCGTTGTTCTGTTACTCATGATCGCGCTTCACGTTGGGCCTTGGGCTGGATCAACAAACTCGACAGGTGGGGAAAAAACTCTTACATCCGAATCGATCTAAAGAATAAATCGATCGAGCAGGAATGTCAACTCGGGTACCAGCTAGTAATTTGGAGGCGGCTAACCAAATAGGACGTAGACTAATAGCGTTTTTAATAAACCATTCTAAATGATTTTTAGTTATTTTAGCCCGTAAACCGTAACCGTATTTACTCCGGTTATGATAACTTTACCGTTAACTACCAAAGGACAGGTGAAAACCTCGGCATTACCAGCAGCATCGCCCGGAACTTGTGCGCTATTATATAACTCGTCCGAAAGATTATTGGCATCATAAGCGTACAGGACTGTAGGTGCATTCCAAAAAGGAATGCCACAAGAATCACAACAACATATTCTTTCAATAAAGCCATCGCTGCCCCCCGATGTCTATTTGCTCATTAATTTCTAAAATGAAGCATAGTACTTTTTCAATATTAGATGTATACGCACGGCTACATATTTCATTAATACCTGAGTTTCTCATT
>Ga0326728_10007907_pt1 | contig 26801 bp, 22 predicted proteins | sample MB3enrmetagenome_FD_207602 | JGI IMG/M metagenome (GOLD analysis project Ga0326728, IMG submission 207602) | Lab enriched peat soil microbial communities from McLean, Ithaca, NY, United States - MB31MN | ecosystem: Environmental > Terrestrial > Soil > Wetlands > Peat | place: USA: New York...
TCCTGAATAAGTGGGATGCGCGGAACGAGGGCTACTATAGCTACTATGGCTCATACTACAGAGGTTATTACCGCGGCTATTATGGCGCCTATCATCATTACGGAGCCGATGGGAAGCCTTGAAGCCGTCGCGGCAACGCAAGCGGAAACTCAGTACAGAGCCCGCAGAGTTCCGAGAGGAGAGCTTTTCTCCGTCAACTCTGTAATATGACATCTTGGTTTCTTGCTTTTCTTGGGAGTTCTTCACGCGGTTGGCCTCCGACTTAAATCTTGGCCGTCCCTTCTGGAATCTTAAATCCCGCATTGAAATCTGGGATTTGGGTTGCGGCTGTGCTGCGCAGTGCGGTCTGCGGTGAGTTCCTTCCCGTGAGAGCACGGTAGCGCAGACCTCGGGTACTGAGGTCGGCGGCTTTTTGCTTCAAATGAGCGACTTCGCCGTCAAAGCGTTTGAAAGGTACTCGGAGTTGCGGCCGGGGCATCGCCTCCCTTTGACCCCTGCGGATTTGTTAGCCGGTAAGGAGCCTGTCTTTCGCAAGCTCTTCGCCGCTTATCTTCCTGGCAAAAAGGACGCGCGAATTCTCGATTTGGGTTCCGGGTGCGGCGAATTTCTGTACTTCCTCCAGCGCGCGGGTTACGACTCAGCGGCTGGTGTCGAGCTGGACCCGAAGCAGGTAGAGATAGGGCGAAGACTGGGGGTCAGGAACCTGAGCTGTGGGGACGCGCGTGAATTGCTCCAGGACTCTTCGGGGCAGTTCGACTTGATTTCGGCCATCGACGTCCTGGAGCATTTCCCCAAAGGCAAGGCCTTTGAGCTCCTGGAGCTCATTTACACTGCGCTGCGGCCCGGCGGCAGGTTTCTCTGCCAAGTCCCCAACGCCGCTACCTTTTACCTTCCCCTCTTCTTTATGGATTTCACCCATGAGACGCCTTTTGCGCCGAGCAGCCTGAAGCAGGCTTTGGAGATGGCGGGCTTCATAAATGTTCGGGTGTCAGGCATAGGGCCCGTGGTCCACGGTGTCAAGAGCGCCGTACGATTTGTGCTCTGGAAGCTCATCGAGGCTTGCCTCTGCTTCGTGCAGACAGTCGAGGCGGGCCCCGGGGACGATCTGCGCCGGATCTTCACGGCCACAATATTCGCAGTGGCTGATAAAGCGTAGGCTACAGCCCTATTTACATGCTGACAGGATTGGCGGTTCAATTGTTTTCACCCATTCTGTTCAGTTGCGCTGGAAATGCCTCCGATCCAGCGCGACCGAAACGTGCTTATCATCCGAACAGATCACTACTCGGCGGCTCTTTGTCGCTTACCCTAGTCGGGACCGTCATTGGAAAGGAATCCGTACCGTGATCAACCAAACCATTTACGAGTTCTTTAAAGGCAAGCGCGTTCTTGTGACAGGAGGCACGGGGAGTTTCGGGCACCAGATTGTGAGAGATCTTTTGCCCTTTGATCCTGCTTGTATCCATATTTATAGCCGCGACGAGAAAAAACAATATGATATGGCCATGTCCTGTGGGCAGTCCCAAAAATTGCGGTTCTATATTGGTGATGTTCGAGATATGGAGCGAACCCGGGACGCGATGCGGGGTATTGATATTGTTTTCCACGCCGCTGCACTGAAGCAGGTTCCGAATTGTGAGTATGCGCCTTTTGAAGCGGTCGAGACTAATATTGTTGGTGCTAATAACGTGCGGCGGGCTGCCATCGAGGAGGGCGTGCAGGTAGTTGTGTCGATCAGTACTGACAAGGCGGTCAAGCCGGTAAATGTCATGGGAATGACGAAAGCGATCCAGGAACGGATCATGCTCGACCCCACCTTCTCCGATGGCAACACGAAGTTCGTCGTTGTTCGTTACGGAAACGTTCTCGGCAGCCGAGGCAGCGTGGTGCCATTGTTCTTTACCTACGTTCAGAAAGGGCTTCCCTTACCCATCACTGATCCCAATATGACCCGGTTTCAAATTACCCTGAAAGAGGCCGCCCAACTGGTTCTTTGGGCAACCGTTAAAGGGGAATCAGGGGACCTGTGGGTTCAAAAAATGCCAGCCGCGCGCGTTACCCTGCTCGGGCAGGCCCTAGCATATGGTATCACCGGAAAACGAGACTACCCTTTGACCGTCATTGGCATGCGACCAGGTGAAAAAGTGCATGAAGTCCTTGTTTCAGAAGAGGAAATGTGGCGCGCCACTGAGCTGGAGAAATATTTCCTTATCCCCTCCTGGGCCAAATCGCAGGACAAGAAGGCGCCTGAAAAGTTCCAAGCGTCCGAATATGCATCCAATGTTACCCATCAGCTGACCCAAAGCGAGATTTTCAATATGCTTGAGGCCGATGGATGGTTCGGTCCGGATGCGGCGGCGAAAGCCGCCTATGGGGTGGAGATTCAGGAAAACTAAACGTCCCTCTTCTTTGTTGTTTAACGTGTTTTTCGCTGTTGCGTTGGGCTCCCGCCAGATCCTTCGGAGAAAGAGAAAAGGTGAAAATGCTGACGAAGAAAATCCTGCGCCCAGCATGGAATCGATCCTTTGGCAGACTTGATGGTCAGTATATCAGGGAGTTGAACAGGATTGTTGATTCTTCCTGCGCGAGCCTATTGGACGTAGGGTGCGGTTTTAACTCGCCTGTTCAGCATCTTTGCCACCGTCCCGCATGCATGGTCGGCATTGACGGGTTTTTACCCGCTATCGACCAAAGTCGCGCGAAGAGGATTCATGATGAATATCACGAAATGTCGCTTCGGGACATCGACCGAGTGTTCGGTCCGGAATCGTTTGATTGTATACTGGCCTCCGACGTTATCGAACATTTTCCGGAAGAAGACGCCCTTGATCTGATTTCTCAGATGGAAAAGGTCGCGCGGAGGAAGATTATTATCTTTACCCCAAACGGATTTCTCCCGCAAGGCGAAGAGTACGGCAATCCATTCCAGAGGCATCTTTCAGGTTGGACGGTAAAGCAGATGGAGACCATGGGGTACCGCGTAATCGGAATCGAAGGAATTAAATCCCTTCGAGGAGAAATGGCTCGCATACGTTGGCACCCAGAGCATTTTTGGCTGATGATATCTTTGCTTAGCCAAGCAGTTGTCCGCGATCATCCGGCTCACGCCTTTCGACTTTTGTGTTTCAAGGAAAAACGCCTATAACACAATTAGAACGTACAACATAGTAGTGTGAGTCTCTCCCAAGTAAATGGCAGCCACTAAAGTATTAGTTCTTGGAGCAGGCGGTATGCTTGGACACAAGCTAATGCAGTTATTGCCGGACAAATACGACGTCACTGGAACTGTTCGCAGGTCTGCAACATTTTACGAACGCTATCGCCTGTTTAAGGCCGAACGCTTGATCGGCGGCGTGGATGTTAACGATTTCGACACGGTTAAGAAGGTGCTCTCCCGGGTCCAACCTCATTTCGTTATTAACTGCGTGGGCGTCATCAAACAACTCGAAGCAGCCAATGACGCTCTCGTAGCAATCAGTGTCAACTCCCTGTTCCCTCAAAGACTTGCGGGCCTCTGCCGAGCAACTGGCGTGCGTTTGATCCATATAAGCACAGACTGTGTGTACTCCGGTGGTAAGGGGATGTACAAGGAAGCGGATGTTTCGGATGCGACTGATTTGTATGGACGCACAAAATTCTTGGGGGAGGTAAGCGGCACCAATTGCCTTACACTGCGGACCTCAATCGTAGGGCGTGAGCTGGAATCAGAAAACGGCTTGATTGAGTGGTTTCTTAGAGCTGACCAGAAAGAAGTCCGTGGTTTCCGAAGAGCGATATATACCGGTTTGAGCACAATTGCATTCGTGCGTGTGCTTGAATTAGTAATCGAAGCATCTAGAGAACTCACCGGTGTTTATCATGTGTCGTCGGATCCGATCAACAAGTACGACCTCCTGCTGCTGGTACGAGATGCCTTTGGTGTGTCTACAAAGATCGTTCCCGCTGATACGCCCGCGATTGACAGGAGCCTCGACAGTAGGTATTTCCGTCAAGAAATGAGTTATACCCCACCCTCTTGGGTCGACATGATTGAGGAAATGGCTGCCGATGTGACGCCGTATTCCACTTGGCACCGTCCCCGAGGAGGAAGCGGCATCCCGCCCTCGGAGAAAGCGGAACTGGTATCGTGATCAACGAACTGCCAGGGGGTTCCATTAAGGCGACACGTCAATATGAACCCGCTTCCGAACGACTCTGGAGACTGCAGGACGCCGAACCGATGATTGATACCAGGATGAGGAATAATATCGTTGCCAACATAACAGCCCGCGCCTGGGGTTTCATCTCGGTTTATGTGTTTATTCCGCTGTATCTCAAGTTTCTCGGGATCGAAGCGTATGGCCTTGTGGGTTTCTATTCCACCTTGGTGGGCGTCTTTGTTTTCGCTGACCTGGGATTCACGGCTACCCTCAGCCGGGAAATGGCCCGGCTTTCCGTGCGCAAAGACTCCGCCGGAGAAATGGGAGATTTGCTGCGCACGTACGAATCGACATATCTTTGTATTTCTTCCGTGTTAGCGCTCACGATTTGGGGTTTGGCGCCGCTGATCGCGGAGCACTGGCTGCACTCAAAGGTTTTGCCGCGGCAGGAAGTAACCGCGGCCATCCGATTGATGGGAGTTTCCATCGCTCTTCAGTTGCCTTCCGGACTGTATATTGGTGGGCTAATGGGATTGCAGAGACAAGTGTGGGCGAATTCCATTCAGATCGTGTGGAGTGCATTCAGAGGAGTTGGGGCAGTTCTGGTGTTATGGCTTTTCTCTCCGACCATCATCGCCTTCGCATTGTGGCAGATGATCTCCACTGCCATCTATTGTTTCTTCGTTCGCGCGAGTCTCTGGCGCGCCCTGTCATTCAGCCCAGCCCAATCCCACCCCCGGTTCAAGGTGCAGGTGTTCCGCGACACGTGGCGGTACTCGGCGGGCATGCTCGGCATGGCTGTTGTTTCTACCCTCTTGACCCAGACCGATAAACTGGCAGTCAGCAAGATGCTGTCGCTGGAGATACTCGGATATTATACGATTGCCGGGGCGCTGGCCTCGGTCCCCCTGATGCTGGCGAGTCCCATCGTTTCGGCCGTATTTCCCCGGCTGACGGGATTGGTTGCGTTAGAGGACCGAAACAGTCTTGTACGGCTCTACCATCGAACGTGCGAACTGGTAGCCGTTGCCATTATCCCGGCAGGGGTGGCGATTGCGTTATTTGCACGCGACTTTATTTTCGCCTGGACAGGCTCCGCCATCACAGCGCAGCGGGCAGGACTCGTGGCGTCTCTTCTACTCGGAGGGCAACTCATGCAGGCCGTTACGGCTGTCCCGTACTGCCTTGCCCTTGCGCATGGCAACGTCAGGTTGAACCTACAGGTCGGTATCGCTTCGGTTGTCTTGATTACACCCCTGTTGATTGGCCTGATTATAAAATATGGCGTTGTGGGTGCTGCGTTTTCATGGCTAATTATGAATCTTTGCACTTTGCCGCCCTACATGTACTTCCTCCACCGCCGCTTTCTGCCCGGTGAGTTCCAGCGATGGTTTCTGCGCAGCGTGGCCCAGCCGTTACTTATCGCCCTACCTTGCGTGTTGCTTGGCCGCTGGGTTGTGCCGCACATTTCTTCACGCATATTGATGCTTTGCTTGATTGGGATGGTAGGGGGTGTATCGGCGGCTGCGACAGCAGCGGGCGTTCCTGAGCTACGCAATGCGTTTATGAAACAAACGTGCAGAGTTTTTGGAGTATCTCATTGAACGGAATGACGCCCCCTCGCCTTGCTCAGGATCGCCATTGGATGTCGCAATCGGGTACATTATGCAATCCCTTCCCGGCAAATTGCCGAATAAGTAATTATCAGGCCCACGTGATGCGTGAATCCCGAGTGCTTTCGGATCAAAGCCTGAAGCGTTCGAGCGCAAAAGGCACTAATGTGGGATACAAACGCGCTAGATACAGATGAGATCCCAATGCCCGGTAGACCTCTCCTCTCCATTCTGATTCCAACTTGCAATAGGCAGCGATACTTGGCAAAGTGCCTCGGAAGTGTCTTGAGGGCCTTTGCGAAACAAAACGTCGAGATCGTGGTACAGGACTCAAGCGACGATGTTGACAGAGAGCACGTTCGGCGTTCTGTCCACCAAAATGGCAACCTGAAGTATCTCATCAGCAACCCAGAAACAGACTTTAGTGAGAACTTCAACCTAGCGTACGCCAACAGCGAGGGCGTCTATGTTTGCGCGATTGGCGATGATGATACGATCAACCCTGAATTGTACGAGCTCGTGGAGTGGGCTGACCGATCTGAAGTAGACGCCGTCTCACAAGCGCACTCGGCCTTCTACTTCTGGCCAGACTACAGACTGAAGTTTATGGAGCGTCGCTACGCGGGCCGTCTCTATGTCAGGAGCTCCAATCCAAGTCTCTGGCGATCCGAATGCGCGGTCGCTCTTGCGAAGTTTCTCGAGAGCGGTTTCCTTGACAATAAAGGACTCCCCAAAGTATACGGCGGCGCCGTGCGGCGGACGTGTCTTGAGAGAATCTGTGCTCGTGGCGGAAGGGTATTTGGGGGCGTCAGTCCGGACATTTACAGTTCCCTGGCAGCCGGGCTAGTCGTTGAAAAGTCCTTCATAACAGACTATCCGCTATTTGTGGCCGGGAGTTGCGGGGCGAGCGGCACGTGTCTCGCTGCAACTGGCAAACATGTAGGGGGCCTTTCAGTTCCTCAGTTGAGTAAGTTCCGAAACCTGATCTGGTCCCCAGAGGTGCCAGCCTTCTACTCGGAGGAAACTGTCTGGGCACACTCTGCAATGCAGGCCCTCAGAGACCTGGGGCGTACTGATCTAATTCACCGGGTCAATCTTAGCATGTTGTATGTGCGCTGCCTGCTGTCTCACCCGAAGTACCGGAAGCACGTCCTTCAGTGCATAACCCAGCTCGAGCAAAGGAATGGCTGTCATCGGCTGCCCAGAAAGCGTGACTACCTCAAGTCCGGGCTTTCGGTTTGTGGACGCCGAGCGCACGGCGTGATCCTGCGCGCCAGGAACATGGCCTACCGAGTTCTGACTGGTGGAGATGCTTGGCGCACCGAAGTGATTTCCGAGATACCGGACATAGATGCGGCCCTGACTGTGCTGCAAGGCGTCATCTCCAGGAGGGGTTGGTCCATCGCCCAGCTTCTCAGAGATGCTGGAGCCGGTTTCACAACCTGTGAATCCTCTGAAACGTAAACACTTATGAGCTATGGCGAAGTGAACGGGCCACACACAAGCGACCTCGGGTTGGCGTGGTTGGGGGCACTACCGTGGTGTGTAGGGATCCTCTTGCCGCAATACTATACGGTGCTGTTCGGCACCGGCCTACTCGTGTTCTTGTGGCTGGCCGCCACTCGGTGGAGAGACGCACTAGCCTTGATCATATTCTTAAGCCCGCTGGCAAGGTTGATTCGAGCTGCAAACGTGTCCGACCCGGTTCTGGCCTCCTTTGAGGAGGTGATGGTCGCGATATTGATGTGCACATATGTACTGGGTCCCGCGCGACTCAAGAGGGTGCGATTGCCTGCCCCAATTGTAGCCAGTTTGGCAATCACGATCGTCCTTATCGTCCTCCAGGGAGCGCGTTCAGGGTCTCTTGCAGAAGCCGTATTACGTCTCAGGGAGCACTGTCGCTACTTGCCACTTGCGTTACTGGTTGGCTACAGTGTCGTCCATAAACGGGTGTGCCCGCGCGACGTGCTCTGGTGGATTGGAGCGGCGGGTGTCGGGGTTTGCGCTTTCCAACTGCTTTTTTCTTACACGGACTGGCAGCCGTTTCTGAGCCCTTTCCTGCGGACGGCAAAAGTGACCGAACAAACACGCTACGTCGCGGGATGGCCCCTCCGCAGGAGCGTTCCGGTCACTTACGGAGGGCCGTCTGCCCTGTGCAACGTCGTTTGTCCCGCTGCAGTTGTCTGGTGCGTGTTAGCGTTTGAAAAGGGCAGGGGCCGCAGCGTAGCAATCGCCACAGCGCTGGCCTTGATAGGGACGGCGGCCTTAACGGTTTCCTTCAGCCTGAGCCTTGGGCTGCTTTGTGCTGCGGCATGCGTTTTGTGGGCGATGCTCTTGGCGAGCTTAGGAGCGACGGGGAAAGGCTTGCGATTGGGTTCAGCGCTCTTTTTGGTCCTCGTTGCAGCAGCGCTTAACGTTGTGGGAGTCGGTTCTGAGAGACTCGGGGACGCACCCGTGACCAGTATTGAGAGGGCTCGCAGTGACAAATCTGTATATACTAGGCACTTTGCGTTTCCAAACGTCAGTGCTGCTCTTTTGGGGCAGGGATTCGACATCGTGGGTGGCGAAGGCTGGAAGCCAAACAAGCCGAGCGCCTACAAAGAGTCTTTGGTCGATTCAGGATGGTCCGGCCTCTTTCCTCAACTCGGCATTCCAGTTTCGATGTGGGTTTTATTCACGGTGGGCTTGATCGTTTGGATGGCGGTGAAGGCCGCCGCGGCGTCTTTTTTGGAGCAGGCCCACGGCAAAAGACCGGATCTTACGAGACTAGCAGCTTGCGGCGCACTCGGCGCCTGTTTCGGTTCTGTCCACGTCTTGCCTTGGCAGAACTTCGCTGGACTTGATGTCATATTCGTCACACTGATGGGTTTGGTAATTGGGTTATCCGCGAAGCAGTTGCAGACTCGGGCACGGCCCGTTTCCACGGGTTCCGACTCTGTGGATCGTGTGAACCCGGTCGTGCCCCTTACTGATAGGGGCTCTCTTAGGCCGCTCACGAGGTCGTAATGTTTTTCCTTACCGCTCCAATCGGTGCGGGGAAGTCTGGTTCGACACTTCGTGTGGTGCTGTCGCTGACACGGACTTTCTTACCGCAATCTCTCGTCCCGAGCGCGTACGCTGCGCGATAACCCGATTGGGATTCTACCGAACCCACGCGCAGTCGGCAAGGCTCCCCAGGCTGGCCTCTCCGAGATGGAGTTCGCAGTTTACGGCGGGATTACCACCTGAATTGCATTTGAACCAGACAGGCACGGCAGATGGTTGACTTCCGAGCCGAATTGTCCAGGCGCTGCGTCGCCGCATTCAGGAACGAGCGGATAGACATGACTCTCGTCGCAAACAAGTACTTCGGTTGCTGTGACCATAATAAGTACCGCGCTATTTTCGATTCTCTGCCAAGACATGCCAGGGTTCTGGAGGTTGGTTGCGGATCCGGGCAAATGATACGCTAATTGCACCCCATTGGGTTTTCCAATGTGAGCCGTAGCGGCTGAGTCGAGAAAGGGAAGCTGATGCGAATTCTTGTCACCGGCAGTCAGTATCCCGATTCCTTTGCGAAGAACATCGCCGACACGCTGAAAAGCATGGGCCACGCGGTTCTTGCAGTCGAAGGCACCTCGATGCATCGTCATTTGATCTTGGGTTCGATAAGGACTTTCAGCATTTTGGAGAGAGCGTTTCCTTCAATCGAAAGAATATATCAAAGGGGAGTGGTTCGAGCCATTAAGGCCTTCCAGCCTGACTTGGTGGTTATCACCTATTGCAACTATGCGCCACAGATCATCCGGGAAATGAGGCATGCCTCCCCGGCGAAGCTGGTGGGGTGGTACCCGGATGCCCTGTCAAATCTGGGGCGACAGTATCTCTTGGTGAGCGACCTGGACGCATGGTTCTTTAAAGACCGCTATATGGTGGAGACGTTTCGAGCCAAGTTGGGATTGAATGCTCATTATTTGCCGGAAGCCTGCCACCCGGTTTGGCACCGGCGGGTGCAGCTTACGGAAGCCGATCGGCGCAAGTACGGCTGCGACTTGTGCACCGCCTCAAATATGTACTATTACCGAGCTCGCATTCTTGAGATCTTTGATGGGTACGATTTGAAGATATGGGGCAGCAGTTACCCGCGCTGGCTGGTCTCGCCGCTTCGTGCGCATTATCCCGGCATCTACGTGGCCGAGCGCGAAAAGGCAAAAGCCTTCAACGCCGCCAAGATCGTTCTGAACATTATGCACTACGCCGAGATCGAGGGTGTGAACCAGCGCCTGTTTGAGGCAACGGGTTGCGGGGCTTTCCTCATCACGGGATGGAACCCGGCGCTTCCGGAGCTCTTTGAGCCCGAGGAGGAAGTGGTCACCTTCCGTAGCCGCCGCGAGCTAAAGGAGAAGGTGGACTACTACCTCGCGCATCCTGAAGAGCGGCAGGAGATAGCCGAGCGCGGCTACGCCCGCGCCCACCGGGAGCATACTTACGAAGAGCGGCTCCGCCGCATGCTGGAAATTGCTTTTCGCCGTACCGGAGCGTGCTTTTCTCCGGCGGGGAGGGGAGCCGCTGCCTCTGGTACGGCACTCGAGGGTTTGCGAATTCCCGGCTCCGCCTGAAAGCCGCTTTGCAGGTATGGGCCGGAAAGTCTCGCACTGAGCAGGGAATGTCTTTGGCTTGCAGTAGTCCTCATGACCGCTCCCGCGCACGTTGTCAGGCGACACCTGGCCGACCCCGTTTGCATGGCGAGGCGCTTGGCCGCAGGTAAAGGCAGATTCTTCTTGCGCAACCCGCGGTCGTAATGACAGGTCATGCTGAGTGTGCTGCATCCGAGGAGGTATCTGCCTTAGAATTCTGCGCAGGACGCGAGCAAATTGAGCGCTAGTGCTGCAGAGCGCCGTTGTAAGGCCCTGAGCTAGGGGCGATATAGTTGTCTCTGACGGTGCTTTCAAGTGATGCACCTGAGTCGGCCATCGCAATCCGAGCTCCACTTAAGCAGGCCTATGTCGGGGGTTTTGTGGCGGCAAGTCTGCCCGTAGAGGCGGGCGCCAATAAGGAGGTAGTGGGTCGCGGGGAGTGCGGCCGCCGATTTCGCCTGGCGATCGTTCTTTCCCACCCCGTGCAGTATTTTTCGCCCCTTTTCCGGCACCTGGCCCAGCAGCCAGAGATCGACCTCACGGTGCTTTACTCCGGTCTAGCGGGAGCCCTGCCGGCGATGGATCCAGGCTTTGGCCTCAAGGTAGCCTGGGACAGGCCCCTTTTGGAGGGGTACAAGTTCAAGACTCTGAAGAACCTTTGGCCGGGGCCGCACGGCAGATTCTGGAGCTACGCCAGTCCCGGAATGGTGGCGGAGTTATGGCGTGGGCGCTACGACGCCGTCTTAGTCTACGGCTGGGGCGACCTTTCGGCATGCCTGGCCCTGATAGCCGCACGGGTCGCGAACTTACCCTGCCTGCTTACGGGCGACTCAAACGGCATCTACGAAAAGGAGCTACCTTGGCTTAAGGCGCGCGTAAAGAAAGCGGTGTTGACAAGGCTATTTCGCAAGGTGCAGGCTTTCCTCGTTACGGGGCCGTTCAACCGGATGTTCTACGAGACTTACGGCGTGACCGACGATAGGCTGTTTTTTGCGCCCCTGGCAGTCGACAACGGCCACTTTATGCGCAGGGCGGAATTGGCCCGCTCTCACAGGGACGAAATTCGGGCCCGCTATGGAATACCGCCCGATGTTGTCCTGCTGCTCTTTGTGGGCAAGCTCGTTCCATGGAAAAGGCCCCTGGACATCGTCCTCACCCTAAAGAAGCTCCAGCCGGTCTTTCCGAGCTTGGGAGCTGCGTGGGTGGGCGAGGGCGAGCTTCGGGGCCAGCTCGCGGCGGAAATTGCCAGGCATGGCGTCGAGCACGCGTACCTTCTTGGGTTTAAGAATCAAAGCGAATTGCCCGACTTGTACGCCATGGCGGATATCTTCGTTCTTCCGTCGTGGGTCGATAACATGCCCCTGGTAACCAACGAAGCCATGGCGTCCGGCTTGCCTGTCATCGCGAGCAACCGCACGGGTGTGTGTGGCCCCCAGGGGCTAGTAAGGCATGGCGAGACGGGATTTGTTTACCCTGCCGGCAACACCGAGGCACTTTCCGAAGCAGTCCGTGAATTGGTAGGCGACCCTGGGCTTCGCCAAACGATGGGCCGACACGCCAGGCAGGTGGTTGAGGAGTTCGGCGTCGGCCGCTGCGTGGATGGAATCGTAGAGGCACTGCGGTTCGCCATCGGGCGGTAGATGGAGCACGGTCTGTTCGTATACGCAGGCGTCTTCCTTCTTGGCTTCCTCCTCGAGTCGGATGCATCTCGTGTTTGGGTGGGTTTGATCAAATCCCTGGCAGTCCTGTATCTGCTGCTCTGCGTAATCTACGGTCCTCGCCGCCGTCCAGGAAAGCTGGTGGCATAACATCCCTTGGGTGCTCCCCTGAAAGGTCGTTCAACCCCGCAAGGGGTTGTCCAAGGCGGTTCGGCCCTTTCAGGGCCGACCGTCGCTTGACGCGTTCCTGTCCGTGGGTTCCGCCCACTCAAAGTGCTCCCCTTACGGGGAGCAAAGCCAGGAACGGAAACCGGAACGCAAAGCCGGCAGTTTCCATTTCTCCCTAGCCCCCAGTCCCCAGCACCTAGCCCCTGTTATATGAAGGCGCTGATTCTTGCTACTGACATCTACACGCGCGGTGGGATCGCCCGTTATACCTACACCTTCGCATCAACATTGGCAGATCTGCTTGGGCCCGAAAACATTGATGTTCTTGCTCTATTGGCTTACGGCGACCCCTCGGATCTCCACCCGCGCTTTCGCGTCTTGGGGCCTGTAAGTGACCGACTAACGCCTGCGGCAAAGGTGAAGTTTGCGTTGAAGGCCCTGGCACTTGCCCGAAAGAGGTACGGCCTGATCGTGTGCAGCCACGTGAGTTTGGCGCCGGTCGCCGCAGCAATCCGCTTTGTATATAGAACTCCTTTCTGGGTGGTCTGTTACGGCATTGAGGTATGGCATCCAATTCCCATGCTGAAACTTGCCGCCCTCAGGGGCGCGGAGCTTGCTCTCCCGATCAGCCAGTTCACGGCTGAAAGGCTGCAGAAAGTCAATGGCATCCCTGCTTCGAAAATGCGGGTGCTCTACAACGCGGTTCCCGCGATTTTTGCTTCTTCGCTCCTGTCCCCCAACAGCACGCCGGGAGCGGGGGCACCAGCAAGCGGAGAGAAGGTCTTGCTATCCGTGGGGAGGCTGAATAAGGCAGACGCTTTCAAAGGATACGACACGGTGATCCGCGCGCTTCCCAAGATTCTGCCGCTGGTGGCAAACGTCCGTTACGTAATTGTTGGAGAGGGTGATGACCGCCCGAAACTGGAGGCGCTGGCGGCCGATCTCGGTGTGGCAGACCGTGTGACCTTTGCGGGAGGGGTGTCTGACGCCCAACTAGCCGTTCTATACCGGACCTGTGACGTCTTCGTCATGCCAAGCCGTGCTCTCGGCGCGGACGGGCCAGCCAGCGGAGAGGGCCTGGGATTCGTGTACTTGGAGGCGGCGCTGGCGGGCAAGGCCGTTGTTGGAAGTTGCGAGGGAGGTGCGGCGGAGGCCGTATTGCACGGAAAAACCGGCTTGCTTGTGAACCCACGATCGGTGGACGAAGTTGCGCATGCGGTGATTATGCTTCTTAGCGATGCCGAACTGGCGGTGAGCATGGGGGCAGCGGGGCGCAAGTGGGCTCTGGAGAATTTTACCCAGGAGGCGATGTCCGGGGCCGTCGAAGAATTCTTGCGCGTCACGGGCCATGTGCAGGCTCGCTCCTGCGTAGGAGTATCCACCACCACATGCAACCCTTCACAGGGATAGGGCTGGCGCGCGTCGTGGCGGCCCACTTCCCAGACGCGGCCCTTGAAAATGAAAAACCCTACACATAATGTTCCCGAGGGATTTGATAATCCCACGGCTTTGCCCTCCAGCTCCGACCAAGCCCGTCGTTGGCAGGAGTTGAACCGCAACTGGTGGGAGTCCCACCCGATGCGATACGACTGGAAAGAAGCAATTTCGTACAGGCAATTCAGCAAGGAATTCTACTTGGAGGTCGATCGCCGCTTTTTTGAGCCTGCAAAATTGTTTGCGCCATGGAGGCGAGTCCCCTTTGACTGCCTCATAGATTTTGATGCCCTGAAAGCTAAGGACGTTTTGGAAATTGGTGTCGGCAGCGGCAGCCACGCTCAACTCCTTGCCACCCATTGTAAAGCGTTTACCGGAATTGATCTCACCGATTTCGCCGTGGAGAGCACGTCCGAGCGCATGCGCTGTTTCCAGTTGAAGGCTCGAATTCTCCGCATGGACGCCGAGCAGATGGAATTTGAGGACAACAGCTTTGATTTCATCTGGACTTGGGGGGTTATTCACCATTCTTCCAACACTCGGAGAATTCTCGAAGAAATGCACAGAGTCTTGAAGCCGGAGGGCGAAGCGATCGTGATGGTTTATCATCGTGGCCTTTGGAATTACTACTTTGTCGGGGCCCTGCTTTCCCTCGTGAAGGGGGGGATTTTTAACGGCAGGCCGCTTCACGAAATCATCCAAGAGTTTACCGACGGCGCTATTGCCAGATACTACTCAATTTCGGAATGGAGAGATCTTGTAGCGGACCTGTTCGTGGTGAGGAGCATCCAAGTGCTCGGTCAAAAGACCGATCTCGTGCCTCTTCCGGGTGGTACTCTCAAGAACGCGATCCTACGGCTCATTCCCAACGGGCTGAGCCGCTTCATGACCAACACGTGTGGGATGGGCTCCTTCCTGGTCGCCAAAATGACCAAATTAAAGCTGTGAGGTGATATCGAGGGCCATCGAACAGTTGTTACGCCTCGCGGGCCATTCGGTCCGCCCGTCTCGTTGCCTCAATGGTGAACGAAAACCACAGATACACTGAGCCACGGAGGGACTGGAAAGCACTTCGAAAAAGGCAAGAGCATGTGCGGAATCTTTGGACTGGTCGGCAAGCGCTCTCCGGAGCTTGACCGAGCCCTCACCCAGGGCACGCGGGCCCTGGTGCATCGCGGCCCGGACGACGAAGGCACCGAGCTGCTTGCGCTGGCTTCTGACCCCAACACGTGCGTCGGGTTGGGAAGCCGGCGGCTTGCTATCCTCGACCTCTCATTGGCCGGCCACCAACCCATGCACGATCCGGCCACGGGGAACTGGATCATCTTCAACGGCGAGATCTACAACTTTCAGGAAATCCGCCTTGAACTCCAGAAACTTGGCCATGCCTTCGCCTCCACCGGGGACACGGAAGTGCTCCTGAGAGCTTACGGGCAATGGAGTGAGGGTTGCCTGGAGCGATTGGTTGGCATGTTCGCCTTCGCCGTCTGGGATTCCCACCACGAGCGGCTTTTCCTCGCCCGAGACCGCCTGGGAGAAAAGCCGCTGTATTATTACGCCGGTCCTGGGGGGTTCATCTTTGGATCTGAAATCCGCTCCCTGCTCGCTACCGGCCTGGTGCCTCGCCACCTGGACACGGCGGGTTTGGCTTCTTATCTGGCCTTCGGCGCCGTGCAGGACCCTATCACCATCATTGCGGACGTGCGTTCGCTGCCCTCGGGCTACACGCTGACCTGGGAAAAAGGCCGGTGCCATACCCAAAGATACTGGAGCGTTGCCGAGGTGGCTTCCCGGCCACCTGCTGCGTGTTCTCGCGAAGAGGCCGTCAAGGCCATCCGCCAACATGTTCTCGAGGCCGTTTCACAACGTTTGATCAGCGATGTTCCCCTGGGCATCTTCCTGAGTGGGGGCGTGGACTCCAGCTGCGTGGTGGCCGCGGCCTGCGAGGTCTCTGCGAATCCGATTGAGGCTTTTTCCGTGGTGTTCGGGGACAGCCCGTTCTGTGAGGCCACTTACTCTGACCAAGTGGCGCGCAAGTTTGGGTGCCATCACCATAAGATCGAGTTGACCGAAGCCCGGCTACTGGAAGAAATCCCCGACGCCTTGGGCTCGATGGACCAACCGACCATTGATGGGGTCAATACTTACGTCGTTTCCCAAGCTACCAAAAAGGCAGGAATCACCGTGGCCTTGAGCGGGCTCGGTGGAGATGAGCTGTTTGCTGGGTACTGGAGCTTTGTTTCCGTCCCCAGGATGGTGCGATTCCGCCGCTATGGAGGATGGCTCGAACCCCTAGGCAAGGGTGTTAACGCCCTGCTCGACCGGAGCCAGACGAACCGGCCTGCAAAGATTCTCGCCTTAGCGGCCGGCGATTATTATGCTGACCAGCCCTACTTCCTCTCCCGCGCCGTCTTCCTGCCGGCAAGCGTCCGCGCGCTCCTACCCTCTCTCACTCTTCAGGATGGCAATCTCGCCGCGGCCTGGAATCTGCGCGCGGTGGCGGAAACGATTCGCGACCTCGATCCCGTCAACCAGGTAGCGGTGCTGGAAGGCTCAACGTACATGGCCAACACGCTCCTTCGCGACACGGATTGCATGAGCATGGCCCATGCTCTGGAGGTGCGCACCCCGTTGCTCCACCACTCGCTCTGGGAGTACGTCCTCCCGCTGGCCGGCACGCTGAAACTCGATCGCCGCCTTCCCAAGCCTCTTCTTTTGCAGGCCGTTGGCCAGCGCCTGCCCGAGGAAATCTACCTGCGGCGCAAGATGGGCTTCACCCTGCCGTTCGAGCTCTGGATGCGAAACGGATTAAAGGCAGAATTGGAGCGGGAACTTCTTGATCCCGGCCTGAACGATGGCATCCCGCTCAACGCCCGCCAGGTGGCAAGCATCTGGAAGGCTTTCCTGGCCGGCAAGACTAGCTGGTCGCGGCCTTGGGCCCTGTTCGCCCTGAAGCAATGGATCCGTCGAAACATTTTCGATTGAAGATTGGCAATCCAAATTCGAGAATCGCAATTCGAAAATCGCCAATTGTCGATTGACGATTGTCGGTTCTCGAATTTCGAGCTTCGGTCGTCATGAAGATTGTCATTAACGCAGCCTCGGCCAAGATCGGGGGCGCGGTGAGCTACCTCACAAACCTTCTCCGGCACCTGCCGCCCCCTGAGAGCGGCTATCGGTTCCTCGTCTTCCTACCTGGTGAGACGGCGAAGCTGTTGCGGGATGTGCGTGGGAACATTAAGCTCTGCGCCCTAACCAGCAAACACACGGGTGGTTGGAGACGCCTCTGGTGGGAACAAATTACGCTTCGACGCTTCTTGCGGAAGGAGGATATCAACGCCTTGTTCTCGTCCGCGAACTTCGCGATGCTTCGCTGCCCGGTGAGGCAGATCCTCCTGGTTCGAAACGCACTCTATTTCTCGAAGATGTACCGGCAGATGTTCTTGGGGAAGCACGGGTTGCGCTATAGGCTAGATTTTGCCCTGCGGCGCTGGCTGGTTCTTCAGTCCGTGCGAAGCGCGGACGTGGTGATGACGCCGACGCAAGCCATGCTTGATGAACTGGCTCAGTGTGGGAAGGCGGATTTGCGAAACGCGTTGGTGAACTGTTACGGCGTCGAACAATCCGACGCCTCACCTCAGGATTCCGCTGTGTCTCCCGCTTTCGGGAAACCGGAGGTGATCCGGCTCCTCTACGTCTCAGTCTACTACGAGCATAAGAACTTGCGCACGCTCCTGAAAGCGATGCCGCTCCTCAACCGAAATGGTGCGGTCAAGTTCCTGCTGAAAACGACCGTCGATCCTGCGTGGGAGGGAGCGGCTTGGACAGCCACGCACAAGGACGATTTGGCGCTGGCGCGCCGGCCGGACGTGGCGCCGTGGGTCGAATTCCTGGGCCTGCTCCAAAGCGAGCAAGTGGAAGAGCTTTACAGGCAAGGCGATGTCCTTGTGTTCCCCTCCCTCTGCGAGTCTTTCGGGCATCCGATGGTGGAAGCGATGGTTCGTGGCCTTCCTATCGTTGCTTCAGATACGCCGGCCAATCGCGAGATCTGCGGGGAAGCAGCGCTTTACTTCAGCCCACTCGACCCTGAGGACTTGGCGGAAAAGGTTGTTCTACTGGGCCGTAGCCGCGCTTTCCGAGAGAGGCTTGGCATAGCTGGACGGCGCCGCGCGGCGGCGCATTTCCGGTGTGAAGACCATGTCGACCGATTCTTGAAATCCGTCGAGAATTCTTCGCCCCATCGGTCAGGTTCCGCATGGACAACCCCGTCAGCACTCTAGTCCTCACCCTAGACGAAGGGGCGAACATCGTTGCGTGTTTGGAAAGCCTACGTGGGGCAGCCGAAGTCTTTGTGGTCGACTGTGGCAGCGAGGACCGGGCTGTCGGGATCGCTCAGGCCTCAGGCGCGAGGGCGTTTTCGCACCCCTTTGAGGGGTATTGCCAAGCAGCGGAATTGGGCGCTCGAGAACCTGCCGTTTTCGAGTGAATAGGTTTTGATGCTGGATGCCGATGAACGCGTTCCAACCGCCCTGGCTGACGAAATAATCCGCGTCGTGGCCGCGAATGAGACAGGCCGGGCAGGTTACTACAGAAAGCGCCGCTTCTTCTTCCTGGGCCGCTGGTTGAAGCATGGCGGGCTTTATCCCACCTGGATTCTTCGCCTTTTCAAGCGTCATTGCGTCCGGATTGAAGAACGACCCATGAACGAGCACGCCATTATCGATGGCGAAGCGGGGTATTTGCAGAATCCTTTCGATCACTGTGACAACCGGCCGCTCTCCCATTGGATTGCGAAGCACGACCGCTATGCCGACCTCGAAGCTGAAGAATACCTGCGCGAGAGGTTCGGAGGCGGTTATCAAGACTCAATTCGGGCACATTTCTGGGGCAAGCAGGCTGAAAGGAAGCGGAGGATCAAGCTGCATGCGTGGAACCGAACCCCCCTGCTCCTTCGTCCCTTCCTGCTTTTCCTGCGCAACTATATCCTCAAGGCAGGCTTCCTGGACGGGAAAGCAGGCTTCATTTATCACGTTCTTTGGAGCTTCTGGTACCAATTCCTCATCAGCGTGAAGATCATCGAGGAGCAGAGAGGAGAAATGAAGGCTCCCGCGGCCCCCACGACTTTCTTAAATCGGGCGCATGGCGAGGTCAGCGGCGCGGCAGGCGGGCCGCACGAGGATGCGATACCGTGAACCCGACCAAGTCGGCCGTCCAAGAGTACTGGGATGCACGGCCATGCGGCTCTTTCGAACCGCCCGGGGAACTCCCACTTCCATCATCCTTGCGCGCCTATGAGCGGATCCGCTATGAACGAGAGCCCGAGATTATCAGCTTTGCGGACTTCGCGCACTGGCCGCGACGGCAAGTGCTGAAGATTGGTGTGGGGATGGGAGCGGATTTCGTCCGGTTCGGGATGGCAGGGGCAAAAGCCGTCGGCATTGACCTCTCGATTCGTTCCCTCACGCTGGCGCAACGCAACGCGGAGATCAATGAAGTTGTCCCTGTCTTAGCTAAGGCTGATGCCGAGTCGCTGCCCTTCGCGGATCATACATTCGACCTGGTTTATTCTTGGGGCGTCCTACATCATACGCCGGATACGGAGCAGGCCGTGCGCGAGATCCATCGCGTTCTCAAGCCAGGCGCTGAGTGCCGAGTCATGCTCTATCACCGGCGGTCGCTCGTAGGTTTGCAATGCTACATTCGCTACGGCCTAATGGGCCTTCATCCGTTTGCCTCGCTTTCGGAGCTCATTGCAACGCATGTTGAGAGCCCCGGGACAAGGGCATACACCGTTTCGGAGGTAAGGCATCTATTCCATGGTTTCGCTGAGGTCGACATCAGACCCGTCGCAACGGCCTACGACGCGCGCTTCGGTCGGCGTCTTTTTGCGCCGCCTCGGATGCGACGCTTCGTTCCCGCACGTTTCGGCTGGTTCCTGTTGATTCATGCACGAAAGTAATCCGGAGCTTTTGCACGCATGTGTGGCATTGCTGGAATAGTGGGAGTAGCTGACAACGACCTGATCCGTTCCATGACTCGCGTGCTGGAACATCGCGGGCCTGACGGAGAGGGATACTACCTCGACCAAGATGTGGCGCTCGGTCACCGGCGGCTGAGTATCATCGACCTGGAGACGGGCCAGCAGCCCATGACCACCGCGGACGGGCGGTACACGATTATCTTCAACGGCGAGATTTACAACTTTCGGGAATTGCGGCGCGAACTGGAAGGCCAAGGCGCGAGATTTCGAACCCGCTCGGATACAGAGGTGCTGCTGGAGGCTTACGCCGCGTGGGGGAAAGCCGCACTCGCGAAACTACGCGGAATGTTCGCCTTCGCCGTCTGGGACGCGAACGAGCGCCGGATGTTCGCGGCGCGGGACCGTCTGGGAGTCAAGCCCTTCTATTACGCGCAGCTCCCGGGCGAGCTGATTTTTGCTTCAGAAATGAAAGGACTCCTGGCTCATCCCGGCATCAAGCGCGAGCTGGACTATGCCGCGCTGGATGAATTCCTCACTTACCTCTATGTCCCCGCGCCGCGCACGATTTTCCGGGGTATCAGCGAGTTACCGCCCGCCCACTGGCTGGAGTGGCAGGACGGCCAATTGCACCTGGAGCGATATTGGGACGTTGAGTTCAATCCGGACAAACGCGATTTCCTGGAAACGGTCCAGGAGTTACAACACGTGCTTCGCGAAGCGGTGGGAGTCCGGCTGGTGAGCGACGTTCCGCTCGGTGTTTTCCTGAGCGGCGGGATTGATTCCGGCACTGTGACGGCGCTCATGGCGGGCCAGCTTGCCGAGCCCGTGCGGGCCTTCACCCTGGGATTCGTAGGGGGTGAGGAACGCTTCAACGAGTGGGAATACGCGCGCGTCGTCAGTGAACACATCGGCGCGCAAGCGCAGGAATTAACCATCCTGGCGAAGTCGGGCGAATTGCTCGCCACGGTCACGCGGCACTTTGATGAGCCTTTCGGCAATCCTACGTCGCTGCTGATCTACCAGCTTTCGGAAGTGGGCAGGCAACACGTCACGGTAGCGCTTGTGGGCGACGCGGGCGACGAAGTGTTTCTGGGTTATCCCCGCTACCACGGCGCGGTGCTGGCCGAACATTACCGGAAAACGCCGGAAATGCTCCGCCGGGGCGTGGCCCGCGCAGCGGCTTACCTTTCGGAGCCGGGGGATGGAAACCACTTTAAGCGCCGTGTGCGCGAGTTTCTGACCGGGAGCTGCCATCCGCCCGAACAGATGTATTTTGAGTGGATCTCTTATTTCGACCGCGAAATGCGCCACCGCCTCTATTCACCCGAACTCCGACGCGTGCTGGCGGACTACGATTCGTCGCAGTTCCTTATGAACCTGTTCCGGCAAAGCAAAGCGTCTGCATTCGTGGATCGGATTAACTATGTGGACCTGCATTCGTTCCTTCCTTACAACCTGCTGCGGTATTCCGACCGCATGAGCATGGCCCATGGCCTCGAGATTCGCTCCCCCTTCACGGACCACAAGCTGATCGAGTTTCTGGCTCGCGTGCCGTGGCAATACAAGCTGCGCGGGAGCAAGACGAAGTTTCTGCTGCGCCAAGCCGCGCGCGATTGGCTTCCGCAATGCGTCCTCACGCGCGGCAAGCTGGGATTGAACCCCCCCATGGGCATGTGGCTGCGCGGGAAGCTCCAACCGCTCTTGCACGAATACCTCGCTCCCCAGCAAATCGAGCAGCGAGGATACTTCCGACCCGAGGTCGTCCAGGAATTGATTCGCGATCATCTGAACCGGCGCCGCGACTATTCCCTTCACCTGTGGGCGCTGATTTCTTTCGAAGAATGGCACCGACAATACTTGGACTCGAAGCCCAGTCCACAGTCACACGTGACGGCGAAGTCTGCCTACCCGAGTTCGCGCGCCGCGTGACTCGACCTACTCTGGGGACCTACTGGCGAACCGTGCGGCATTTGCGCTGGTCGCAACTTGCCGCCTTGGCTCAGCGGCGTATGCTGCGGCCCAACCCGCTCCGAGGGTGGAAGCCCGCGCCGGTAGCCCTGCGAAAAGTTTCGCCGGCGCCGGCATTCCCGGAGTGGCAGCCGGCTCGAGCGCTTCGGATGCTTGAAACAGGCGAGTTCTGTTTTCTAAACGTCACCCATCCGCCGTCAGAGACCATTCCCTGGTCATCGGAGGGCTTCAGCCGGCTCTGGCTTTACAACCTCAACTACTTTGACTTTCTCAACGCCGATTTGGGCGCCCCACAGCATCGCTTTCATCTGCGCCGGGCGCTGGACATGGCACGAGATTGGTGCGCGCAGAACACAACAGGTAGGGAAGTTGGTTGGGAGCCCTTTCCTCTCTCCCTGCGGATAGTCAATTGGCTGAAATTCCTCATGCGAAACGGTCCGCGGGCGGAAGCTTTGGGGGAAGGGAAGACTCTCCAGGCCCTGCTTGCCAGCCTGCGAATCCAGGCGCTGGCCCTCGAAAGCCGCTTGGAAACGCATCTCTTAGCGAATCACCTCCTGGAGAATATCAAGGCCTTGATGTTTGCCGGAGCACTGCTCGATGCGCCCGAGAGCGCACGCTGGTGGGGCAAGGGAGAAAAGCTGCTGCGGCGAGAGGTCGCGGAGCAAATTCTTCCCGATGGCGGACACTTCGAACGATCTCCCATGTACCACGCGGAGGTTCTGGAAGACCTTCTGGACCTTCAGAGCTTGGCCAGGAGATGTGAGATAACGCCGGGCCTCGAGCGGTTGTTTTTGCAATGCCTGACCAAGACGGCGAACTTCCTGGGCAGTATCCTCCACCCTGACGGCGAAATCCCCCTTTTCAACGATTCGGCTTTGGGCGTGGCGCCGCCGACGCCAGAGCTGCTCACGCGGGCAGCGGCATTAGCAGAAGTACCCTCGAACGTTTGCCCTGAGATGACGGTACTTCCTGAAACCGGCTATGGCGTGGTTCGCGACCGGAGTTCTGAAAGCTGCTTGATTTTCGACTGTGGCCCATTGGGGCCCGACTGCCAGCCCGGCCACGGGCATTGCGACGTGCTCAGTTACGAGCTCTCGTTGCAGGGCCGGCGCGTGGTCGTTGACACCGGCGTGAGCACTTACGAGTCTTCCACCGAGCGGTACTATGAGCGCTCCACCTCTGCGCACAACACCCTGCGCATCGACGGCGAAGAGCAAGCAGAAATTTGGGCTAGCTTTCGCGTCGGACGTCGTCCAAGAGTCGGACGACTCGAAGGAGGGGAAACCAGGGAGTTCCGCTTCGTGCGGGGAGCGCATTATGCCTACCAGGCTCGCGGCGTCATTCACTCGCGCACGATCGTCCTCACGCCCAGAAAGTGTTGGGTGGTTATCGACTCATTAGGCGGCAAGGGGAAGCACTTCGTTGAGTCCTTCATCCACTTCCACCCAACAGTGGGCGTCAAGATGTTAAACGATCCAACCAGTAATAACCTTGGTACAGCGGGCACGTGCTGGGCAATACGGTTGGGTGAAGAGCAGTACTTATTGACAACCCTCGGGGGGGGAGAAGTCGGGCCTCAACAGAGTTGGTATGCGCCTGAATTCGGCTTGCGGCAGCGGCGGACTACACTCCGTTGGTCCTGGGGAGGGGATTTGCCTGACAGCCTTATTTACGCCTTGACACCGGTAGGGGAAAGGCCACCAGTAATCAAGCGATGTCCAGGCCAAGACGCCGTTGAAATCGATCGTGTATTGATTCCGTTGAGCTGAGAAAGCTTTCCTTTTTCCCATGAACATTCTCTACATATCCCAATATTTTCCGCCTGAGGCCTGTGCCCCTGCGGCGCGTGTTCACAGTTTCAGCCGTGAGTGGGCTCGGGCCGGCGCAGAAGTCACGGTCTTAACCGGTTTCCCCAATCATCCTGAAGGGGTCTTGCACCCGGCATACAGGAAGCTCTGGCGGCGTGGGTTCGTACGCGAGGAGCGCGAGGGAGTCAAGGTTTACCGGACGTGGCTTTACCCTTCTGCCAACCGGGGGCTATGGGGTCGGGGAGCAAATTTCGTTTCCTTCGGGGTTTCCGCTGCTCTGGCGGGAGGCTGCGTCGCCCCGAGCAAAGGGATAGTGATCGCCACCTCGCCGCAGATCCTGGTTGGGGTGTCGGGCTGGGTGGTGGGAACTGTGCGGTCCTTGCCCTGGGTGTTCGAGGTAAGGGACCTATGGCCGGAATCGCTGGTGGGGGTGGGACAAACCACTGCAGGCACATTACTCTACCGGAGCGTGGGGCACGTTGCCAATTTCCTTTACCGCCACGCCACACATATTGTTGTGGACGGCGAACAGAAGCGGCGGCACTTGATCCAACAGGGCCTGGAAGAGAAAAGAATCTCGGTGATGCGGAATGGCATTGACGAGGATTACTGCTTGGATCCTTACTCTGACAGCGCCCAAGAAGCGCGCCACGCGCTCCGCCAGGAACTCGGTTTCCGAGAGGAATTCGTGCTTCTCTACGCTGGGACGCTAGGCATGGCGCATGGCCTCGAGACGGTTCTGCTCGCCGCCGCGCGGCTGCGCGAGCGGCGTGAGGTGGCCTTCCTGCTGATCGGCGAGGGGGCGGAGCGCGAGCAGTTGCTGGCGCGGAGCCGAGAGCTGCGTCTGACGAACGTGCGTTATCTCGGCAAGCAGCCGCGGGAGAAAGTTCCTGCTTACCTGCTGGCGGCGGATGCGTGTTTGGTGCCCTTACGCCGGAGCGAGGTCTTCAAAACCGCTATCCCCTCCAAAATGTTTGAGGGCATGGCTGCGGCCAGGCCGGTAATCCTGGGGGTGGAGGGAGAAGCAAAAGAAATATTGCTTGAGGCGGGAGGTGGGATTGCCGTCCCTCCAGACGACTCGGAGGCGCTGGCCAATGCGATTCTCACGCTTCGCCAACACCCGGAACTCGGTCGTGCACTGGGCGCGAACGGCAGGCGTGCGGCGCGCGAGAAATATTCTTGTCGGCAGCAGGCGAAGGCCTATTTGGAGCTGCTGACGCGGCTGGTGAGCACGGCGCAACGCCGCCCCGTGTCAGAGCGGTTGCAGGCGCCGGAGACCGCTTCAGTGGATAACCCTGAGGTGCTGACCGGAAGGGAACTATGAGGACTTATATTGGACTATTTCTTCTTGGTGTACTTTTCACCTTGCTGGTGACGCCGAGGGTGAGGGCGCTGGGTAGGCGTGTACGCGCCTACGGAAAAGGGCACGATGGCCAGGAGCAGCCGCAAGTCCCGCGCATGGGGGGTCTTGCGATCTTCCTGGCGACGCTTGCGACGTGGGCCGCTTTGCTGCTGATGCCAAATGACGTGCGAGCGCGGTTCCTTTCAGAGTGGCGCACCTTGGCGACCTTACTGGTCCCCGGTACGTTGGTCCTCCTGGTGGGCGCCTACGACGATCTGGTAGGCGCAACCCCCCGGCAAAAGCTGATCGTTGAGACGCTGGCGGCAGGGATGGTCTGGTGGGCGGGCTTTCGCATAGTTAACTTGCCCATTCTTGGACACCGCATTCACAGCCCACTCTTGAGCTTGGCGCTAACTGCGGTCTGGATCGTCGCGGTGACGAACGCTCTTAACCTTATTGACGGACTAGATGGGCTGGCTGCGGGTATCGCGTTCTTCGTCACGGTTTCCGTCTTTGTGGTTTCGCTCATCCAAGGCAACCATTTCGTTTGCATTTTGGCCATCACCCTGGCGGGGGCATTGCTGGGATTTTTGCGCTTCAATTTTGCCCCTGCCACGATATTCCTCGGTGATAGCGGAAGCCTTTTCTTGGGATTTGTTCTGGCCACCTTGGCCATTCATACTTCGCAAAAGAGCTCGACCTTGATTGCCATCGTGGTCCCTTTTGTGGCCTTTGGCCTCCCCTTGCTCGACACTTCGCTCACTGTGATGCGTCGTTTTCTGAGCGGGCGCCCGCTGTTTGTTGCCGACCGGGATCACATCCACCACCGGCTGCTCCAGAACAGGCTCACGCTGCGGGTGGCAGTCCTGGGGCTTTACGCACTGGCAGCGCTGTTTTCGCTCGGGTCGCTCCTTATCATTCAGTCCACCGGTAGTCTGATAGCGCTGGTGGCGGTGTTGGCCGGCGCCTCAGCCTGGTTTCTGACCGGCGGGTTGCGCTACGAGGAGTTGTCGGAGTTGAATGTGTACGTGACGCGGGCCATGCATTCACAGCGGCGGGTGCTGGCCAACCAAATCCTGATTCGCAAGGCATCGAGGCAATTGGAAGAGGCTGCATCTTTGGAGGGGAGTTGGCAGGTTCTGGCTAGTACTCTGGAAGCCCTGGACTTTGACGGGGTCGCGTGTCAGCTTTCCCAGTGGCCGAATGGTGGCGTTCCGTCCCTATCCGTGTGGTCACGCTGCGGAGGGGGGAGCTCGAACGCTTGCTGGAACGTTTCCATCCCACTGCGCGCCCGCGAAAAGGCCCTGGGGGAGTTGCAGCTTTGGCGCGCCCGCAGTAAGGACCGCCTGCTCTTCCAGTTCTCCTCAATTCTGGACACCCTGATACCTCCGTTTGAAAAGCAACTCGAGCGGCGCTGCGATGAGCAGGAAGCGAAGCCGGCTGAAAAACCTAGCCTGCGGCCAAGTCCTGGCTTGCAAACCAGCCTCCTTGCCAACGGAAGGAAAGGATGAAACAAGTTCTGCAAGACTTGCGCTCGCACGCAGTCCAGGTGGAAGAAGTGCCGCCCCCTTGCTGCCTGCCCGGGGGAGTGTTGGTCAAGACGGTGGCTTCGCTGATCAGCAGCGGGACTGAACGCGCCGCGATAGCACTGGGCGGGAAGACGCTGCTGGGCAAAGCGCTCGAGCGGCCGGATCTTGTACGGCAACTCTTTCGTCGCCTTAAGACAAATGGTGTCGCGGACGTGATAGCCACGGTGCGCGCCCGGCTGGATACCGCGGTAGCCCTTGGCTACAGTTCCGCCGGAGTAGTCCTGGAGGTTGGAGCGGGAGCCGAGGAGTTTGCGGTGGGCGACCGCGTGGCGTGCGCCGGGGCGGGACACGCCGGACACGCCGAGGTGAATTGGGTTCCCAGGAACCTATGCATCAAGATTCCTCCCGACGTTAGCTTTGAGTCCGCAGCTTCGGTTGCGGTGGGGGCTATTGCGTTGCAGAGCGTACGGGTGGCGGAGGCGAAGCTAGGGGAGCGGGTGGCGGTCATCGGATTGGGACTGGTCGGGCAGCTTGCAGCACAGATTC
>Ga0326728_10007908_pt1 | contig 26801 bp, 17 predicted proteins | sample MB3enrmetagenome_FD_207602 | JGI IMG/M metagenome (GOLD analysis project Ga0326728, IMG submission 207602) | Lab enriched peat soil microbial communities from McLean, Ithaca, NY, United States - MB31MN | ecosystem: Environmental > Terrestrial > Soil > Wetlands > Peat | place: USA: New York...
TCAGGTTGTTCTTGATTTCATTGAAATCACCCTTGTAAATATCGGTTATAGCTGGTGGGATATCGCCCTTACTGATCCGGTCCACGTATTCGGCCGCTACGTTCAGAGGTCCGATCACGGCATCCAGAGTATTGTTCACCCCTTCCACGATCTTGCGGTAGTCCCCCTGGTGTTTCTTTGCATCGGCACGGGTAGCGAGTCTGCCTTCCACTGCCGCCTGCTCCAGCGTGTTGGCGTCGGCAACAAGGGCGTTCACTGCATCGATACATGCATTGAGGTTGTTCTTGATCTCGTTGAAATCACCTTTGTATTCATCTGTGATTTTAGGCGGAATATCCCCCTTGCCTATACGGTCGACGTATTCCGCAGTAACGTTGATCGGCGCCACGAAAGCATCTATCAGTGTGTTGACGCCCTGTAACAGTTCATTCCATGCCCCCTTGTACATGGCTGCATTGCCGCGTGTATCGAGCTTTCCATCCTGAGTAGCTTTGGTCAGGCTCTCTGTGTCAGAGAGGAGATTCCTGATGGTATCCAGCATCGAGTTCAAGCCCTTACCGAGAAGGTCGTTTTCGGACCTGACCTTCAGCTCAACCTTCATATCCCCAGCGGCAACTTTTTCGGCGGCCATGGAGGCATCTTTGATGTTTTCGATCACTTTTTTAAACGACTGTGACAGTATACCAACTTCATCCCTCGTGGTCGCTTCGATGCTGACATTCACATCTCCGAGGGCTAATTTGTCTACGACTGAAGCAAGATTTCGTATTGGTCTACTGATAGCCCTTGAAATATAAAGCCCGAAAATAATCGTGAACAGTATTCCGGCCCCTGCGACAGGTAACATGGTCTTTATAACAGCATTAGCTCCAATGTATCCGGTCAGTCCACCAATCATGACTACGACAATAAATGACGCAATCAGTTTCGTGTCGATCTTGAGGTTATAGAACCAATTCATTTCTGTTCCTTCCTTTAAGTTTGGAGTTGTGTTACTCATTCTTGATCCCTATGGACTACAGCTCAAATGGCCGTTATTAAAGCTCTGCACTATAGCAACCCCCTTTCTGCACCGAGGATATTCCGCGTACCGCGGCTGATTCCTCACCCACGCCGCTCGCCATTGAAAGTTCATCTGCCGAGAATACCTTGTCGATATCCAGGATGATTATGAATTGATTGTCCCGTTTACCCATTCCTTTTATGAACTTTGTATTCAAGCGGGTCCCGATTCGCGGGGGCGGCTCAATGTGGTCGGGATCGAGGTCCATCACTTCCTGCACCGCATCGACCAGAGCACCCAGTACGGTGTTCTCGCCATCGATCTCGATCTCAAAAATGATGATACAGGTATTTACCGTAGTTTCCGTCCGGGTCATTGCGAACTTTAAACGCATATCCACAACCGGCACCACGGTTCCCCGAAGATTGATCACTCCCAGCATGAAATCAGGTGTCTGCGGCACTTTTGCAATCAATGTGAAGTCAAGGACTTCCCGGACCTTGCCGATGTCCAAAGCAAACACCTCGTCTTCGAGCTTGAAGGTAAGATACTGACTTGTTACGGTTATTGAGGATACACTCATGTCAACTCCTCCCTAATATCTCTCAAACTCCTCATCGGCCATGTCTATCTTGACTTCCTTAGACAGATTCAGATACACACCACGCGCTTGCGTGCCTCCGTTTGTTTTCTGGGGAGCGGCGTGTTTTGAATGTGCCAGGTGGGTCTTCTGCACTGCTTTAGCCTGTTTGCCTGCCTCCGCAATGCCTGTACTCGCAACGGCGGAGCCGTTAAGTTTAAAGAATGCAATGGTGTTTTGAAGCTGCTCGGCTTGACCCAACAACTCGGCAGACGTGGAAGCCATCTCCTCTGATGCCGAGGCGTTCTGTTGTATGACCTGGTCCAATTGCTGAATGGCGTTGTTGATCTGGCCCGCTCCCGAAGACTGCTCGTTGCTCGCGGCAGCGATCTCCTGCACCAGGTCGGCGTTCCTTTGAATATCCGGGACCATTCTTGCCAGCATCTCTCCTGCTTTTTCCGCTATTTGAACACTGGAGGCCGACAGTTTATTGATTTCGCCTGCCGCTGTTTGGCTCCGTTCAGCGAGCTTTCGGACTTCGGAGGCGACCACGGCAAATCCCTTCCCGTGTTCACCGGCGCGCGCCGCTTCAATGGCTGCGTTCAGCGCCAGCAGGTTGGTCTGACGGGCGATCTCTTCGATGATGGAGATCTTGCCCGCGATTTCTTTCATCGCTGCAACCGTCTCAGAGACCGACTTGCCCCCGTCTCTTCCGTCTTCGGCAGCCTTGAGCGCGATCTTCTCCGTCTGCTGGGCATTGTCGGAGTTCTGCTTGATGTTGGCCGCCATTTGCTCCATGGAGGAAGAGACTTCTTCCACCGAGGCCGATTGTTCCGTCGCACCCTGGGACAACTGCTCGGAACTGGCGCTCATTTCCCGGCTTCCCACCATGACTTGATTCGCTGCTGTCTGTATGTTCGACGCAACTTCGGTGAGACTGCCGACCATGTTCGCCATGGCCTGCATCAGCTTGTCTTGAGCGGACCGTTCCTTGACTTTGACCGTGAGGTTTCCGGACGCTATTTCTTCGGCGGTTTGGGTTACCTCTTCCATAGCGTCAATAAGCATATGAAGGTTATTCTTTATGAGATTGTATTGCCCTCTGTATTCGGTGGTAATTTTCGGAGGAGTGATTCCCTTTGCCACCTTCTCCACGTAGTCGGCAGTCACCATCAAGGGATCGACTATGTTGGTGATCGTGTCGTTTACGCCTGATACCAGCTTGTTCCATCCACCTACAAAGAGATTGGCATCCGCCCTTTTGTCCAACTCGCCGTTTGCCGCTGCCAGGACGATTTTATTCGTCTCTTCGAGCAGTTCGCTCATCATCTTGACCATGGCGTTCAGGTTGTTTTTGATTTCATTGAAATCACCCCTGTAAGTGTCGGTTATAGCTGGCGGAATATCTCCCTTACTGATCCTGTCCACGTATTCGGCCGCTACGTTCAGAGGTTCAATTACAGCATCCAGGGTATTATTCACCCCTTCCACGATCTTGCGATAGTCCCCCTGGTGTTTCGTTGCATCCGCGCGGGTGGCAAGCTTTCCTTCCACGGCCGCTTTGGCAAGATCATAGGAATCCCGCACCAGGTTGGCTACGGCTTGAACCGTTCTCTCCAGCCCTTCATTAATCTTTTGGAAGTTCTCTCCAATTGCACGAGTATCTTCGTCGGTGGCAGCGGCAGAAGGGGCAACGTTTAGATCTCCCCGGGCAATTTTCTCCAAGTTGACCACCAGTTTATCGACTTCAGCCGCTTGATAATCCGCTTGTTTCCTGGCCAGACGTGCGGCTCTCTTCACCGCCGTGAGGTCCGTGACGACCTCCAGGGCTCCGATTATCCTGCCTTCAGTGTCTTTAACGGGGACACCGGTGTAGGAGATATCAAAATCCTTGCCTTGCGGGTGGGCGTCGGTCTCGGCCGTCATACTGTGTCCGCGCTGCATGCATTGGCCCGTGGCACACTTATCCGTGCGGCAATGCGGCGTTTTAAAGTGATCGTAGCATTTGGTCCCTATGACGGCCTGTTGCGAGAGGCCGGTCAGGCTCGCTCCAACTGCGTTCATGTATCGAATGCTGAAGTCCCGGTCAGCAATGAAAGCCGGTAGGGGCATCGAATCGAGATGTCCAACAATGGAGCTCAGGGTATTGTTTACACCTTCCACGATCTTGCGGAAGTCACCCTGGTGTTTCGTTGCATCCGCACGTGTGGCCAGGTTGCCTTGGACAGCCGCCTCAGCGAGCATATTGGCATCGGCCACCAAGGCGTTGACATTGTCTATGCAATTGTTAAGGTTTAACTTGATTTCGTTGAAGTCGCCTTTGTACGCATCAGTGATTTTGGGAGGGATATCACCCTTACTGATACGGTCCACGTATTCAGCCGCTACGTTCAGAGGTCCGATCACCGCATCCAGCGTATTGTTCACTCCTTCCACGATCTTGCGGAAGTCCCCCAGGTGTGTAGCCGCATCCGCACGGGTAGCCAGCCTGCCTTCTACGGCTGCGAACTCTAACGCATTGGCATCCGCAACAAGGGCTTTGACCGCATCGATGCATGAATTGAGGTTGTTCTTTATCTCGTTGAAATCACCTTTGTATTCATCTGTGATTTTGGGAGGAATATCCCCTTTGCTTATTCGGTCTACATATTCTGCGGAAACGTTCAAGGGACCTATGATAGCATCAAGAGTTTCGTTGATTCCTTGCACGATCTTTTGATAATCGCCCTCATGCCTTGAAACATCGGCCCGCGTGGCCAGCTTCCCTTTTATGGCCGCGTCGCTCAGCATGTTAATATCACCCGTGATGAGTTTGAACTTATCGACCATGTTCTTCATAGCTGCAAAGAGTTGCCCGACTTCATCGCTTCGGTCGACGTCCACGGTGACGCTCAAATCGCCTTCAGCCAGCTTGTTGTTGATCGCCACCGCTTCGCTTAGGGGCTTCGTGATGCTGCGGGCGACGAAGAATATGATACAAATTGCCAGAGCCAGCGATCCACCCAAAACGATGAGGATCATGGTTCGAGAAAAGTCATAGGATTCTTCCGCTGCCTTGGCGGCCTTCTCCATCTGTTTACTCTGAAAGCTGACGAGACTGTAAACGGCGTTGAAGTAGTCAGCCTGCAGCGGATGCAGCTTGGTGTGAAGTTCCGTTATTGCCTGCTCCTTCATTCCCGATTCTATCAATCGAATGAGATCGTTTTGTACTTCGGAATATCTGGAACGGCTCTCCGCTATGCTCTTCAGACCTGCTTTGCCTTCTTCGGACTTGATTGTTCTGGTGAGTTCTTCGAGCTTCTTTGTGACCTCATTCTTTGCTTCTGTCACTTTCTGCAGCTCTTTTTTTACTTCACCGGCATCTGTCAGTAAGAGCGCATTATGCATCGCCCTTGCCACCTCGTTGATGACCTGTATTATCTCGTTGCATTCGACGGTCTTCGGCCACCTGTCGGTTACCATTGAGTTTACCGTCTTATCCAATGCTCCAAGTCTGTTCACTGCAAACAGGCCCATGGCTGTCATCAGAACGATGACCATTCCGAAGCCCAACCCGACCCGCAATCCAATTTTCATGTTTTTGAGCATTTACTTTTCCTCCTGGGACTGCTCAGTAGTTATTTGTAGAAAAAATACTCTTCGAAATTAAAATTTCCTGGTCATATCTCCGTTTTTCACCCTATCTTGAGAAGTTGCTTTCAAGACATTGCTCAACGCGTTTCCGATCATCCGTCCTGCGTTTGCCGTCAGGGGATTATCATGACCGGAATAAATCACCTCCACACGGAGCCGCGCTATTCGCTGAAGAGCCGTCACGTATTCCGGTATGAAAGCACCGTTTGGCGTCGGGACCCTCAACGGCGTGTCCCCGATGAAAAGGACCCCATCCTGCGAGCAATGGAAGCAGACGGAGTCGTTGGAGTGGCCGGGTGTATGCAAGACATCGAAGTAGCGATCTCCCATCTTGAGCATATCCCCGTCCTTGAGTAGTTCATCAACACCGGCGATCTTCGTGAACGCGTAGACCTTCGGGTGGTATTTGGCTACGATAGCTGCAAGGCCGCTCGCATGGTCAAAATGGCCGTGAGTCAAAACGACCTGCTCCACGGGTTTCTTGCCGCACCCGGTGGATATCAGTTCGATTTCATCATTGATAAATCCGTCGATTCCCACGTCCACGAGAGTATTCACGTCCTCCAGCCTGTTCCAGCTCCCAAGGACGAGATAAGCTCTACACGAATAGGCTTTCGGGTTGCGTTTCAGCGCAATCACCTTCATCATCGCCCCTCTATCTTCCGAAACAACTGGGCGTCACCGCTTACCTTTTCGAACAGATGGGCGGTCTCCCCGGGCATTTTCTGTGTCTGTTCGGTAGCGAAGAACCCGCCCGGGGCCAGTGAGCTGTGGAACATCCTGATCACCTCGACCCGCTCGGCGTACTGGAAATGAAGTAGAACGTTTTTGCATATGATCAGACTGAAGTCGTCCCCGATGGAATTCAGCGAAAGAAGATCGTGTTTTTGAAACTGGATTCGGCTTCGCAGAAGCTCGGATATTCTGAGGTATCCGGCCTTATCATCCGGGTGAAAGTATTTATCCAAAAGCTCCTTTGGCATCCTTTTCACTTCTGCTTCCTCATAGAGCCCGGTGCGTATGATGTCCCCAAACAGGCTGCAATCGTCCAGGTCCGTCGCGCGAATTCGCAGGTTCTTGAACCCGAAGTGCCCCATGTTTTCAGCAAAAAGCATGGCGAGGGAATATGGCTCCTGTCCCATGGCGCATCCGGCATCCCAGACCTGCACGCGGCTGCGGCCGGATGTGTATGGGACCACGTGTTCGACAACTCGTTCCAACGTTTGCATGTCTCTGAGAAAATAGGTGAACGCCATGCTCGCTGCTCCTGTCTGCTAATGCGCCAAAGATTCCTGTGCTTCGACATCCTGCACCAGTTTGGGTACATCCATGATGAGCGCCACCGTCCCGTCGCCCAGAATTGTCGCACCCGAAATCACATCCACGTCGCGGTAGATTCTGCCCATGTTTTTGATAACCGTTTGGTGCTCCCCGACGACACTGTCCACCACAAAACCAACGTTGCCGCCCGGGGATTCGGTGATCACGATCTGTTCGACCTCGGGCGCATTGCCGGTGATAGCAAAACGCTCGCGAAGCCGGATGTAGGGGACGATTCCACCCCGCACGTGAGTAATGTTCCGCCCATGGGCTCTTGCCACATCCTCGCGCGTCAATTCCATGCACTCCTCCACAATGGAGAGCGGCAGGACGTAGTGTCCATCCCCGACTTTGACCAGCAACCCATCGATGATCGCCAGGGTGAGAGGCAGCTTGAGGGTGATGGTCGTCCCCATTGCCTTTTGGCTGCTGACGTCTATCGAACCGCGCAGAGCATCGATGCTGCGCTTCACCACGTCCATTCCGACACCGCGGCCGGAGATGCTGGTAATCTGCCCGGCGGTGGAAAAACCCGGGGCGAAAATCAGCGAGAAGAGTTCCTTCTCAGAAAGTTCCGTTTCGACCGTAATCAACCCCTTTTCCAATGCCTTGGACTTGATTGCATCGGCGTCCAGACCGGCGCCGTCGTCCGTTACACTGATCAGCACGTTTGCTCCTGAATGCATGGCCGATAGATGGACGCTTCCCTGCCTACGTTTGCCGGCAGCCTCCCTCACTCCTGGCAGCTCGATGCCGTGATCGATGCAGTTTCTTATGAGGTGTACGAGAGGATCGTTCAGGCGCTCTATCACTGTCTTGTCAAGCTCGGTTTCCCCTCCATCGGTCACGAGCACAATGTCTTTGCCGAGTTCCCCGGACAGATCGCGAACCAGCCGCTTGAATTTGCTGAAAGTCGTCCCGATGGGCAGCATCCGAATACTCATTGTGTTGTCGCGAAGCTCGGCGGTGAGGCGTTCCACTTCTTCGGATATGGAGTGCAGTCCTGCATGATCCATGGAGGCGACCGTCTGGCTGAGGCGGGCCTGTACCGTGACCATCTCCCCCACCAGGTTGACCAGAGCGTCGAGCCTTTCCGCAGGCACCCTTATGCTCGAAGCTTGTTCCTCTTGCTGATGCTTGCTGCGAACGGCCTGGATATGTTCCTGCTCGGCCAGGGCGGACTCGATCCTGCTTGGCTCGACAAGCCCCTTGTCGACCAGTAGCTCTCCAACGCGCTTCTGGGCGCCCAGGGCTTCCTGCAGATCTTCCTGCGAGACGAGACCGCGCTCGATCAATATCTCCCCAAGCCTTTTCGGAGGAACGTCATAGTCCTCCGGACCCGCCTCATCGATGACCTCGATCGCCAACTCGCACTCGTCTTCGACGAAGATGAAAACATCCTTGATGGCATCTAGCCCGCGCCGGGTGGTGAGAATCACGTCCCACGTGATGTGACATTGTTCGGGGTCAAGGTCTTCAAAGTTGGGGATGGCTTCCGTGTGGGCGATCACACTGCATTCCCCCAGTTCCCGCAGTTCGTTCAGCAAGAGGACCGGATTGGTGCCCCGTGAAAAGATTTCGCGATCCAGACGCAAAAAGATGCGGTAGGTCCTCTCCACCTGTTCATCTTCAGTCGCCGGCAATGTCTTTGGGGGGACCTGGCCGGCCGGATCGCCAGGTTCGGGAATGAGTTCCCTGAGTGCGCTCGTGATCTCGCCGGCCCTGGATGTGTCGGCCACCGCCCCGCCGTCAGAACTGTCAAGCATGCCGCGTATCTGGTCTCCCGCCCGGAGGGTCAGATCAACGAGCATTTTGGTCACGTGCAGTTTTTCATTGCGGACCAGGTCAAAAACGGTCTCGATGTTGTGCGTGAACGCTGCAATGTCATCAAAGCCGAACATCGCTCCCGACCCTTTGATCGTATGCAGCGCGCGAAACACGCGGCCGATCAACTCCGTATCGCCGGGGTCTTCCTCCAAAGCGAGCAGGGATGTCTCGAGTTCGGATAGGATCTCGTACGCTTCAGCCCTGTAGGCTTCTTTTTGAGGCTCCATCATCCCAGGACCTTCTTTACTACTGCCAGAAGTTGCTCAGGCTTAAAGGGTTTGACAATCCACCCGGTTGCTCCGGCCGCTTTCCCCTCTTGCTTCTTCTCCGCCTGGGACTCGGTGGTCAGCATCACGATGGGTATGAACTTGCAGGAAGGATTGGCCCTCGTCTGGCGGATGAGTTCGATGCCATCCATGTTGGGCATGTTCAGGTCGGTCAGCATCATATGAGCGCCCGATCCGCCAATCTTTGACAAGGCGTCCCTGCCGTCCACCGCCTCAACCACCTGATAGCCGGCCTGTTTGAGCGTAAAGCTCACCATCTGGCGAACGCTGGCGGAATCATCTACGGTCATGATTATCTTGCTCATGATTTCCAGTCTCCTATCCACAAGCACTTCTTATTGGGGTCCTTATGACAGCCGAGAGTCCGCACGAACCCCGCCTCGCGCACCATCTGTTTTAATCGCTGGGATTTTTGCTCGTTCAGTGCGAGCTGTTTGCCGTCTCTCAAGGATGCCCGATGGGCGGAGCAGAATAGTTGCATGGTGGACAGGTCCAGGTCCGTGAGCCCTTCGAGATCAATGATCATATGCTCACAACTGTTCAACATCTCCAGCAAAACACTCTTCATCTCGTTTGCGCGCTCTATGGTCCAACTGCCCTTGAGTTTGAGAACATTCGTCTCAACAGACCGCGTCATCTCTACATCCATCGTCCTTCTCCTCTTGTTCTTCCCGGCGTATGGCTAAAAGAGCTCGACATTGTCCCCCAAGTCCTCCTCTGCCGCTTTGCTCGACTCGCTGCCGGCCGCCAGTGGATTGACTGCATCCCCATGCGCTGTTTCTGGAGAATTCGTTTTCAGTTCAAACACGGAATGGTGCACCTCACGCTCTCCCTGCATCGTATATGTGGCTTCCAGGGCCTCCATGCGTTCCGTTCTGTCTGCCTGATCGTCAGCCGGCCCCTTCGATCGTGAGAACGCCACGATCTCATCCAGGCCCGACACCACATTGCTGATCACCTGGTCAACCCGCCGATGCACATGCACTTCATCAATGGTTTTTCGGATGTCACCGGAAAGGCTGCAGCCGTCCAGGTTCATTTGCGTAAGAAGAGAGACGATGTCTTGATTGACATTCTGCAGGGTCTGCAACTGGGATCTCAGCGCCTCACCGACGAATGCCAGTTCGCCTGCCTTATCGTTTCCGTCTGCGCTGACAGCGGCGCACAGGGACTCGGAGGCTGAAGTGATAGAACGCAGAGCCTCACTCGCTTTTTCCGTCCTCTCGCGGGTCTCAACCGAGAGTTGGTGGACAGCTTCCGCCAGCACGCCCAGCGTTGCACCTTCCTCACCAACGTGACAGACTTTGACGATTGCGTTGAGTGCAATCAGCTTGATTTTTTCTCCGATGGCTTCGATGTTGCCGGTGTGTACGGACATCTGTCCCAGCATGCTCCCTACTGAGCCCGTTGCCAAAGACAGCTCCCGGTCGGTCTCGCCGTACGCCTTAAGGGCTGAGGTGACCGAAGAAAAACCGGCCTCTACTCCGGTGAGAAACGATTGTCCTGTCTCATCGGCCGCTCCTGCCATTTCAAAGGTCTCCCGGGCCATTTCTGAGACGAGGTCTGCCAGGGCGGAGAGATTATCGAGGATGTTATTCACTGCGGAGACCAGTTCCTCCCTGGCATAGTTCAGTTGGGCTATCTGCAGGTCGGAGACATCTCCCACCAGACGCAGATGTTTCCCTGTCCCCTCCGGGCGAATCCGCCTGAAACCCAATAAAAATCTTCCATCTTTACGCCGTTCTCCGTTGCCTGCCGATCGTTCATGAGGGCCAAGGCCGGCGAGGGCCTGATGCACATGTTCGATGCGCTGGCGGGTAATGTCATGAAATTGCATGGACGTGACGATCTCCCCGATCCTTTGGGAGACGGTCTCATAACGGGTGGAGATCTTTCCCGCGCCCGAAGCTGACAGACCGTGTCTTTCCATGAGGGACTCAAGGCTCGACATGGTCTTGTCGAAAACGATGCCGGCCTGGGTTTGCTGGGCAGTTTCCAGGTCCAGGACCTTGGCAAGCGTCTGCCCGATCAGTTGGCTTAGCGAATCGGAACTCGCCAGAAGTTGAAAACACCGGCTTTCAATCTCCAAAGACAGTTTTCCCACTTCATCGGCCAAAGTCTCGAAGTCTGCGCTGTGATCCCCCATCCGGGCGCTCTCGATCCTGGTGGATACGCATAAGACGCGCAGGTGGCGGATGGTCTTGCTAAAACCGTCCACATGATGATTGAGGCGAGCAATGTTTTCCAATACGTCTCGAAGAGTTTTGGTGTTCCGCCTGGATTCGCCCTCAAGCCGTTTCATCCTGTCGAAGACATTGCGGAATCCTTCTATGGCTGCCCCCAGCTCTTCTCCGGACATCAGCCGGGCAACCGTGGAAGATATCTTCGAGATATCTGCGGCACGCTGATAAAAACCCTGCAGTTTTTCTCCAATGGAAAGAAATTCGCCTTCTGTAGACTCCCCCAATGATTCCAGGTCGCTTCCCAGCGCTAGTAGAGCATGCCGCCACCCATTCGCTGACAATTCTTCTCCCTTCAGCCTGGAAAGCAACTCGCCCAGCCAGCTAAAGATCTTCGTCAAGATGGTCCCTGAGTCCAAGTTCACAGTAATTTTGCCCCCGACCTAAAGACATTCCGGTTATGTCCTGGACTTAGCCCAGTGATGAAGATTATTTCTGTTTGACGTTACTTAGGTCGGCGCTGTTCGGGGAATTCTCGACGTTGAAAGAAGAGTGAAATATCAGTGACAAAAAATCATTAAAAATCGATGGAGCTAAGGTAGGACCTCAGATTAACCTTCTGCTGTTTCAATCCCAGTTGAGATCGAAGACGATAGCGGTGAGTCATTATAGTATTCAAAGAGAACCCGAGTATGGAGGCGATCTCCTTGTTTGCCTTGCCGACTTTGATGAGATTTGCAACCTGGACCTCCATTGAGGTGATGTGCGCATATTGAAGTGACAGGTTTTTCAGAAATGGAGAAAAGATTTCCGATAGATTTGTCTTAAGGATCTCAATATACGCCTTATACTCTTCACTAAAATGAACATTTTGTAACTTATCCACGTAAGGGAGAATCAGTTCCTTCACATTGGAGACAACATTTTCGTTCTCGATCGATCCTTTCCATCTTCGCCTTGAGTTCAGGCAACTGGAAAGGTTTTGCTATGAAGTCAGCAGCTCCAGCCTTGATTATGTCGTTGTAGGTATAAGTACTGGTATGCCCGGTCATCATGATCGTATCGAGTCCCGGGTCGATTTTAAGAATTTCAGTGAGCAGTTGCCTATCTTGTTCATCATCGACAATCAGGACCTTTTTGATTTCCCTCTCCAAAGCAGCCCCCTTTTCGCGCATCGAGAGTCTTTCGGATCGCCTCGGATATTTCCCTCATGCCATAAGGCTTCATCAGGAGTCCAACCCCAAGCTCTTTCATGTGATCAGGGGTAATCTTTTCACTGAACCCCGTGCAAAGCATGATCCGAATATCGGGCCGAATCCGGCGGACTTCTTTGGCAAGATCCATACCGGTCAAATTTGGCATAGTATAATCGGTAATGACCAGATCGAACTCGTCCGGACTTGAACGGAAAACCTCCAGCGCTGTCACACTGTCTGTTTGACCGGTGACCTTATAACCCAGACGCTCCAGGATACTGGTTGCCATTTCCATCAAGGCCGGCTCGTCATCCACGAGCAATATCCTTTCCGAACCACGCTGCGGCGGATCTTCAACTTGCATGGTTGCTTCAGGCCGGGAATCAAGCCTTGGGAAGTATATACTGAACGTTGTGCCTTTTCCGGGTACGCTTTGGACGGTAATGGCCCCTTCGTGCCGTTTGACTATTCCGTTAATAACCGCGAGCCCCAGGCCGCTGCCCTTTCCCACCTCTTTGGTGGTGAAGTAGGGGTCGAAGATGCGCTCCATGGTCTTTGCATCTATTCCACTACCGGTATCTGAAACCGACAATCTCAAGTATGCGCCGGGCTTGAGATCGAAGATTGCCTGATCGGCCAAATCGCTTTCACTCAAATCTACAGGGGACAAGCGAACTTCCAGAATGCCCTTGTCACCCATTGCATGGGCTGCGTTGGTGCAAAGGTTCATCAACACCTGGTGGATTTGAGTTGGATCGGCCAGTGCGACACTCTTCCGGATCTTTTGCCTCATTTCAATCGAGCTTGGTAGCGAAGACCGCAAAAGCTTCAGGGCCTCCTTGATAATCGAACTAATATCGATTGGTATTCTTTGTTGCTCTTCGGTGGAGCGGGAAATCGCCAGGATTTGTCTGATCAGTTCCTTGGCCCTAAGAGACGCTTTTAGCACCTCTTCCAAACTTTTTCGCAATGGATTAGACGGAGAAAGGTCATTCAGCTCCATTTCCGTGTAGCCCATAATAGGCTGAAGTATATTGTTGAAATCGTGCGCTATGCCTCCGGCAAGCGTCCCGATGGTTTCCAGTTTCTGAGCCTGTTGAAGCTCGGCCTCCAGCTTCGCCCTTTGTTCCTCTGCAAGCTTACGCTCGGTGATGTCCCAGGCAAGGCCGTTCACCCTCAATGGCTGACCTGTTTCATCGCGGAACAATTTTGCACGGGCAATGATGTAATGGACGCTTCCATCCGGCCAGACGGCTCGGTACTCCGTTTCATAAGGCACATCCTGTTCAATGGTTCGGGTCAATGCCGACTTGAGCATCTCACGGTCGTCAGGATGCACCACGTTGAAGAAATCATCCGCAGTTCCGGTGAATTTAGCCTGGTCGATACCAAGCAAATAACAGACTTTGTGATCAAAATAGCGTTTATTCTCATGGATGTCCCAGGACCACACGCCCATATTGGCTGAGCGAATCGCAAGATCGAGCCGAGACTTATTCTCCCGCAGCGTCTCTTCCGCCCGCTTGCGCTCGGTAATATCGCGTCCAATCGTTGATGCCCCCACAATCCTGCCTTCGGCGTTTCGGATGGGTGAAATCGTGAGAGACATAAAAATGTCCCGGCCGTCTTTTCTTCGCCGCACCGTTTCATAGTGTTCGATGTGCTCTTCCGACTCGATCTTTCCAAGTATCTGTAGAACCTCGTCTTCGAGTCCAGATGGAAGCAGGGTGGAAATCGGTTTGCCGATGATCTCACTTGCGGTGTAGCCGTAGATCTTCTCTGCGCCCCTATTCCAGCTCGTTATGATTCCATCGAGGTTTTTCCCAATGATAACATCCTCGGAGGACTGAACTATGGCAGCGAGTTGGGCTGCTTTCTGCTCTGCCTGCTTGCGCTCGGTAATATTCGTGTGAGAAATGACAACTCCTCTTTTTCCCGTGCTCAGAGGAGTTACTGTCATAGTAAACCAACGCTCTATGCCAGGCGAATGGCAGGGATACTCAAGGGAAAAGCTGGGGAGTGTTCCATCCATCACAGCGAGAATGCCGTCGTGGGCGGCCATAGCTCCTTCCGACATCTCGCCATGGCTTTCCATGCAAACCTTCAGGTAGTTGACGCCGGGGCCGGTATTATGCGCCGGAAAACCTTCCATATTGCTGTTTTCAAGGGAAAAACGAACCCAGGGCTCATTAACCGACATAATATTACCGTACGTGTCCAGCACGACGATATGTGGAGATATCGAATCAAGGATAGCTTTCTTGAATTCTTCGCTCTCCCGCAGCCTCGCCTCTGCCTGCTCGCGCTCGGCTATTTCCAATCGAAGCTTTTCATTTGCAGTTTCGAGTTGTCCGGTGCGTTCCTTAACAAGGTCTTCCAGACGGTCGCGGTAAATCTTAAGCTCCCGCTCGGATTTTTTTCTTGCGATTGAGTAGCGGATGGAGCGTTCGAGCATATCATCAGTCAGTTGGGCTTTAACGAGATAATCGGCAACACCTGACCGCATTGCCCCCATATCCACTTCATAGTTCCCTGAGCCCGTAAAGAAAATGATCGGCTTATCGCAACCTGATCCCGTCGCCTCGCGTATCAGTTCAAGCCCGTCTCGAGATCCGAGTCTATAATCAAGCAGATAGACGTCATGATCGCCTCGGCACAACTCTTTCAGGCCTTCCTGGTAGGTTTGCACCCACTCCAGAGAGAAGTCCGCGCGGCTAAGTCCCGAAAGCAGCTCTCTGACCAAGGCATAATCGTCTTCATCATCTTCAATTAGAAGAATTCTGATATGATCTTTGTCCATGCCAACTTTACTCCCGTAGCGGACAAGTAAAATACACCCACATGGCCAAAAGAACCGGTCGTTCTTCCCTTTCTGTGTCCGGCACAGTCACACTAGCGATAAAATTTTCGTTCAGTCAACAAGTTATCGTGAATTCATCTTGATATTTCAACAGTTTAGTGCGAGTCACTCCTCGGCGCGGCAAAAATCAACCTTGAGGTTACTTGCAGGCGGACTTCTCACATCAAACTGATTTCCATTTTAATCATGCGCCGTACCTTTACAAGGTTTTTGGATACTTTGTGCGGATCTCACGGACTATCATGTACCACGGAAGAATCTCGAAAATGGGAAGATCCCGATGCTCAAACAGCTTGCCAATTTAGCGAGAGTCCAGTTTGCGTCGATGCGGTAAACAAATGATTCGAAGACGGCGAAGATTTTGGCGTTCGATTTCTCAATAACGAGCAGAGATCTCTAACTCATCATTGACCGACATACTTTGGCGCAACGTTCAATCCTGCATCATCGCACGGACAATGGCCTTCCGATGGAGTTTCGATGGACCATGACTGTTTATCCCGTGCTCACCGTCTTTTTCAAAGCCGCCTCAATTGCTGCCTCCATATCGCCCTTCAAGTAAGGCTTATGTAAGAAGACATGGGGCTGCTTGGAATAATTTTCGGCCATCACACGTGCTTCATCGTGCCCACTGACCAGGACCACCGGGATATGCGGCTGGATTTTTCGCAGGGCCGTCAGGGTCTCCCACCCGTTCATTACGGGCATGGTAAGATCGGTTATCACAAAGCTGACCCGGTCCGGGTTTTCGCTGAATAACTCCACAGCCTCTGCCCCGCAGGAAGCTGCGAGGACTTGATAGCCCATATGTTTGAGCATGGACTCGGCCATATTCCGCACCGTGTCCTGGTCCTCTACCAGCAACACTGTTCCGCCTGGCTCCATCTGGCGAGTCTGAGTTGCCTTTTCAGATAGGCGGGGAAGCTCACCTGTGACCAGCGGCAGGAAAACGCGGAAAATGCTCCCTTGATTCTTCTTGCTCTTCACACCAATAGCGCCGCCCCAGGTTTTTACGGTTCCCAGGACGACGGCAAGACCCAGCCCACGGCCGGTGAATTTGGTAGTGAAAAAGGGATCAAATATTTCAGTCAGATCTTCTTCTGCCGTTCCGCAACCCGTATCCGTCACTTCCAGGCAGGCAAAGAGGTTCGCAGCGGGCTTCCAATCGACGGGCGCCAAGTGGGATTCGGGGACCTCGGAGGCCAGGAGTATTCTTGATGCCAGGGTGACTGTGCCTGCACTGTGCCCTATGGATTCCCAGCCGTTGGTGATCAAATGGGTCAGGACTTGCTGCATCTGGTTTGCATTTGCACGGACAACCGGACCGGAGGGCAAGAGGTCAGTCTTGAGGGCAATGCTTTCTGGCAAGGCATCGTTGAGCGTTGACAGATTTTGGCGGCAAACCTCGGATAGATCCAGCAGCTCGGGTTTGGCTGTGCTATGGCCCAGGTAGGTTAACATCAGCCCGCTAACATCTGCGGATCGACGGGCGGCCCGCATTGCCTCGATCAGATCCTTACGGATTAGGGCATCCCCGGACAAATCCATAAGGGCCATCTCAAGGTTACCTATTACCACTGCGAGATGGTTGTTAAATAGGTGGGCGATAGCTCCGGCCATACGGCCGAGGCTTTCGGCCTTCTGCAGTTGTCGGTTTTCGGCTTCAAGTCTGGTTTTTGCAGCCTCTGCCCTCTTGCGCTCGGTGATGTCATGTGTAAGGGCCAAGACAAACTGCTGCCCGGCCACCTCCATAACCTCCGCCGAGACAAGCACATCCATGATCTCCCCGGATTTCCTAAGGCATTGGGGTTCAAGCTCCTTTATCCTGCCTTGCTCTTGTAGTATCTGGACCATCTTAGCTCGGTCTTCAGAATTGGCCCATGTTTTCAGCTTGAACGGGTTTTGTCCGATGACCTCCTCGCGTGTGTAGCCAAATAAGCGCAGGAATGCATCATTGGCATCGAAGAATTGGCCATCGCTTAAGAGTGATATACTGGTGCCGATGGGACTGGCACGAAAGAATCTGGAGAAACGCTCTTCGCTCATGCGCAGTTCTTCTTCCACCTCTTTGTGCTCAGTGATTTCACTCGCTGTCCCAATCATACGAGTAATCTCGCTTGCCTCATTCCGAACTGGGAAGGCCCTGGCATGAATCCAGCGGATACCCCCATCTTGTTGTATGATGCGGTATTCACAATCCCAGTTGCCCTCGGGATAACCTCTAAAGAGAGTGACAAGCACTTCCTGATCGTCGGGGTGCACTGCTTCTAAAAATGAAGTCGAGGCTTGGTACAAGCTTTCGCAACTTCTACCCCAGAGTGTTTCGTAGGCGGGGCTCACGTAGATCATTTGACTGGCATCGGGTGTTGTCATCCAGAAGACATCCCGGATAGTTTCCGCAATCGTGCGAAACCGCTGCTCGCTTTCCAGAACCGACTTTTCCATTCGCTGTCGCTCGGTGATGTCCCTGAAGATGATGCATGCCCTCAGATCGCCATTCGTTAACGAGAATTGAGACGTAGATATCTCCACGGGAAATGCCGTGCCATCCTTTCGCCTGTGATTGAGTTCTCCCAGAAACCGTCCTGTCCGTTTTCGCTCCTCCAAACACTTCTGCAATCTGGGATCGGTCATATCTACGACAAGGTCTCTGCCGCCTTCACAGATTTCCCGCTCCGACCGTCCCAGCATCTCGCAGGCTGCTCGGTTGGCTGCGAAGATGGAACCATCCGGCGCAGAAAAAAGAATACCCTCGAGTGAATTGTCAAATATTGAGCGAAATTTTTCTTCATTGTCCCGAAGCGCATCTTCCGCCCGCTTCCGCTCAGAGATATCGGTAACCATCGCAAATGCGCCGACCTTGTTCCCCGACCCGTCAAAAAACGGCGTCACATTGAACTGGCAGAAGACTTGTGATCCATCCGGGCGAGAGAGGGCTATCTCATAAGCGCCTGGTTGTCCTTGCGCCCTCAATTTGACCTGCTGCTCGAAGAGGGCCTCATTTTCATTATCTACAAAATCAAGGATCTTCCTCCCGAGGACCTCTTCCCGATTTCTGTCCATGATGGCGCACATTCTCGGGTTGAGATCGATGGTTAAAGTGTCGTTATCTATCAGCCAGAATCCTTCATTGACCGTTTGCAAAATGGTTCTGAGGCGACGTTCACTCTCATGCAGCGCCTCTTCAGCCAGTTTGCTTTTGGTAATATCGATAGCAACACCGAGCACCGCTGGCTTCTTATCGCCAAAGATGTGGAAAGGGACCTTGGTGGCCTGATGGAAACGCAGGCTGCCCTGAGCGTCGCGAGGCCATTTTCCGCTTCAATTACATCTCGGAATTGCAGATCTTTCAGAATTTTTCGCACGATGCGTCGCATTGTGGAAAAATCATCCACAACCATCGCTACCAAGTCTTTATATGCCACTGAGTCTGATCCTTTCCTGTTATTCTTACTCCCTCCGGTCTAAATCACAAAAGCGCCAAATGGCGCCTCAAGCGCTCAACCCGGTAGTTTTCTTTTCTCTCAATCGTGCCCAATTTTTCCATCAAACCATGTTGGTCAACTTCCCCTCTGAGTATTCGATGTGTTCATTTACCTCGCTGCCTTCGGTTCTTAAAAGGCTTTGAATTACGACCTTGGTACACGGTTCAGTGAATTGAACCTGAAGCATCCAAGCTAAATAAAATCAGGCATGTCCAGCTACTTTAATATAAGCTAGGTTATAAATATCAATCGATTGAGATTGTTCAAGGTTAAGCATCCTGAGTTTATAACACTCAATCATGAAAACTATTTCCGAAATTGCCAACCTCTTGATTAGATAATCAATTACCCGGTCTTTGGCTCCGGTCAGTTCCTCTGTCTCGAGTGCATTCTGAATTTTAAGGATCATTGGACGTATGGTGAGATCGATTTGCCGTTGGGTGGAAGTGGGCCCATTTTTGTCGGTTGTGACACCCCAAACCGCTGTAACAACATTGACGAGCGGTTCGTTTAAAAGCTCGATAGCGTTAGATCTAAAGATCGTCTTTGTGGCTTCATCAACTTGTTCTATCAGCTTATTTATGATACGCATATCACAAGTGGTATCTTCAGCATTTCCACTTTCAAAAAGCTTGCTTAATGGCTTCATCTGGATCAATCTCCATCACATCCCGAATAATTTGTTCACAGACTAAGAGTTTAAGGTTCTCCCTCTTTTGCCATTCGGCTTGGGAACGACAATGTGTCAGAAATGCGCTATTTTTTCCTCATTAAATTGGATTAGTTTATTTGGCGTGGTGCTGCCACCCGAGCGATGATTCATGCTACTACCATTGCTATTCATTATTGATGCACTTTCAGCATTAACAGGTTTTTCAGCGTGCACGTTGAGTACTCTATAACTGTTGTGGAATCTTAGTACATTTACCCCTTGTAGCTTCTGTCATAGTGAGGACTCTTATAAAAGTCACATTGCATGCAATTTGCCACTTTCGCTGCAAAAGTCCCCTGTATTTTCCCTCCACAAAGAGTGCCGGCCGTTCGAGCACAATGTTGTCCATGATTAGGATGAGCTGGACAGACGCCAAGTTCTTTTGCTTTGGCTCCTCCAGGTTGGCGACCGCAATTTTTGAATTCCCAGCAATTCATAATAGTCCTTCCTCTTGTACGTGTCCCCATTCAACTCGGTTCATTGCCATCTGCAGCAGTAGCTTTTGCCTGTGAAAATCCCCGGGACAAAACACCCCGGGGCTGAAGAATTAGAAGTCCGTCACGCTTTCTTCATCACCAAAGGGTATGAGATTCTCCGCTTTAGTCTGGATCGTTTTCGAAGTTCGGTTGGCTTTGCTCAGTTTTGCTGAGGAACGTCCGTACTTCTGCGGTTCGAGGAGAGCAAATCTGCTACTTTGAGCCGTGGACTCCCCGTTCGCCACGCCTTGGTCTTTTCGGTCCCTTATATTCCTATTCCCCGATCCGTCTACTATAGCGACAAGCTCAGCCACGAAGTTTTTCATATTCTCTGCCTGGGCATTCATCTCCTCGGCAGCCGAAGCAGATTCCTCGGCATTTGCGGCATTCGTCTGAACTACTTTGTCCATCTCGTTTACTGCTTTGTTGACCTGATCGATCCCCTGTGCCTGTTCAGTTGAAGCGGCCGATATCTCGCCGATAAGCTCGCTCATCTTTCCGGCGCTCGCCGCCACCTGCGAGAAATCGGCACTTGTCTCCTCTACCAGTTCAGATCCGTCTTTGATTTTCTTCACAGTTCCTTCGATGAGATTTGCCGTATTCTTTGCCGCTTCGGCAGCACGCATAGCGAGATTTCTGACTTCGTCGGCAACAACGGCGAATCCAGCTCCCGCTTCACCGGCCCGGGCAGCTTCAACGGCGGCGTTCAGGGCCAGAAGGTTCGTCTGGAAAGCGATTTCGTCGATTGTCTTAATTATCTTTGAAGTTTCTTCGCTGGCCTTTGTGATTTCGGCCATGGAAACGGTAAGTTTATCCATCGACTGATTCGCCTTTACAACAACATCGCTTGTTTCGGACATAAGTTTATTGGCCTGGCCGGCGTGCTCCGCGTTTTGCTTCGTCATCGAGGACATCTCCTCAAGAGACGAAGAGGTCTCTTCGATTGATGCCGCCTGTTCTGAGGCCCCTTCGGCAAGCTGCTGGCTCGATCCGGATACCTGACCTGACGCCGATGCAACCTGGTCTGCGCCTTCCGCGAGGCCATCCACCACCCGGCGGATTGGCTTGGTGATGCTACTGACAATGAGATAAGCCATGCCGATCCCAAGCAAAAGTACAAGGATTAGCCCTATAGTCAGGATACGTGATGCGGATGAAAGGGCCGTGGCAGCGGTTGTCGCAGCCTCACCAGCGTGCTCCATACCTCCAAGGGCCGTCTTTTTGGCCAATTGCGCAACCTGGTCCCCGGTTTCGCCTCTCTTTATGTTAATCTCCCGCAACGCTTGCCATGTTGAGGAAAAACTCTGCATGGCTTGCTTATACCCACCCGCAGCCGCTCCGATTTCACCAAGGTCCCTTTTATCCTCTTCCAGGATTGTGCGGGATTTGAGTTCTTCGAGCTCTGTATCAATTTTTGAAAAACCCTTCATTGCCTCATCGATGAGCCTGGGGTCTGCCAGTGCTTGAAACTTGAAATTGGCTATGCGGATAGAGTTTCCCGATTCAATGACGTCGTTTATTAAATCGCGTTTGACCAACCGCGCCGCGAGCTTTTCATGTGCCACCGCGTTCTCGATCTCCTGGTTCATCTGTTCTTTTTGGCTGCTTTCGTATTCGCCCGCATTCTTCATAAATTTTGAGGCGGCCTCATCCATAGTTTTACGAAGGTTTGCAATTTCTTCATTTTTAGCAACCGTCTGGCCTACGAGTTGCTCGTACTCTTTCACTTTCGCTTCGGCCAGCCCCACTCCTTCCTTGAGCTTAACAAGATCGGGAGATCTGGCGGAAAGCTGCCTGGCTTCATCCAGGTACTTCTTCACTTCTTGCAGGTTTTTATTCCCTGCATCGAGGTATTTCTTCTCCTGGGTTAAGCCGTAACCCCGCATTTCGAACATGGTTTCCAGTGAATAGCGCTCCACATTGTTGGCAACGGCTACCTCGGGCACGTACTCTTGGTCCAGTTTAACGGAAAGATGTTCGACACTGTTCATGTTCCAAAGGGCGATCGTTCCCAGAGCAATGGCGAGGAAAAGGATTGCCGCAAACCCCAGTGAGATCTTGTAGCTTAAACGAATATTCTTAAACATTGTTGCATCCTTTCAAGGTGAAGAAGATTCAAGCCAGACTTATGCAGCACAAATATCACGCCACCTGATTCATCCATTATTTTGTCTCAGGCTCCAAGTTCACAACAATTTGATAGCCCGTCCCGAGACATCCCAGTTATGCCCTGGATCTCACCCCAATAACGAAGGCGACTTCAATTAAGCGTTTGTATCTTGGTCGGTATTGTTCCAGAAATTCTCGACGTTGAAAGAAGAGTGAAATATCAGTGACGCAAGATCACTAGCATTCGATGGAATTGAGGTAGGAGCTCAGACTACCGAGGGGTTTCATGACAATTGCACGAATGCCGATATCTTTGGCCTTCTGTTTGCTGACCATCTCACTGTAGCCGGTCCACTTCTGCGGAGTTTCTTAATTCCCCGGCATTGGTCCATAACCATAGCCTATAGTCTATTTGTTCATACCCACCCTGACTGCTCCAGCGTGGCTCTTAGTCGCTCGAATTCTTCCTCGATCATGGGAAATATGAGTGTGGCATGGTCGAGTTCGCCTGATTCTCCTGCCTTTTCCATGGCAAAGGCCATGTCGGCCAAGATACTTGCACCCACATTCTCTGCCGCTCCTCTGATGGTGTGTGCCTGATGTTGGACACGGTTTGCATCGCATGAATCGAGGTGCTGCTTGATGGTGCAGATCTGTTTCGGAATATCGTCCAAAAATCCCGCTATGATGGTTAGCGCCAGGTCCCTGTCACCCATGAGCCGTTCGATCAGGTCTTTTCCGTTAAAAATGGCTCCGGCTTGTTCCTGCTCAAGAACCGCCGCTGGATATCCACTTTCGGGCGAGGGTTGAGATGAATCGGCAGAGACGGAGTCCGTGAGCCAGCGCGCCAGTGCCTCATCCAACGCCTTTGGCTGTACCGGTTTGGACAGATAGTCGTTCATGCCGGCATCGAGACACTTCTCTCGGTCGCCTGTCAAGGCATAAGCGGTCATGGCTATTATAGGGACCTCAGGGTTGCAAACTCCCGACTGCCGGTCGCGGATTCGGCGGGTGGCATTGTAGCCATCCAATTTCGGCATCTGGCAGTCCATCAACACCAAGTCATAAGGGATATGCTTCAGGGCTTCGACGGCTTCTTCGCCGTTGGCAACGGCATCTGCACTGTAGCCGAGTTTGCTGAGAATCGAGAGGGCTATATTCTGATTGGTCGCATTGTCCTCGGCCAAAAGGATCCGTATTCGCTTTTTATGGGATTCGGCAATGGAATGTCGTGTGACGAGATCTTCATTAAGTCCGCTTGCAGCCTCCACCCGCCTTCCAAGCGACTTGGTCAGGCAGTTGTGGAGGGCCGAACGGCGAAGCGGTTTTGAGATGTACCCGGAAAAACCCAGACTCTCAAAATGTAGCGCATTTCCACTTTGTCCCAGCGAGGTCAACATAATCAAACGCGTGGAGTTGATCTCCGGATCGGCTTTGATCTGGCGCCCCAGCTCCTTCCCATCCATTTCCGGCATGATCATATCGAGCAATGCGACGTGAAACGGATCGCCACTCTGTACGGCTTCGCGAAGTCTGCGCAGGGCCTCGCCGCCGCCGATGGCTTCTCCGAAGCGGCAACCCCAGGACTCGAGAAGCGTAGTCACGAGCAGCCGGTTGGTCTCGTTATCATCCACCACCAACACTTTAACCCCTTGCAGGTCGGCGAGCCGCTCTTCCGGAGGCGCCTGACCCGCAGGTTTTTTTTCGAAGATGGCGGTGAACCAGAATGTAGAGCCTCTATCCTGTACGCTCTCAACTCCGATACTGCCACGCATTAACTCTGCCAGTTGCCTGGATATGGCCAACCCCAGGCCGGTGCCCCCAAACATGCGTGTGGTGGAGCCGTCACCCTGTACGAATGGCTCGAAGAGGACTGCCAGCCGGTCTTGCGGAATACCGGCGCCCGTATCGGTTATCGTAGCACGCACAGTTGCCGTGAGCTCATCTTCGGCGACGAGGCTCACCCGGATAACCACTTCGCCGGCGTGTGTAAACTTGATGGCGTTGCCAGTAAGATTGACCATAATTTGCCGCAAGCGGCCTGGATCGCCTCGGAGCTGGGACGGCACTTCCGGCTCCACAATGCAGACCAGCTCCAGCCCTTTTTTGTGAGCCCTGGCTGCTAACATCTCTACGGTTTCCTCCAAGGATGAGCGCATGTCGAAGTCGAGTATTTCCAAGTCGAGCTTTCGAGCCTCGATTTTCGAGAAGTCCAGGATATCGTTAATTAGAGAGAGCAGGTTCTCACCACTGGAGCTGACTAACTCGGCATACCGCCGCTGTTCTGGAGTAAGCTCTGTATCCAGCAGTAACCCCGTCATGCCGATTACGCCGTTCAAGGGCGTACGGATCTCGTGGCTCATGTTTGCCAGAAATTCGCTCTTGGCTGCATTGGCCAGCTTTGCCTCGTCCGCCATCTTGTTGGCCTGTTCCATGGCCTGTTGGAGCTGCCGGTTGGTTTCCTCGACCTCAGCTTTGCTCTGCTGCAAAGCCTTCTGGGCCAGGTGCTGTTCCAGGATCTTCCACACCGAATACATCAGCAGCGTCAGTTGACGGATGTCAGATTGATCGTAATCGGCAGCTTTGTTTGCCACTGCCACCACCGCCGCAATGTGGTCGTCTACGAACACCGGTATCGACATGTATTTGTACAACTCGGCATGGCCTTCAGGATAGCCTTTCTTTAAGGGGTGAGACGCCTGGAAATCGTTGACCACAATCGGTTTCCTCTGCCGCACCACCTCACCCCACAGGCCGGTCTTTTCCAGTTCATAAATCGTCTGCTTCTCTATAATGGCACATTCCTTCATCACGCCTTTTGACCATGTGTTCAATACGAATTCTTTTCGATCTTCACAATAATGGTAGATATAGCCGATCTTGCTGCCAGTCAGATTGACCGCTTCATCCAATGCCAGGTCAAGCAAATCCTCGACTCTCTCGGTTTTGTATTGGGAGATCTTGAACAGGCTTTGAAGCCGCGCCTCATTGAGCATGGCTTCCGCCCGTGTTCGTTTGTGCTCGGCTATCTCATGCTGCAATCCTAGTGTACGTTTATTCACAAGTTGTTCAAGATGCCCCTGGTGTTGCCGTTCTTTTTTATTCGATGCTCGGTTCATGGTAATGCGGGAATTATTCACAACGACACTCCCTATGTGAGAATGTGTCGAAAACCGCTAATTTCGAGTCTAAGAAGAGAAATCTTCGGGATTTCTTTTTGATCTTTTTCAGATTTCTCACTTTGCCGGACTCGGTCCGAAATGACAAAAGAAGGCTTTCAGACACCCTCTGACAGGATGCCGCCGACTCAGGCAAACTGAGCACGAAATCGGAACCATCCCGTTTGCCCTCGTGCCATATTTCTCCGCCATGCTTGCGGATTACTTTTATCATGTAAAAGCCCAAGGCCAATCCCCTCTATAGGTTTATGAGTGCCGGTTTCGATTCGGCCGAGTTTTGAAAACAACCTCTCTCGATCTTCTTCCGGAATCGGCCTTTAGCTGTTGAAAACAATTCAGACGGACAAATGTCCCGTTTTCGTAAGGCCGTGCTATCGCTCTTCTCAAACAACCCGGTATTAAATATGAGCCAGGAGAAAAATCATCATCACGCTATCAGCTTCAGGTTTTGGAGTTCTCCCAGCAGCTTTCTTTTGTCTATGGGTTTGACGAGATACGACGTGGCGCCGCCCCTGTAGAAAGCCTTGACCACCGTCTTGGGATCGCCAAGCGCTGTGCTCATAATCACCTTCACCTCGTCCGAACCTTCGATGCCGATTTCCCTTTCCATTTCACGAATCTGCTCGAGGGCCGTGTTCCCGTCCATGTGAGGCATCATGATGTCCATACAGATCAAGTCATACGGGTGCTTCTCTTCCCATGCCAGCCTAAAGGCTTGAACCGCTTCCCTCCCGTCCACAACAACGTCGCAATCGCCAAGGGCGGACAAAATCTCCTTAAGCATGCGCCGAGCGGTGAAGTCGTCTTCCACAATGAGAACTCTCATGATCCTGTCTCCTGTTCAGTCGACTGTTGGACGCTTTCGCAACTGAAAGAGGAAAGCGCCGCCCTGAAATCATCAAACTCCTGTTCAATCCTTGAGACCAGTGGGCCGTATGAGGCCCTGTCACCCTTTCGTACGGCAAGCTGTAATCGGAAAATCTCGTCCGCCAGCTTATCGGCTCCAACCCCGCCAGCCATGTCCTTCAAAATATCTGCAACGCGTTCCAGTAAGGATTCCTCTGCGCATGAAACTGCTTGTCGCAGCTCCTGAACGCGAAGCGAGCCACGTTCAAGGAAGATCTCTGCATTATTTTGCACCACGTCACTTTTCCCATTTGCATGCCTCAAAGCTGTCGAAACATTGAAGACTTCGGAAGAGAAGGGTTTGGGAGGTGACACCGCGTCCATTCTCGAACAATGCACCGGCTTATCTTTAATGGTACGGACGCAAACACTATGTGCGGGTGTTTCACGGCACAGCCGAAACCTGGCGGTAAAGTGGAATGTTGCCCCTGGTCCATTTCGGTTTTCGCACCAGATGCGCCCACCCATCATTTCAACAAGCTTCCTGGATATACTCAAGCCAAGCCCTGCACCTCCATGCCGGCGCGTTTTCGAACCATCGGCCTGCATGAAGGGATCGAAGATGTCGTCGACGAGATCGATGGGAACGCCAATTCCAGAATCTTTGACTGAAAAATGAAACAGTATTTCATCATCGGTCTTTTCTTCAACCCCGACAGAGACCTCAACCTTGCCGAAGTCTGTGAATTTGATCGCGTTGCCGACGACGTTCAGAATGATTTGGGTCAGTCGTTCGGCATCGCCCTTGAGAATGCGGCGGCAAGACGACCCCACTGACCATGCGATCTCAAGGCCTTTCGTTTTCGCCTGGAGATCCAAAGGTCTCATGGCGGAGTCCAGGACTTGAAGCAGACTCATATCGGCATCCTCAAGCTCCATTCTCCCCGCCTCTATTTTGGAGAAATCGAAGACATCATCAATGAGTCTAAGCAGCAACCCGGCTGAAGTCCTGGCAAGCAGGAGATATTCACGTTGTGTTGCATTCAGCGGAGTATCGAGGGCTAAAGTCAACATCCCAAGAATTCCGTTCATGGGTGTGCGCATTTCG
>Ga0326728_10007910_pt1 | contig 26800 bp, 22 predicted proteins | sample MB3enrmetagenome_FD_207602 | JGI IMG/M metagenome (GOLD analysis project Ga0326728, IMG submission 207602) | Lab enriched peat soil microbial communities from McLean, Ithaca, NY, United States - MB31MN | ecosystem: Environmental > Terrestrial > Soil > Wetlands > Peat | place: USA: New York...
GCTCGACTGGCACCAACTACTACTTCACCGACCAATCCGGCGTGATTCGTCAGAATTCGACGACGACCGCCTTTTCCACAGATTCACCGATCGCTGGCTAAGTCTTTCAGGAGCAGGAAAGCTTTCCGAAAGGGGAGTCGCATGACTCCCCTTTTTCTTTGAGGAGACAGCCCGTTCCTGAATTACTGACTTCCCCTTTGTTGAACTTTAATTTAGGCGGGCAAGCGCTGGGCTGGCGCAAGGCGCGGGCGTCTTTGGCCGTCATCCCATCGGAAGCGCCGGTCGATGGGCCTGGCAGCATCTTGCTGAGGACGCAAGATCGCCGTAACATATCGAGCATGGTAATTAGCAATGAGGGAAATTGAATCGGGTCCTCCAGCGGTAAACGTCGGCGCAGCTAAAAGCCGCTCGACCAATCGGTTCCCCACCTTGTGGGCAGGGGCCGTTTGCATTTTGACCTTTCTCGCCTACCTCTCTACCCTGCGCTTCCAGTTCGTGCACGATGACCGTGGCATAATTGTAGAGAACCCTGCTGTGCATTCCTGGCATGCTGTTCCAAGCTACTTTACATCCCAAGTCTGGGCCGCAGTCGCCCCGGCGGGTGTGGGTTACGCTTACCGCCCACTTTTCCTACTCTGGTACCGAATCAATTCTGCGATATTTGGCCAACATGCAGCGGGGTGGCATTTCACCACGGTGATCGCCCATGTCGCGGCGACTTATTGCGTTTTCCTCCTGGCGCACAGGATCTTCGGGGAGTGGCCGGCCGCTCTGTTCAGTGGGTTGGTCTTCGGTTTGCACCCTGTCCATATTGAGGGCGTTGCCTGGATTTCTGGCGGGCCTGACCCGCTTATGACGGCGTTGATCATTCCAGCCTACCTTTGCTGGCTGCGTTCCCGCGAAACTGGCGGCGGAGGCGGACCGTGGATGGGCGCTTCCCTAGCTCTATACGCAATGGCCCTGTTAATTAAGGAGCCTGCGATCGTGCTGCCGCTGATTCTATTTGTATCCCAATGGCTGGGCTTTCCGCGCCCCCTAGAACCCCGGCCGCGTGGCTGGGTGCAAAAATCCTTGCAGGTCCTCAAAGCGCTTCTTCCCTTTCTTGTGCTGACGGCTGTCTATTTGGTGGTGCGAATGGTGGCTTTAAAGGCGTTGTGGCATCCCGTTGCCCGAATCAGTTGGCTGACTTTGGTGCTGACCTGGCCTTCCTTGCTTATCTTCTACGCGAAACTATTGTTCTGGCCGGTGGGTTTGAGTCCGTTTTATGGACGGGGATTTGTTTTGCACCCCACCTTTTGGAACACCGCGTTGCCAGCGTTAATTCTGCTCCTTGCCGCCTTGGGGGTCTGGAAATGGGCGTCCCACTCGCGCCCCGTGGCCTTAGCCATTCCCTGGCTGATCGTTCCGCTCTTTCCGGTTCTAAACGTCCAGGTCTTGGGCAGCGGAAACTTCGCCCACAACCGCTACTTGTATCTGCCCTCCGCCGGATTCGCCATGCTCGTCGCCGCAGCGCTGGAAAAGATCAAGGTAGGAAGGCCCATCTTCGGCGGCATCCGATCATCTCAGATTTGGATTTGCCTTGGATTGACGATGCTTATGGGCTTTGCCATTCAGGTTGAAGATCGCTATTACTCGAGCGACGCCGCGTTCTATTCGTTTACATACTCGCATATGGGGAATCCGGACCCCGTGATCGGCATGGACTATGCCAACACGCTGGCAGAGCAAGGAGATTTTAGCCACGCCGCCGGCATTTACCAAAAACTGATTCAGGCGCACCCCGATATGTGGGGCGCGTACTTTAATCTCGGTTACATGTATTACCAACGGGGGGAATTGGAATCGGCCATACAATATTTGTCGGGGGCGGTCAACGGAGATCCCACGAACGCCGAGGCCGTTTTCTATCTCGGACTCACTGATTTGAAATTGAACCGCATGGACGAGGCGGAAGCGAATCTGCGGCGTGCCATCGTGCTCACCCCTACGGCCCCGAACTATCACTTCGCGCTGGGAATGGTTTTGAAAGTGAAGGGGAATTGGTCAGGAGCATTGGCCGAGTTCAGCAGGGAACTCGAACTTAACCCGGGGCATCGAGCCGCCGCTCAGCAGGCTGCAGAAATTCAAAGGCTGATTGTTAGAAAGTAGGTACACAGCCTCTATCCGAGGTTCGGTATAATAGGTAAAGCATTTGTAACGCGGCCTTCAAATGTGGCGTTGAAAATGGGCGGCGTTCGGCCAGTCAGTGGTTCAGAGCTATGCTTGCCATCGAAATCAACGGGCTGACAAAGGTTTATAGCGTAGGTTTCTGGAATACACGGATTAAACGGGCTTTGGATTCTCTGAACCTCCAAGTGGAGTCGGGCGAAGTCTTCGGCTTGCTGGGCCCGAATGGAGCGGGGAAGACCACCACGCTCAAAATCCTTTTCCGCTTGGTTTTTCCGACTTCCGGCACAGCGCGAATCTTGGGCAAGGAACTCTATGACACGAGCATGCACCAGCGTGTCGGTTACCTCCCCGAAAACCCATATTTCTACGACCACCTGACGGCGGAAGAGTTGCTCTACTACACGGGCAGGCTTTTCGGACTGGGACAAGATTCGCTGCGGCGCCGCGTCAATGAACTTCTGGAGCGAGTCGGACTCACGGAGGTACAAAATATCCCTCTGCGGCTATTTTCCAAAGGGATGGTGCAACGTGCGGGCATTGCTCAGGCGCTCGTCAACGACCCCGAGGTGGTTTTTCTGGACGAGCCCATGACCGGATTGGACCCCATCGGGCGCCGTGAAGTCCGTGATCTGGTTCTGCAATTGCGCGAGGAAAAGAAAACGGTTTTTTTCTCCACGCACATTTTGTCCGATGCCGAAACCCTTTGCGATCGGGTTGCTATTCTGAATCGCGGGCAGCTAGAAGGCTGCGGGGAGCTTCGCCAAATATTGAGTTTGGGAGCTTCCACCACCGAACTGATTCTTGAGAACCCTTCCGAGGGAGTTTTGGAGGAGTTGCGGCCTTTCGTTTTTTCTATGGTACGGACGGGGGATCGAGTGCGGCTGGAAATCCGGGAAGAGGCCAACATCGAAAAGGTCTTGGCAATTTCGTTGCGCGGCAAAGCGAAAGTAATTTCCCTGAATCCAGTAAAAATGTCATTAGAAGATTACTTTATGGCCAAGGTCTCACCAACCAAGACGGGGCCGGCCGCATCGGTCGGCACCTATAATAAGTAGTCGGGGATTTATGGGCCGGATCGTGACCATCGCGCTGGGGGCCTTCAAGGAATCGGTGCGGGAACGTGTCCTTTACAATCTGATTGTCTTCGCCTTCCTGATGATTGGCGCGGCGATTCTTTTGGGAAGCATCTCGGTGGGAGTGGAGCAGCTCATCTTAGTCAACCTGGGCCTCGGGGCAATTTCCATATTCGGCCTACTAATCGCAATCTTTATCGGTATCGGATTGGTTTCAAAGGAGATCGATCGCCGGACGATTTATAGCATCCTCTCAAAGCCGGTCACCCGAGCCGAGTTCATCGTGGGCAAATATGCAGGGCTGCTGCTGACACTTTTTGTCAATACCGCCATCATGACCGCGGGCTTTTACGTCGCGCTGGCCATTCAGGAAAAAGGCCTAGCGCTGCACGATTTTTCACTCCTGATCGCGGTATACTTTATTTTGCTTCAATTGGCAATAGTCGTGGGCATAGCGATTTTCTTTTCCTGCATTTCCACGTCGATCCTCTCTGCGGTTTTTACTTTTTGTCTCTTCGTCATCGGCAACTTTTCGAATGACATTCGGTCGTTTGGCCAGGAGAGCGGCAGCCCCTTACTGGAAAAAATAACGGCTGTCCTTTATTACCTCTTACCCAATTTTGGCGATTTCAATGTCATCAATCAAGTAGCGCACGGGGTGAGAATTCCGGGCATATTGATCACGGCGAACACCTGCTATGCCCTCCTTTACATCGCCATCCTGCTTTCGGGAGCAATCCTGATCTTTGAGGAGCGTGAGTTTCGATGACATCTTGGCTTCTCGAAACGAGCCTAAGAGGATGGGCGCGACCGCTATGCCTTTTGATCCTGGCCAGCGGCTTGCTCATTCTCTATCCGCTTCGGCAGAGCATTGACGAGCAAATCGCCTCGACTCGAAGCCAACGGGAGGAACTCATCTTTTTGCCCTCGGAGGGCAGGCTCGCGCGTTTAAGCGGCGGATACTCGGGCTTATTGGCCACCATTTACTGGACTCGCGCGGTGCAGTATTATGGACGCCACCGCTTGGCCCACGCCAAGGAGTTTGCGCTTCTCGGGACTTTGCTGGACATCGCGACGAACCTTGATCCGCATTTGTTGATCGCCTATCGGTTTGGCTCGCTCTTCCTGGCGGGAAAGCCACCGGAAGGCGCGGGAGATCCGCAACGTGCTATTTTCCTATTGGAACGCGGGATCGTCGCCAATCCTGAATACTGGCGTTTGTGGGAGGATTTGGGGTTCATCTACTATTGGGACATGAAGGACTACGCGCACGCAGCCAAGGCATTTCAGACGGGTAGCGAGCGGCCTGGCGCGCTGACCTGGATGCGCGTGCTCGCCGCCTCGGTTGCGGCGCAGGGTGGCGAGATTCAAACCTCGCGCATCCTTTGGATGGAAATTGCCCGTACGGCGGGCAACGATTCTATCCGTCAGAGTGCGGAGCTTCACCTTGCCGCGCTTGATGCCCAAGAGGCTTTAAGAAAGCTCGACCGTTTGCTCGCCGCTTACAAGCAGAAGGAGGGGCATGAAGCTCACTCCCTGCAAGGCCTGGTCTCGGCAGGCTATTTGCGTAGTATTCCGCTTGACCCCTCGGGCGAGCCTTTTGTCGTCGGGTCTGATGGCCACGCCGCGTTGAGTCAGAAGACCCGCATTGATTTGAGTTTGGTGCAGTAAATAGGAGTTAGAAGCTAGAAGCAATACTGCTCGCTTCGTCGTGGTCACCGAAGAGGCATTCTGATTGCGGGCGGGTCGCGCAAGTGGATATGATGATGTCCGCCAAATGAAATGAACAGTATTGAAGCTGGGACTTAGGAGGCAGGAGACAGAATAGGCCGTATTCTAGCTTCTAACTCCTAGCTCCTGACTCCTACTCTGAAAGGGTGAACTCGTGTGGAAGCCATACGATTTATTTTTTGGGAAGCAATGAAGGTTCTGGGGCTGGTATTTCTAGGGCTCGTTTCCGCCAAGGCGGTGGCCACTCTTACGGTGCGGAAGGGTTGGATAAAGCCCGGTCTCTATGCGCTGATCCTGGCCATGGCAGGCCTTGGGGCTTGGTATGCCGGCAACGATGTGGCAGCAGAAGTTTATATGTGGAGCTCCGATAGTAACCTGGGCCACGGAGACTTGGCAAAAGCCTATTTTAACGCCCTCCGAGCCGTCAGTTTGCGTCCCAACAACTTGAGCTATTGGCGCGCCGTGATGCACAGCAAAAGAAGCTTGCGACAGTTCCAGTCTGAGCTGGACGATGAGCCGACACTGCGGGCATTGGGCGGGGGCAATTTGGATGAGGAGGACGAAACCCAGTTCGCCATCTGCGCGTATTCTCTGGGGCAATACGACAAAGTCGTGGCGACTACTCTTCGCCTGATTCGCCAGAACCCTTCCTACCCCGCGCCCTATGTTTTGCAAGGCCTTGCTTACACGGCAGAGAGGAAGTATCCCGAGGCGCAGCAGATTCTCCTCGCTGTGCTTCAGATGTTTCCCACTAATCAACCTGCTGTGGAGGGCTTGGCGCTCGCCTATTATCTTGGCGGCGAGCGGTGGCAGGCGCTAAAAGTGCTCGATGAGACGGTGAAATTCCCATTCCCTCCGCCCGTGCGTAAGAGATTCGAGGCGCTGAAAGGGCTCTATGAGCAGTAGCCCGCGCTTCACACTCCACGTGCGGCTGGAGGACTTGGTCGCCCTTATCTTTTTCCTTCTCAACCTGCTCCTCCGAATCATTCTCCGCGGCCTGAAGGGCAGCAATTTCAGCCCTGCCGACGTCCTCATCATCATCCCGGCAGTAACGCTGTTGCTCGCGAAGGAGCTGGTCCATTACTTTATAGCCGGCAGGCCGGACCCTGTGGCGGGGAATGAAGGGCCTTTGGATTTCGCCCGACCGTTTTGGGAAATCATCCGTGATTGGTTTCCTTTTCTTGTCATCCTGCTAATGTACTACTCCCTCTGGGGTGACGCGACACTGCTGATGGTTACCACGGACCGCGACCAGGCTTTGATAGCGCTTGACCAGCGGCTTTTTGGATTTCAAGCCAGCCTGGTGCTGCAACGGATCATCTCCTCCCGGATGACGGCGTGGATGGCCTTTGCCTATTTCTTCCACGTCATCAACATTCCTCTCGTCGCCTGCTTTATCTACGTTCGGCGCCCCCGCGCTCGCTTTCGCGAGATGATGAGTGGCATCATGGTTGTTACCTTTTTCGGGCTGATGGGCTATCTTCTTGTTCCTGCCATCGGCCCCATGTATACCTTGCGCCATCAATACACGGTCCCCTTGCATCAATCCATGTGGGCGTTTAATCGCGAAGTTGATTTCATGGACTTCGCCCGCATTCAACGCGATGTTTTTCCCAGCCTACACGTGGCGATTTCGTTTGTGGTTTGGCTTTATGCTTACCGGAATTCCAAGAAGCTATTTTGGATTCTCTCACCTCTGATCCTCAGCCTCTGGTTGTCCACGCTCTATCTTCGTTATCATTACCTGATTGATGTGGTGGCGGGATTGATTCTGGCCCCACTTTCCTATTTGCTGGCCAATTGGCTGTCCCGGCGCTGGGGTGAGATTCCGGTTTCGTTGGCTATTCCTGCGCGCTGGGCAGAACACCTGCCCCGGCTATCCCCGCCGCCCAAGGTGAATGGCCCGCAAAAAGTGGAGGACGGGCGATGAGCGAACCGCAACCGTCCACCCTCGACGCCACCCAGGAATCCTCCGCCGACGCGGGAGGGAAGGGAAGCGTCGCTCCGGCGTGGCTCATCACCTTGCTGCTCCTGCTTGCCATCCTCCCTTATGCCAACACGCTGCAAAATGGCTTCGTCTATGACGACAACAATGAGGTTTTGACCAATCCTTTTATCCGCAGCTTTGCCCACGTGGGAGACATCTTTAGCACCCGAATCCTGGCGCACCTCGGCGCGCGCGGCGCCACGAACTACTATCGCCCCATTAGCATTTTTGGCTTCCTAATTTGCTACAAGTTATTTAGGCTGCTCCCCTACGGATTCCACCTGGCGAATTTGCTGCTGCACGCCCTCATCGTGTGCGTGCTGTTCGGGCTTACCCAGCGGCTCTTCCATGATCAGTGGGTGGCTTTCACCGCCGCAGCGATCTTTGCGCTGCACCCCATTCACACCGAGTCCGTGGCGTGGGTTTCCGGAGTAACGGACCTCGAATTGGCCGTGTTTTACTTGGGCACCTTTTGGTTTTTCCTGGCCAGCGCCCGGCCGCAGGGCGCGCGCTCGGACTGGGCGCAATTGGGCATGTTGGGCAGTTTCATTCTGGCGCTGCTCTCCAAAGAGCAGGCGGTGACGCTGCCGTTTACGGCCATGGTTTACGAGCACTTCTACCGCGGTGATCGCGCCAGCACCACCTGGCGGCAGAAAGTGGCGCGCTACGGCGCCCTCTGGCTGCTGACGGTTGTCTACGTCTTGTTTCGGATTCGTTTTTTTGGGGCCTTCGCGCCCGTGCAACTGACACGTAATGTGAGCTGGTACGAGGCCATTCTTTCCGCGGCGCCCCTGGCAGGCAAATACTTGTGGAAGATGGTTTGGCCGGTTCACCTCATAGCCTATTATCCCTTTCACAAAACCGTCACGATGTTCGACATTCCGTTTTTGAACGGAGTCGCGTCTCTGGCGGTGTGCGCGCTGGCTTTTTGGTCCCTCTCGAAAAGCCACCATCGAGTAGCCTTCGGTTTTATCTGGTTCTTCATCAACATTGCTCCGGTGCTGAATTCCCGCTGGCTGGGCCCCAACGTCTTCGCCGAGAGGTATCTCTACCTACCTTCCGTGGGCCTTTGCTGGGTGGCCGCTTTATGGGTCCAGGATATTTGGAACTGGTGCGTGGTTCGCCCGCGCGTCTGGCGCGTAGCATTTGGAACCTTTTTCGGTGTGCTCGCGCTGCTGGCGTTTGCCCGCATTGTGACTCGCAATCGCGATTGGCGCGACGACGAAACATATTATCGAGTCACGCTGGCGGCGGTGCCCGAAGCCGAGAGCCTCCGCCTGAATCTGGGAGCGGTATACTGGAATCATATGCAACCTGACGCCGCCGAACGCGAGTGGAAAGAGGCGCTCAAAGTCTCTCCCGATAGCGCCCCCCTTCTCAATAACCTGGGGCTCGTCTACGCCAGCAGGAAACAGAACGACCAAGCCATTGCCTGCTTTCAACTTGCGATGTGGAAGCGCCCGAATAATACGGATGCTCACCTGAATCTCGGACGTGTCTACGAAGCGATGGGAAAGACCTCGGAGGCGGAGCTTCAGTTGCGGGCCGCCGTGGCCCTGGCGCCTTTGAGCGTCCAGACGCGCAATGAACTGGGGGACTTTTACTTGACCGCCGGCCGCCTGCGCGAAGCCGAAGCGCAGTTCCAGGCTTCGGCGGCAAGCATTGCCAACCCTGAAGCCTTCGATTCGCTGGGTGACATCGCCATGCGCCAAGGGCGGCGCGACGCGGCCGAGCAGGACTATCGTCTGGCCATAAGCCTCGATGAATTCGACTTTCGTGGGCACTTTGGATGGGCGGCAATCCTCGCAGCGCAGGGCCGCGCGGCCGAGGCTGCGGACCAATATCGCGCCGGCCTGAGCGTTGATCCGCTCAACCATGAGGCGCAAGCTGCGCTTCAGCGGCTCACGTCGAGTTCACCCCATGTCAATGCACCGAACCCCTAAAATCATCGCGGCAGGCGGGAAAACGCCCCGGGCTTTCATCCTGAGCCCATTCGCTTCGCTCAGGGTAAACTTCGCCAAGGACCGAGGTGTTTTGTGGGAGTCGGTGAACAGAGTTGACTACGGGGGTTCTTCGCCCAAAATACGGGCTCAGAATGACAGCACCGACGGGTTTTCCCACAGCTTAAATAGCTGCCGATGGCTAACCCTGGCGCTCCTGTGCTCCCTCGCCAGCGTGTTGCGGGCGCAGACGCCCGCCCCCACAACCGCGGATGCTTACGTTCAGCAATTCGAGTCGAGCTATCGCGAGGTGCGAAGCCTGCGGGCCGAGTTCACTCAGACCTACACCCTGGGAGGAAGGACCCGCACGGAGGCGGGGCGCGTCAGCCTTGCCCGGGGAGGGCTGATGCGATGGGACTATCAGCGGCCCACGGAAAAACTCTTTATCTCCGACGGCAAGCAGGTGTCGCTTTATATTCCCGAGGAACACCAACTCACTCGCACTTCGATGAAATCGAGTGAAGACTTTCGCGTGCCGCTTGAGTTGCTGCTCACGAGGCTGAATTTGCGCCGGGTCTTTGCGCGGGTGGAAATGGCGGACGCGTCTCTGGACCACGATCCCGCCGAGCAGGTGCTCCGTGCTTTCCCTAAGAAGGAGTTCGCGGAGGAATACACCGACGTCCTGATCGAATTAGGCCCGCAGTTCGATATGCGAAGGCTGGTGGTGAATTACCCGGACCACAGCCGCATGGATTTTCACTTCGACCACATCGAGCGCAATCCGCCCCTGCCGCGCTCCCTGTTCCATTTCACAGCCCCCGCCGGGACAGAGATTATTGATCAGCACTGAGCACAAACTTTTCAATCGCGCTGGCCACACCGCTGTCATCGCAGGGGGCGGTAATCGCCCAGCCGGGGCGGTGGAGCCCGTCGATGTGATTTCCCATCACCACTGGCAGGCCCGCGAACTCCAGCATTTCGAGGTCATTGAAGTTGTCGCCAATGGCCATGACCTCGCTGGCGGGAATTCCATACTGGGTGGCCCAAAATCGTAGTGCTCGCCCCTTGGTGCACTCGCGGTTCATGATGTCGAAGATGGCGATATTGCGCTCCGGGTACTTCGTCCAGGTGAGATGGACGCGCGTGCTGGTTTGGGACTGGCGCAGCAGCGTCTCCGCCCCTTCGATGCGCTGCGGCGGTCCGCCGATCATGACTTGCACGGGGTCGGACTTCAGCGCGGCGGTCAAGTTCGGAACCAACAGCAGGTGGTCCAAACTGGTCCTCAGGTACCAGCCGAGCGGGCCTTCGGGGATGGCGCAGTCCTCCATGGTGACCTGACCGCGCCCCGGCAGATCGAACACGACGACGGTGTAAGGCCGGTACTCGTGGACGATTTCCAGCACTTTGAGGGCAACGTCACGGGGTAGAAAGTCTTGGTAGGCGACCTCGCCCGTAGGCGTGCGGATCAGCGCGCCGTTGGAGGTGATGGTGGTGACAGGAAAGGGCATTTTCGCCACGTAGGGCGCGGCGGCATGGGGACGCCGTCCCGTCACCACGACGACCTGAAGGCCCCGTTCCGACGCGGCGGCCAGGGCTTGAAGGTCCTTCTCCGAAATTTCCCATCGACTGTTGACGAGTGTGCCGTCAAGGTCCAGGGCAATGAGGCGAATCGACATCCGAGGGGAACATTTTATCAGAATTTAGGGGGCGGGAGACGGCATACAGTAGACGGTATAGGGCATACGGTACAGGGTAGACAGCCATGGTACTTCCCTATATGCCTTCTACCGTGTTCCAGCTTCTTTCTGTTAGACTCAACTGCCATGTCCTTTATGACCCATCTGGAATGCGCGCGCTGCGCCAGGAAGTATCCGGCGGGACAAGTCCACAACTTATGCGAATGTGGTTCGACGCTTTTCGCGCGTTACGACTTGCGGCGGGTGTCCACCAAGCTTGAACCCCAGACGCTGAAGTCTCGCGCCCGGGACCTGTGGCGATACCGGGAAGTTCTACCCGTCACGAGTGAGGCGTCGATCGTATCTCTCGGCGAGGGCTTTACGCCGCTCCTGGGCGCGCGCCGTCTGGGCGACAAGCTTGGCGTGCCCAATCTGTATTTGAAGGACGAGTCGCAGAATCCCACTGGATCCTTCAAGGCTCGCGGCATGGCCGTGGCGGTGAGTAAGGCTCACGAGCTGGGAATCCGCAGGCTGGCGGTTCCCTCCGCGGGAAATGCCGGCGGCGCCATGGCGGCCTATGCAGCGAAGGCGGGGATGGAAGCCGCGATTTTCATGCCGGAGGAGACGCCCCTGGCAAACCGTCTGGAATGCAAACTGCACGGGGCAAGAGTGACGCTGGTTCCCGGCAGCATCAAAGACTGCGGCCGCGTGATGCGCGAGAGCCTGCAAGGGGAAGACTGGTTCGACGTTTCAACCCTGCGCGAGCCCTATCGCGTGGAAGGCAAGAAGACCATGGCCTACGAGGTCCACGAACAACTGGGCGGCCGCTTGCCTGACGCCATGATTTACCCCACCGGCGGGGGCACCGGGCTGATCGGCATGTGGAAGGCCTTTGACGAGATGCAGGAATTGGGATGGATTGCCGACCGCCGCCCGCGCATGTTCGCCGTCCAAGCGCACGGCTGCGCGCCCATGGTGCGGGCGTATGCCGAGGGAACGGAACGCGCGGAAGAGTGGAAGGATCCCCAAACCCTTGCTTCCGGCTTGCGTGTCCCCGCGGGGATTGGTGATTTCTTGATTCTCAGCGCCGTGCGCAAGAGTCGAGGCGCCGCGCTGGCGGTATCCGATGCCGACATGCTGACGGCGGTTCGCGAGATTGCCGAGACGGAAGGATTGATCACCTCGCCGGAAGGCGGAGCTACCCTGGCAGGGCTGAAGAGATTGTTGAGGGATGGTTTCTTGGGCGGGCATGAATCCATCGTGCTTTTCCTCACTGCCACCGGGTATAAGTATTTGGAGGTTCTTGAGAAAATCTCATGGCACACTGCGAACGCCTTTATTACACCGACTGCTACTTAAGAGAATTCAGCGCGCGCGTAATCCGCACAAGCCCTGACCCACGTGGAGCACGCGTCTACCTTGACCGAACGGCATTCTACCCGGAATCCGGCGGGCAGCCCAGTGACCGCGGCACGCTGGCGGGCATCCCGGTGCTTGACGTCATCGATGAGGGCGATGAGGTTGCCCACATCCTCGCGGGTAGTCCGGCGGACGGAGCCCTCCAGGGCAGCATCGACTGGGAGCGCCGCTTTGACCACATGCAACAGCATACGGGGCAGCACGTTCTCTCGGCGGCGTTTGAACGCGCCGGTGATTACAAGACGGTGGCGTTTCATTTGGGCACGGAGAGCGCAACCATCGATCTCGACTCCGACCGCGTCGGCACAAAGCAAATCGAAGGAGCGGAAGAACTGGCGAATCGTGTGGTCTTTGAAAACCGGCCCGTGCTGATTTTCTTCCGGTCCGCCGCGGAGGCCCAGGCACTCGACTTGCGAAAACCCACCTTTCGTGAAGGCGACATTCGGTTGGTGGAAGTTGAGGGATTTGATCTTTCCGCCTGCGGAGGGACCCACGTTAGCCGGACCGGCGGCGTGGGGATCATCAGCATTCGCAAGGTGGAGCGCGCCAAAGGCCTGACGCGCGTGGAATTCTTGTGCGGGAGCCGGGCGCTGCACCGGGCCCGGCAGGATTTTGCCATCTTGAGCGAAGCGGCGCGATTGTTCTCAACGGGACTGGAAAATGTCCCCGAGTTGATCACCAAACAAGCCCAGGACTTGCGCGAAGTGGGCAAATCTCTGCAAAAACGGGTGGAGGATCTGGCGGAATTAGAAGCCGCCCAGTTGTGGCGGCAAGCCCCGGAGAAAGCTGGAGTGCGGGTGGTCCAGTGCCACTTTGGAGCCACGGAAGGGAAGAAGGCCAAGCTGGTTGCGCACGCTGTGGGGAAGCAAGCCGGCGCCATCGCCCTGATTGGGGTCAAGGGAATGCCCACCGCGCTCTTCTTTTCCCAGACGCCGGGCGGAGAGGTGAACTTGTCTGACGTGATGAAACAGACCTTGGCAAAATTCGGGGGCAAGGGCGGGGGAACCCGGGATTTCGCTCAGGGTGGGGGGCTGCCGGAGAATCAGCTCGAAGCCGCCTTGAGTTTCGCGGAAAGTCTGTTGCCTGGTATTGGGTCAGTTTGATTCTGTAGCGGCGAGTTTGCCTCGCCAAATGGCGGCGTAAGGCCGCCGCTAACATTAAACTGATCCACTAACTCTTGCCTTGAAGCTTGGCGGCGCTTTCCCCGCCGTGTTATATTTCCAAGGGTCACTGACCGTGTGGGCGCGTAGCTCAGTTGGGAGAGCGCGGCGTTCGCAACGCTGAGGTCGAGGGTTCGAATCCCTTCGCGTCCACCAAAAACTGCCTTTCTCTTTTCATTATTGTATAATCACAAATTGGAGGCGCGGGGAGTGCTTTCTCGCGCGCGCCGCGGCTGTTGCTTTTCCGCAAGGTTCAAAGCTTCCCATGCAATGCCCTAAATGCAAGACGGAGAATTCGGAAACCATCATCTATTGTTTGCGCTGCCATACGCCGCTGAAGTACACCTGTCCTTCCTGCAGGCACGTGCAATTACAGGGTGGGAAATGCGAGAAGTGCGGAGTGGACTTTGCTAAATACGCGGCGATGCTGGTCTTTCGTGCGAAGGATAATGCCCAGTCGGAGCGCGCAAAAGCCATGGGGCGCGCCGCCATTTGGAAACAAATTCTCCTCCTCCCCATTACCGGCGGGCTCTCACTGATCAAATACTTTAGAGAAAAGGCGAAGGGCGAGTAGCCCCTTCTGCCGTGCGGTCTAAAGCCCGGGAAGGCGTTCGTCCCCGGCGGCGCTGGAATCCTACCTCTGCGTCTTGCTGGCAACATACCGCTTGGCCTTGGCCATCAGCTCCTTGGCCTGCGGCATGCTATCCAGCGATTTCAGCACCAGAGGATCGTCGGCCATGCCGAGCCGGTCGGCTTCATCTTGGCCGAAGATCAAGTCCACCAACTGGATGTGGATGCGAGTCTTGACGAAGTTAAGGTTGGCTGTCATGTCCAGGTCGGAGAAGGGGATTTTCTCTTTAGCCAGGAATTGCTTGAATTCATCCAGAACGGCGTCATTTACCTCGAAATCCTTGGGGATGGTCTTGTGGACTCCCAGGTAGTATTTGCCGAAGTTGAAGAAGGCGCTGTGCTGGGTCAGCATTTCCTGCGCGGGGTTCAACTTGGGATCGGCAAATACGATGTCGGGGGTGATTCCGCCGCCGCCATAGACTTCGCGCCCGCCGTCGGTCAGCCGGACCTCGGCATGGCTGGGCTTGGTGAGTTCGGGGTGATAATAGTAGTCGTAAAGAGAAACGTTTTCATATTGCCGTTGGATCAGACGTCCGCTGGGCGTGTAATAGTGCGCCGTGGTCAAGGCCAAGCCGGTGTGTTCGCTCAACTGATACACCGTTTGGACCAGGCCTTTGCCGAAGCTGGGCTCACCGATTACCAGCGCGCGGTCGTGATCCTGCAGGGCGCCGGTGACGATCTCCGCCGCGCTCGCCGTCATGCGATTAATGAGAACGACAATGGGATACTCATTGCCATTATCACCGTGGGTGGCGTAATACCGCTTTTCCGAGGAATGCCTGCCCGAGTGGTAAACAATAAGCTGGCTCTTTTCCAGGAAGTGATCGGAAACATCCACGGCTTCCTGGAGTAATCCCCCGGGGTTACCACGGAGGTCGAGAAGCAATCCCTGCAAATTCTTTTCGTTAACCTTTCGCAGCGCATCGCTGAGCTCATCGTTGGTGTTCTCGTTGAATTTGCTGATATGGATGTAAGCGATCCCGGGCCGGATCATGAATGCGTCATCCACGCTTTTTTGGGAAATTTCATCGCGGGTGATGTCGAATTCCAACGGCTGGTCGTATCCTTCGCGAAGGATAGTGACGTGAACCTGCGTGCCCTTGGGGCCCTTGAGCATTTTGGCCACCTGATCGCCGTTCAATCCGTCGGTGGATTTCCCATCGACTTTCGCCACGATGTCGCCCGGGCGCAGGCCGGCGCGAAAGGCCGGCGACCCCGGAATCGGCGCCAACACGACGGTCACGAGCTTGCCCATTTTGCCGGGGCGTGCTTGGATCGACATGCCAACGCCGTAGTACTTACCCTCCTGGTCTTCACGGAGCAGGGCAAACGCGCGCGGGTCGAAGAAATTTGAGTGTGGGTCCAGGGTTCGTAGCGCGCCGGGAATGGCGCCGGTGTTGCCATTCGGCGGACCATAAATAGTCGTGTCCGGATCGACGGGGTCGGCGTAATTGGCCTCGACGATATCGTAGACGAGGGTGAAGGCGTTCAAGCTTGCCTTGACGTCCGAGTCATCGTTGCCGGTGGTGGCCTCGACCTGGCGCCCGTACACCCCTCCCAAGAGCGCACATAGGAGGACCGTCGACAAAATAAACCAAACCAACCGGCGTGCTTGTTTCATGAATTTGCAGCTCCTCACCCTGCTGACTAAGTATAACATAGGGCTGACAGGTCGAAAAGCGGCCTGCGCCATCCCTGCCGATTGGATGCAGCTTGCCGGCGCAAGGTTCGATGCAGGCAGGTGGGCAGATGGGCAGTGGTGACCCTCGAATCTGCCTACCTCCCCATCTGCCCACTGCCTCAAGGTTGCGGTTCACCTTGACAACCCCCCAGGGTTTACCTATTATCGCAGTGGAGGCGCACCTTGTTTGGCGGCGGTCTCGAAATCGGTTTCATCCTGTTCATTGCCTTCCTGCTTTTCGGACCCAAGAAGGTACCCGAAATCGCTCGTACCTTGGGCAAGGGTTTGGGAGAGTTGCGCCGCGCGTCAAATGAACTAAAGAATTCACTGGAAGAGGAAATCAAGAATTTGGACCGCTTACCCGAGAGCGGCCACGATACGGCCTCCACCTATGGGCATCACGATCCAGAACCCACCCCCGAAGACACCGGACCCCGATCCTGAGGAAGCGGAACTGAGCGGCAAACAGATGTCGTTCCTCGAGCATCTCGAGGAGCTCAGGGTCAGGCTGCTTCACAGCATCTACTCCATTATCATAACGACCGGGATTTGCTTTTGGAAACGCGATGCAATATATGCGTATATGTCAAAGCCGCTCACCGATACGCTGAGCGCGCTGCACTTACAGGCGCAGCTTGTTTACACCAATCCCGTTGATCCCTTCAACCTTTACATCAAACTTTCCATCATGGGGGGGATTTTTCTCGCTTCCCCCTACGTCTTATTTCAGCTCTGGCTGTTTATCTCGCCCGGACTTTACCGCAACGAAAAAAAATACATTTGGCCGTTTGTCTTGCTGACCAGCGGCCTGTTCATGTCCGGCGGCTTCTTCGCTTACAAGCTGGCTTTGCCCAAAGCGTTTCGTTTCCTGTTGGAGTTTGCCTGGCAATTTCACCCCATGATAACCATTAACGAATACTGGGACCTGGCGATTTCCATCGTCGTCGCAGTGGGCTTGGTTTTCGAGTTGCCCGTGGTGATTTTGCTGCTCTCGATCTTTGGCATCGTCACGCCGAAATTCCTCTTGAAGAACTTTCGCTATGCGGTCCTGTTGACGGCGGTCATCGCTGCCGCCGTGGTCCCGACCAATGATATGGCGACCATCTTCGTGGTTTGGATTCCGCTGCTGGGCCTTTACTTCTTAAGCATCGGACTTTCCTGGCTCGTTTACCTGAAGAAAAAACGGAAATCGAAAAATGCCGAAAGCTAAGCGTCAAAAAGGCTGGATGGGGCTGGGGGCGTGCAGCTTTCTCCTCCTTCTCGCCGTTCCGTATTGGCTTGGCGCTGCGGGACCGCCGGAAAGCTTTGACGGTGCGCGAGCATTTGGGGATTTAAAACACTTGGTGAGCTACGGGCCGCGTCCAGCGGGCTCGCCAGCCCTGGCGGAGGCGCGGCGCTGGATTATCGCCCAACTCAAGGATGCGGGCGCAGAGGTGGAAGAGGATAGCTTTACTGCCGCGACTCCGGTGGGCGCCATCCCTATGACCAACCTCATCGCCAAATTCCCCGGCGCGCAATCCAAACTCGTGATGGTGGCGGGCCATTACGACACGAAGCGCTTTGAAAACTTCCGTTTTGTCGGGGCGAATGACGGGGCGTCAAGCGCCGCGCTGCTCCTGGAACTGGCGCGCGTTTTGCAAGGCCGCAAGCACGCGTTGACTTACTGGCTGGTTTTCTTTGATGGGGAAGAAGCTGTGCGGGAGTGGACAGAGACGGACAGCGTGTACGGCAGCCGGCACTTGGTCCAGAAGCTGTCCTCCGAGGGCGAACTGGGGCGAATACGGGCGATGATCCTGGTGGACATGATAGGTGATTCCAACCTGGTGATCAAGCGCGATGCGAATTCCACGCCGTGGTTGACGGAAACCGTATTCACCGCCGCTCACCGCCTGGGGTACGCGAAATATTTCTTGGATACCCCAACCGCTGTCGAAGACGATCACATTCCCTTCGTGAACGCGGGCGTGGCCGCAGTGGACCTGATTGACTTTAACCCCGAAGATGGATACTGGCATACTGCCCGAGATACCACTGACCATTGCAGTCCACTTAGTTTAACGATTGTCGGCCGCGTGGTTCTTGCCATGCTCGCCGACATTGAGAAGTCACCGCGCGCCCAGTAGAATCCCTCCTGCCTCCCTTTGACCCATCCTGTTGATCACTCGAAGAAGGGGAGGGAATTCTTGGATATGTATGAGTGCCGGGAATGCTTGCTTTCATTCTTCAGGGGGAAGTCGGAGCGGTAGTGAGCGCCGCGGCTCTCCTCGCGCGCCAAGGCGCAGCGCGCAATCAGACGAGCTATGGTGAGGATATTGCAGGCTTCGTGGGCTTGACGCGAAGGATTTGGGGGGTCGGGCAGGGAGAGTTCAGCCAGGCGCTTGACCGTCTCGGAAAGGTGCTTGCCGTTGCGAATGATGGCGACCTTACTCCACATCATCGCCCGCGTTTCCTCGACTGCCTTCTGGGAATCGGTCGGCGCCGGAGTTGTCGGCAGAGGCGCCGCTAGTTGGGAGCTTTCGGTGCTTAGATTTGGCGGGGGAGAAGGGAAGGGCGCCGGCGTGTGCTTGTTCACCATGGCCTTCGCGGATCGAGCGCCGAAAACTAATCCTTCCAGCAGAGAATTACTGGCCAAACGGTTGGCGCCGTGGACACCGGTGGAGGCGACTTCTCCGGCGGCGAAAAGTCCGGGGAGGGAAGTGGCGCCGTGCAGGTCCGTCGCCACCCCGCCCATGGCGTAGTGGGCCGCGGGGCGGATAGGAACCAGGTCCGCAGTGATATCGATGTTATGTTTCAGGCAAGTGGAGAAAATCCGTGGGAAGCGTTTCTTGACATGCTCGGGGTCAAGGCCGGTCAGGTCCAGGTAGACAAACTCCGCTCGCGTCTTCTGCATTTCCAGGGTTATGGCGCGAGCCACCACGTCACGCGGCGCAAGTTCGGCGGCCTCGTGGTAGCGCGGCATGAAGCGCTCCAGCAGCAGGTTACGCAGATAAGCCCCCTCGCCCCGCAGAGCTTCCGAAAGTAGAAATCGGGGAGCTCCCTTCACGAACAACGCGGTGGGATGAAACTGTACAAACTCCATGTCACTCAACAGCGCGCCGGCCCGGTAAGCCATGGCCACGCCGTCACCGCAGGCCACCGAAGGGTTGGTGGTTTCCTTGTAAACCTGACCCAACCCGCCGGTGGCCAGCAATACGGCTTCGGCCGCGACGCGCTTGGGCGCAGAGCCTTTGGTATCGAGGTAAGTCACCGCGCACACCTTGCCGCCCTCCAGCACCAGTTCGGTGGCAAAAGTGTGGGGTTGCAACTGGATGGAAGGAAGCGTCCGAGCCGTGGCCATCAGCGCTCGCATAATTTCGCTGCCAGTGGAATCCCCATGGGCATGTAAAACGCGCGAGCGGCTGTGGGCGCCTTCGCGCGTAAAGGCCAGCTTGGTGCCGTTGCGGTCGAAGCGCGTGCCCCAGTCGAGGAGCTGATGGATTTGATCCGGCCCTTCCTCCACCAGCACGCGCACGGCTTCCTCACGGCAAAGTCCGTCGCCCGCAAGCAGCGTGTCGTGCAGGTGAAGCGTGACCTCGTCGTCTTCGCCGAGCGCCGCGGCAATGCCTCCCTGGGCGTACTCGGTGCTGGATTCACACAGATGATCTTTGGTGAGGACAAGGACACGGCCGCTCCGGGCCAGCTCAATAGCAGCACGCATCCCGGCAATACCCCCGCCGAGGATGACAAAGTCCGCACCGCTGTCCTTGCGCGTCACCATGGATGACTCCATCATAGCTATGGCCGACGGGCTCCGCAACATTAACCACACGCTGATGCGGATTTCTCGTTTCGCATGAATGGTCCTAGATGGATGCCGGAATGGCGGGCTTCACAGACTGCGGAAAAAGGGTCCACTCCTGTCATCCTTAGCCCGTTCGCTCATCCTGACCGCAGCTAAGGACCCTGGCAGTTCGCGGGGTCTGGCGAAGGGAGTAGACTAGGGGGGGTCTGCGCCCAAAATGCGGGCTTGGAATAACAGGATAAGCGCTGTTTCTGTTGTTGCTGGTCTTCGGGCTGCATGGTATTTGTAAGAACGGGTTACGGTTGGATATTACGCTGGGGAGGCTTATGCGGCGACTGCGAGTGAAATCGAGTGCGGGTGAATATCAGGTGATAGTTGGGTGTGGAGCCTGGCGCACGCTGCGCCGCTTGCAGGGGTACACATCCGCCTTTGTGCTCACTGAACCCAGCCTGTGGGAGAGATGGGGGAGAAAGTTTGCGCGTGACGCGGGCTGGAGCGGGGTGCGTCCCATCCTGGTTCCTTCCGGCGAGAGTTCCAAGAGCCTCACCATGGCGGGGCACGTTGCATCCGAGCTCCTGGAACGCGGCGCCGACCGGCGATCCTTGTTGGTGGCGTTCGGAGGTGGAGTGGTCGGAGACTTGGGCGGGTTCGTCGCTTCAATTTATATGCGCGGGATTGATTACGCGCAGGCTCCGACCACCGTTTTGGCGCAAGTGGACAGCGCCCTGGGGGGAAAGACGGCCGTCAATATCCGCGCCATAAAAAACCTTGTGGGCACATTCTACGCGCCACGCCTGGTGGTCTCGGATCCCGCAGTGCTAGCTTCACTTTCGCCGCGCGCGTTTCAATCCGGTTTGTATGAAGCGGTCAAACACTCGATTCTGTCGGGTCCGGCATTGTTTGGCTGGCTGGAAGGGATAATGGCCGGACTGCGCCGCGGTCATACCGCGGTGTTGGAAACCCTTGTGGCGCGCGCGGCGCAAGTGAAAGTTGACGTGGTGAGCCGCGACGAGCGCGAATCGGCTCTGCGGCGCGTCCTGAATCTGGGCCACACTTACGGCCACGCGCTGGAGGAGGCCACCGGGTATCGGCGCTTTCTGCACGGTGAGGCCGTGGCGTGGGGAATGTTGATGGTCATTCGCCTGGCGGAAATCGCGAGCGTGCTTGATCCCGCCGTCGGCAAACGCATCGCCTGCCTGGTGCGATCGGTGGGTCCTCTGCCGTCAATTCGCGGCCTCAACGAAGAACGGGTTTTGCGCTTTTTGCCTCGCGATAAGAAAACGGTGGGAGGAAGAATTCATTGGGTTTTGCCGGAAGGCATTGGCAAGGTACGGGTGACGCCGGACGTCCCTGACGTGGCAGTCGCGAAGGCTTTCCGCGATGTGCAGCGCGGAGTTTGGAATGATTAGCGCCGCGCGCGCGCCCGGGCAGGGAAGCCCGCTGGGTCCGGGCGGCGATGAAGCCTCCACCAGCGCCGCGGTGCGCAGCATGTTTTCTGCGGTTGCGCATCGCTACGATTTTCTAAATCATTTCCTTTCCCTGGGACGCGATATCGCCTGGCGCCGGGCCACCGCGCGGGCGCTGAAAGGAATCCTGGCGCGCCCCGGTTCGCGCGTTGTCGACCTTTGCTGCGGAACGGGCGATTTGAGTTTTTCCCTCGGCCGCCTTTCACAAGGATTGGTGATGGGAGCAGACTTTTGCCATCCCATGCTGGCGAAGGCGCGTGGCAAAGCGGGTGCGCATGCCCGGCGCGTTCACTTTCTGGAAGCCGACGCGCTCCACCTGCCTTTTGGCGATGCTTCGCTGGATGCGGTCACCTCAGCTTTCGGGTTTCGCAATTTGGCCAATTACGGCCGGGGAATTGAAGAAATGCGGAGGGTCTTGAAGAGCGGCGGGCGACTCGCCATCCTGGAATTCTCGCAAGTTCGCTGGCCGATTTTCGGCCCCCTTTTTCGATTCTATTTTCGCCGCGTCCTGCCGCGCATCGGTGCGTGGATCTCGGGAGTCGAAGGTCCTTACCGTTACCTGCCGGACTCGGTTGCGCGGTTTCCGGAGCAAGAGAGCTTGGCGGAAAAGCTGCGAGAGGCGGGCTTCCACAATGTGAGCTATGTGAATTTTACGGGAGGCGTTGCCGCGCTGCATGTCGGTGAGAAGCTATAGCGGCGGCCGGAAATTGTGCGATTGTTCCCGGGTGACCCCCTCACCCGGCGCTTCTTCGCGCCACCCTCTCCCCCCAGGGGGCGAGGGTGTAAATTCAAAGATTAGAGTCCCGGTGGGCCGCCGCGGCGACCGAGGCGCCAACCTCACTGTTAGCTGTTGGGTGTCAACTGCTCGGTGCGGCTAATCGGTCTGGCTCCAATCGTCCGGAGCTCCGCTATCCTTGAAGGCCTTCTCCAGGTCATCGAGAGCCTTCTGCGCGGCTTCCGTCGCGGCCTTGTTTGTATCGACCTCTGATTGCTTGGCCTGCACCTTGGTGGTGAGGTCGGCTTTGGCGCTGGGATCAATCTCCCGCACCTGCTGGATCTGCAATAGATTCAGTTCATCTTCCCCAAGTTGTTGTTGCGCCTTTGCCTTTGCCACATCTTGGCGGGCCGCTTTGAATTTCTCTTGCCAGTAATCGCGCGTTTTGGCTTTGTCTTCGGGAGACTCGGGCTGGTTACTGCTGGTCTCCTCGGAGGACGGGGGAGTGGCCGGTTTGGAAGTGGTTTGCGGGGGAGTTGACGGCTGCTCTCCAGGGGCAGGCTGGGCCGGTTGTGAATTTACGGCCTCCCCGGGAATAGCCGTCGGCAAGTTATCGTTGGTAAAGACTTTGGTCGCCTTCTTGGCGTCCTTGTCGTGTTGCTGTCGGAGTTGCCGGGCCAAATCCCCGAGCGATTCCTGTTGCTGAGGCTGGGCGACGAGCGGCAAGGTCGCACTCAACATAAGAAGCGTGATCAGCAGCGTAGTTCTACGCATGTGCACCTCCCTTAGCGCAGCCAACTGGGATCACCGCCCTCATGGCGGAGCTGGTCGCGCAAATCCTCGATGGCCTTCTCGTCGTCGGCAACCTGTTGTTTCTTGGCGTCGATGTCCGCTCGCAGTTTGTTGATATCGTCGCGCGAGTACTGTTGCTGGAGGGCCTTGTTGGGGTCAGGGTAATACTGCATCTGATTCTGCCCGAGCTTCTGTTGCAGCACCTCGAGTTCGCGCTTGTGGGTACCGAGTTGGTCTTGCAGTTTGCTCAGGTGCGAGCGGAAATACTTCTCATCGTGAGCTTGCGCGAGCCCTGCCGATCCTTCGGGAGCAGAGTCGGCGGAGCCCTTTCCCTTCGAGCTGGACGCGTCCTCTTTGGAAGAAGCTATGTCATCGTTGGTGATCTCCCGCGCCGGCTTGTGCTCATCGGCCTTCTGCGCTTTGAGCTGACGGGCGATGTCACCCAATGAGGTGTCGTTGGCGTCGGTCTGGCTCCAATCATCCGGAGCCCCACTGTCCTTGAATTCCTTCTCCAGATCATCAAGAGCCTTCTGCGCGGCTTCCGTCGTGGCCTTGTTTGTAGCAACCTCGGATTGCTTGGCCTGCACTTTGGTGGTAAGGTCCGCTTTGGCATTGGCATCGATCTCCTGCGCCTGCTGGATCTGCAACAGATGCAATTCATCTTCGGCAAGTTGTTGCATCTCTTTTGCGTGTGCCAACTCCTGGCGGGCCGCTTTAAACTTTCCTTGCCAGTAATCGTGGGTTTTGGCCTTGTCTCCCGGAGACTCGGGCTGCTTACTGCTAGTCTCCTGGGAAGTGGTGTTGTTGGCATCTGATTTTGGCTGGGCGTAACCACTCACAGCGGCCAGGCAGACAAACACGAATCCCGTGATGAGAACTTTCACACGTATTCTCATAATACCCTTCCTTGAGGGGCGGCGCGGTCGATCCCTAAGGAGAATTTACGCTTTTTCAAGATCAAAATCAACTGCCCAGTGGTCAAAAAGACGCCGTCTCAGCTCCCGCCCAAGACCTGGCTGGCACCGCGTGACCGCCCAACACTGTCTCCTAATAATTCTAGAGTCGTTAGTTGGGACGAAGGTTGCTCTTCCCGGTTATAATGGACCTCGATTTGTGGCAGTCACTTTCCCCTGTGCCTCTGGTCCTGCCCCGGGGATTGCGAGCGACGGCGCCATTTGCGCCGCGCCGTGAACTCGGCAAGATGTCGGGGCGGCTTTACGCCGCCATTTGGCGAGTCAACTCGCCGCTACAACATCAAACTGATCCACTGCCCTATCGTTGAGGCGAAGATGGCGATCCGCAGCATTTATACTCTTTCCCAAGATGATCCTGAGGCCCGCAACTGGCTGGGCTTTTTCCGTCGGCGCGGATACACCCGCCTGACCAACGTAATGATTGAACGTGTCGTTTGGCTGGAGGGGTCCTTTAACCTGGAGCGATTGATGCCCCTGCTCATCAACCCGCTTTACCAGGTTCCTGCGGAAACGTCGCAGCTCGATCCTCACCAGGGACCCATTGTGGAGATTGCCTATCGCCCCGCCGTAACCGATCCAGAGACGCCTTCGATCCTTGCCGGCGCGCACGCGCTGGGGGAAAACGGATTGCAATTCGCCCGCTTGAGCCGGCGATACCAATTCTGCGGGCTCGATGAAGCGGAGGCCAAAAGCCTCGCCGCGCGTTTCCTCTACAACAAAATAGTGGAAAGGGTTCGCGAGCCTCACGAGGCCGTGGCCACGCTTCAGCCGAGTGGAAAGCCTGATCCCGTCGGCATGGTTTCATTGCAAGGGCTCAGTGAGGACCAACTCGCGGCGCTCGCGCGGGAACGCTCCTGGTATGCCCCGCTTTCGCAGATGAAAGTGATTCAGGCGCACGAGCAATGGCGCGGCCGGCCTTACACGGATGCGGAGGTTGAGATTCTGGTGCAGAGCTGGAGCGATCACTGCTACCACACCACGTGGAAAAGCTTGGGCCTGTTGAAGAAGCTCATGGCCGCCACGCGCGAAATCAACCATCCCCTGGTGGTTTCCTCCTTCACCGATAATGCCGGCGGGATGGACTTTGTGGATGGCTGGGTTGTGACGATCAAAGGTGAGACGCACAATTTCCCCAGCTCCATCGCCCCCTTTGGGGGAATCGCTACCAAGCACGGGGGGGTGATTCGCGACACCCTGGGTTTTGGCAAAGGCGCGTATCCGATCGGGGGCACGACCGTCATGGGCACCCTGGACCCGCGCTTGCCCGAAAACGATGTGCCGGTGGGCGCGCTCCATCCGGAATTGATTGTGTCGGAGTCTATCCGCGCTACGGCTTATTACATGAACCCGATGGGCATTCCCATGATGCACCCCATCTATCGGTGTCATCCGGGATATGCCAAGTGCTTTGCGCTGGGCCACTCGCTGGGCCTCTTGCCGAAGAAGTACGCGTGCAAAGATCAACCCAAACCGGGTGACATTGCGGTGTTGTTTGGCGGTGCCACCGGCCGCGACGGCGTCCACGGCGCCACCGCTAGCTCTGCCGCCATGACCGGCGAGACCTTGGAAAAAGAATCGGCCGCCGTCCAAATCGGCCACCCCATCACTGAGCGGCGCTTCACCACGGCGATCCCCATTCTGCGCGACCGCGAATGTATCCGCTCGATTACGGACCTGGGCGCGGGCGGCATTTCATGCGCCGTCGGCGAAATGGGGGCCGACACGGGCGTCGAAATCAACTTGGACGCCGTTCCGCTGAAAGACCAGAGCCTGACCGCGTGGGAGATCCTCCTCTCCGAATCGCAGGAGCGGATGCTGATGGCCGTGCCGCCGGAAAAGCTGGAAGAAGCGCAAGCGATTTTGCGCCGCTTCGAGGTGGCCTCTTGCGTCCTCGGGCGCTTCACCAACACGGGCCGCTTGCAGGCGAAGTGGCAAGGCGAAGTGGTGGTCGACCTGAACATGGTTTTTCTCTGGCACGCCTGCCCGATTGATCCCACGCCCACTGCCCCGCCCGAGCGCCACCTCGCGCCGTTGAAGATTTCCGAGCCCCAAACCCGTGAGGATTGGAGCAGCGCCGTCCGCGGCGTCCTGACCCACTATCACTGCGCCGACCAAAGTCCCGCCGGCACGCGCTATGACTCCACCGTGCAAGGCCGGACCGTTGTTGGGCCTTATGCCGGTAAGAACTATCGCATGCCGACCAACATCTACGTCTCAGCTCCCCTGCGGGGCAAGCCGAACGGGATTATCACCACGCTGGCTTTCAATCCCTTCTATGGCGAGATCGATCCTCCCGCCATGTCGCGCCTCATGGTGCTGGAAGCTATTACCAAAGCGGTCGTGGCCGGCGCGAATTACCACGAAATGGTCCTGTGCGACAACTTCTATACGCCTCGCGTGCGTCCGGAAACGGCCTCCGAGTTGGTGGAGATGGTGGAAACCATCGCCAGCCTCTCGGTTGAACTCGGTGTGCCGTTTATCTCCGGCAAGGATTCGAGCTCGGGAACTCTTGAGACCGGGGGGCGAAGAATCGATGTGCCTCCCACCCTCGCTGTGGCCACCATGGGCCGGGTTAGCGATGTGAAGGCCATGGTCACCAAGGATTTCAAGCGTGCCGGGAATCGCCTGCTGTTGTTGGGTCGATACAACGCGGATACTCTGGGGGGCACGGTTTACGCCGACTCCTTGGGGCAGCGCGGGGATCGCTTGTTTGACGCCTACGACGCCATTTCCATGCAGGTGCAGTGGGATTACCTGCTGGAACTCCACACGCAGCGCCGCTATGTTTCCGCATCCGCCATCGCGGAGGGTGGAATCCTGTTGCGCCTGTTTGAAGCCGCCTTCGGGTCAGGTCTAGGCGCACAGGTGAATTTGCACGGCATCCCGGCCGCTCGGCGCGACGGCCTCCTCTTCGGCGAGTTTATCGGGTCATGCTTGCTCGAGGTGCCGCCGGACTTCGAAATTCCCGCACACGTGGCCGGAATTCCGCATCAGTTTATCGGCCATGTTACCGCCGAGCCTCGCTTGACGCTCGTGGACCGTGAGAATGTGATTTGGGAAGAATCTGTTTCGCGATTAGCTGAGAGTTGGAGTGAAACTTTTCGTGAGGTGGTGAAATGAGCCAGGCGAGAACCGCCATCCTTTATGCCCCCGGAACGAATTGCCATGAAGAGACTGCCGCCGCGATTGAGCTGGCGGGTGGCAAAGCTGGACTCGTCCTGTTGAAGGATCTGATCGATGGCGAAAGCCGGCTCGATGATTATCAAGCGGCAGTGGTTCCGGGCGGATTCTCCTATGGCGACCATCTGGGCGCGGGACGGATTTTCGCCACCATGCTCGTGGCCCGGCTGCGCGATCAGTTGGTGCGCTTCCTGGATGCGAAGAAGCCCTTGCTGGGAATCTGTAATGGTTACCAGGTCCTTACCGAAGCTGGGATTCTTCCCGGCCGGACCCCCGGCCAACGCACCATGGCGCTGCTGGAAAATCAATCCGCGCGCTTTGAAGATCGCAAGGTTCGGCTGATTGTTTCCACGCAAAAATGCGCGTGGACCGAGGGCCTGGCCGGACAGGTGCTGGAAATGCCCTCCGCCCACGGTGAGGGACGCC
>Ga0326728_10007911_pt1 | contig 26786 bp, 19 predicted proteins | sample MB3enrmetagenome_FD_207602 | JGI IMG/M metagenome (GOLD analysis project Ga0326728, IMG submission 207602) | Lab enriched peat soil microbial communities from McLean, Ithaca, NY, United States - MB31MN | ecosystem: Environmental > Terrestrial > Soil > Wetlands > Peat | place: USA: New York...
GAAACATTTTACAACCGGCGGCGGCTCCACAGCGCCCTCGGCTACCAATCCCCTGTGGAATTTGAACAACAATTAACTTATAATAAGAACTGACATGACCGTGTCCACTTTTTCGAGGGAAGTACACTTTACGATCACAAGGGCAAGAAGCGCACGAATAATCCGCCGGTCGGCTTGGTGGACTCGAAGAGTGACGCCGTTGAAGGAAAGAAGACCTACGCCTATGATCCGCATTTGGACCCGACCCTCGTTTGGGCGGGCAAGGCGGAGCGGACGAGTTTTGAGATTCCCACCGTCTCGCTCCACGTTCACGAGCGGATTGACCCGCGCTCCATCATTGAAGCTGTCCGCAAAAAGAACGGCGGCGATTACGAGCAGATGTCCCTTTTCAATTCCAAGGCGGAGAATCCGCCGCTGCGCGAGGCAATTGAGTTTTACAAGCACGCGCACAATTGGAGCAACCGGCTCATTGCGGGCGACAGCCTGCTGGTGATGAATTCGCTGCTGGAAAAGGAGGGGATGGCCGGGCAGGTGCAAATGGTCTATTTCGACCCCCCCTACGGCATCAAATATGGTTCGAACTTCCAGCCGTTCGTTAACAAGCGCGACGTGAAGGACAGCAAAGATGAAGACCTGACCGCCGAACCGGAAATGATCAAAGCCTTCCGCGACACTTGGGAACTCGGCCTGCACTCCTACTTGAGCTACATGCGAGACCGGCTGCTTTTGGCGCGCGAACTCCTTCACGAATCCGGTTCGATATTCGTGCAAATCTCGGATGAAAACGTCCATCACGTCCGGGAAATTTTGAATGAAGTTTTCGGAAATCAGAATTTTGTAGTCTCAATCATCCTCAAAAAGAAAGGCGGGCAGAAGGGCGGAACGCTTGACCCAATTAACGATTACATCCTGTGGGCTGCAAAAAGCAAAGAAGGGGCACGCAAGCGAATCCACAAACTGTTTGTTCCGATTCGAGACGACGAACTGGCAGAGGTTTTCCGTTATGCCGAGATGGCAGACGGTCGTGAAGTGACATTGGCGGATTTATCGGAAGAGACAGGAAACGATTACCGCCGTTTCCCGCGGCGAGTGGAAACCGACTTTCCGGGTTCCAAACTCTTTTCGTCAGAAAACCTCACGAGTGGAGGACAGCGTAGAACTCAAAGCGTGCCCTATGTTTACAAAGGTGTAAGGTATGACCCCGGCATAACAAAGGGTAATTGCTGGAAGCACAGCGCGATTACTGATGACGGAACTCCATCCGGGTTGGACAGGCTTGCAAAAGCCGCAAGACTGTTCACCTCGGAAAAGCAACTTCGGTTCAAGAGATATGCTGCTGACTTCGGTTACTCGCCGATCACAAATCTTTGGGATGAATTTGGCGGCGTGTCGAATCCAATTTACGTCGTCCAGACTACAGACAAGGCAATTCAACGTTGCGTCTTGATGACCACCGACCCTGGCGATTTGGTGTTGGACATCACCTGCGGCAGCGGCACGACAGCCTGTGTAGCAGAGCAATGGGGACGACGTTGGATTACGTGCGACACATCCCGCGTTGCCCTCACACTCGCCAAGCAAAGGTTGATGACGGCGGTGTTCGATTACTACCAACTTGCCCACGAAGCGGAGGGCGTGGACAGCGGTTTCAAATACGAGATCGCAAAGCACATCACTTCCAGCACGGTTGCAAACAACGAACCGCCTGAGCCGGAAACGCTCTACGATCAGCCGCTGGTGGACAATTCCATAGTCCGCGTGACCGGCCCGTTCACGGTGGAAGCCGTGCCTGCGCCGATGGTGAAGTCGCTGGCGGATATTTCTGGCGAGGAAACCGCCGCGCCAATGCCCGCCGACGAATCCGTGTCCCGCTCCGGGGAGACAGTCCGGCAAAACGATTGGCGGGCGGAATTGCTCCGTGCTGGGATTCGCGGCAAGGGCGGGCAGATGATTCAATTTTCCCGCGTGGAGCCGTTGTCCGGCACGCGCTGGCTTCACGCCGACGCGGAAACCAAAGTGAACGACGACGGCCCGGCGAAATTGCGCGAAGGAGCGGCGAAAGAGCGGCAGCGGGTGGTGATTTCCTTCGGACCCGAGCACGCGCCTCTGGAACAAAAGCAGGTTGAGATGGCTTTGGAAGAAGCGCGCAAGCTGGTGCCGCGTCCTCAATTGGTTGTATTCGCCGCTTTTCAATTCGACCCGGAAGCGGCGAAGGACATTGACGAGACAAACTGGCCCGGGGTGACGACGCTCAAAGCGCAGATGAACGCGGATTTGTTCACGGAAGATTTGAAGAAGAAGCGCACGAGCAACGAGAGTTTCTGGCTCATTGGCCAGCCGGACATTGTGCTCCGCAAATCCAAGCAGAAACCCAAAGACAAGAAGGACCTGACGGAGCTTTGGGAAGTGGAAGTGAATGGCTTCGATTACTATGACACGAAAACGGGGCAAATCGTGTCGGGCGGCGCGGGGCAAATTGCGGTTTGGATGCTGGACACGGATTACGACGGGCGTAGCCTGTTTCCCCGGCAAGTGTTCTTCCCGATGGCCGGGGAGAAGGATGGCTGGTCAAAACTGGCCAAGAATCTGAAGGCGGAGATTGACGAAACATTGATCGAAGCCTATCGCGGCACCGTGTCGCTGCCTTTCGCGCCCGGCAAACATGGCCGCGTGGCTGTGAAAATCGTGGACGACCGGGGAATTGAGAGTCTGAAAATCATCCAACTGGAGCAACCATGAACGCAGAACCATGCAAAGAACCGGCGCCCGAGACTTTGCGCCAACAACTTGATATTCAGTGGCGGGACCATTTCCAGACCCGCGACCAAACTTGGAAGGCTCTACAGTTTGTGTCGTTGTTGTTCTTTGGCTACATTGGGGCTGGATTTAAAGTTCCTGACCGATCGTTCATTTGGGAAGGAGGCTTGGTGGTGATCGTTGCAGCTTGCTTTGGAATCACCATAACCATTCACCACCGCAAAGTGCAGATCACTAAGTTCATTTTCATCCATTGCCTTGAAGACAAACTTGGACTTCACCGCATCGACCTGTTGGGCCAGGTCATGGCACCACGACCGTTTAGATGGGCTGGCATTCTCGACTTCCGACACATGGCTAGTCCAACGTTTATCCTGCTGATGCACGGAGCGATTCTAGTGTTGACTGCTGTTTACATGTTGGCTCGAAGTTAATATATGCCAAGTGGGAAAGGCATCACTCATCTCATCGTTAACTCGCCCTATGACGAGCCGAAGCATCATTGGTATTATCACCGCGAGACACAAAAATTTTCGCTCAATGATGGCCGCCGCCCGGCGGGTTACGTGATCGCGTCAGAAAGCTCCAAGGCGTTTGATGACCCTGGACGGTTCATCCCGATTGAGTTGGTGAACCAAATTCGTCCCCGCGTAAAGGCGTGGCGCGAGGGCGGTTACGCCGGGGTGAGCGGTATCACGCGGCGGTTGCTGGAACACTGGCGCGGCTCGGAACGTTACGAACGGTTGCGGCTCTTCTTTTGCCAGCTTGAAGCGATGGAAACCATCATCTGGCTGACGGAAGCCCCGGCGTCGGAGCGCGTCGGCATTACGATTCCGTCCGATGGCGGGGCGTTTCAACGGCTCTGTTGCAAGATGGCCACGGGCAGCGGCAAAACCGTTGTGATGGCGATGATGGTTGCGTGGCAAGTGTTGAACAAAGTCACCTATCCAAAAGACGACCGCTTCTCAAAAAACATTTTCATTGTCGCGCCGGGTTTGACGGTCAAGAGCCGGTTGCAGGTGCTCATTCCCGCAGGGCCGGGCAATTATTATGACGAGTTCGACATCGTGCCTGGCGGATTGCGGGAGCAATTGCGGCAGGGCAAGGTGATGATTCGCAACTGGCACGTCCTGAATTGGGAAACGGACGACAAGCTCAAAAAGAAGCGCAGCGTGGACAAGCGTGGCGCTAAGAGCGACGAGGCTTATGTCCGCGAAGTACTCGGTGACATGGCGAAGGTGAACAACATCCTCGTCATCAATGACGAGGCGCACCATGCCTGGCGCGTCAATCCGGAGTCGAAGACGGCGAAGATTGACCGGGCATTGATCGAAGAAGCGACGAAGTGGGTTGGCGGCCTTGACCGAATTCACAAGGCGCGGCGGATTCTGCGCTGCTTTGATTTCTCCGCGACGCCATTCTCGCCCAGCGGCAAGCAAAGCTCCGAAGAGTCGTTGTTCAGTTGGATCGTCAGCGATTTCGGGTTGAACGATGCAATTGAAGGCGGGCTTGTGAAGACGCCCCGCGTCGTCGTGCGCGATGACGGAATGCCGGACGTGAAAAACTACAAGTCGAAGCTCTACCACATTTACGAGCACGTCCGCGACGATTTGAACCGGAGCGCGGCGGAAATTGAGCCGCTACCGGACCTCGTGATGAACGCCTATCTGCTTTTGGGCAAGGACTGGCTGGCGACGTATCAGGATTGGAAGAGGCTCGGCTACCCCACGCCGCCCGTGATGATTACCGTCGCCAATCGCACGGAAACCGCCGCCCGCGTGAAGAACGCATTCGACAAAAAGAAGGTGTTGATTGATGAACTCTGCAAGCCGGAGTTGACGCTTCACATTGACTCGAAGGTGCTCGAAATGGCGGAAGCGAAGGAGGAGGAAGGCGAGTCCCTGCAGGAGAACGGCGGGGGTGACGATGACGATGAGCCGAAACAGAAAAAATTGACCAAGGCGGAGCAGGCGGAACAGTTACGCAAGATAGTCGATACCGTGGGCAAGGTTGGCGAACCGGGTGAGCAAATCCAAAATGTTATTTCCGTTGGGATGCTGTCGGAAGGGTGGGATGCCAAAACCGTGACGCAAGTCATGGGCTTGCGGGCGTTTTCGAGCCAGTTGCTTTGCGAGCAGGTTGTCGGGCGCGGGTTGCGCCGCACGAGTTACGAGACGGCAAAAAAGCCTCATCCCATGACCGGCGAGGAAACCGAATTGTTTGAACCTGAGTACGTCAACATTTTTGGAGTACCATTCACATTCCTGCCACATGAAGGGGGCGGAGACGGCCCGCCGCCCCCGCCGCCACCGAAGACGCGGATTGAACCGGCGCGGGAGAAGGTAGGTTTTCTGATTAGCTGGCCGAACATTATCCGCATCGACCACGTTTACCGCCCGAAGCTGGAACTGGATTTAAAGAAAGTTGAGCCGCTTGTCCTCAATGCGGCGGACAAAATCGAAAACGCGGAGATGGCCGCCGTTGTGGCTGGCAAACCGAATCTGGCGGTCCTGACGGAAATTGACCTTCAGGCACTGGCGGAGCGGTTCAGATTCCAGAAGATTGTGTTCGAGGTTGCCCGCGATGTTTACGATCAGATGAAGCCGGGCTGGAAAGGCACAAAGGAAAATCTGCTCGCTCAGGTGATTCGTCTTGTGGAAAGATTCATCAAGTCGCCGTTACTGGAAATCAATCCGCCGTTGTTCTATCAGGACGAGATTAGACGGCGCGTGATGCTCACCTTGAACATGGGGCGCATCGTCCAGCACGTTTTCGAGCAAATCCGTTTCGGCAACACCGTGACGCTTGAACCCGTGTTCGACAGCAACCGGCCAATTCGTTCAACGGCGGATATGCTGCCCTGGTTCACCGGCAAGCCCGTCGTGGCGGCGGCACACTCGCACATAAACTTGTGCGTGCCGGACTCGACGTGGGAAGCGCAAGCAGCTTACGAATTCGATCATAATTCAGACGTGGCAGCCTGGGCAAAGAACGATCACTTGGGATTCGAGATTGCCTACGTCTTCGCGGGCCTGTTTCACAAATTCCGGCCTGACTATTTGGTGCGACTGACGAGTGGCGTAAACTTGGTCTTGGAAATGAAGGGTGAGAACACGCCGCAGGATGAAACGAAGCGGCGCTCCCTCGACGAGTGGGCAAAGGCCGTCAACGAGCACGGCGGCTTCGGAAAATGGACATCGGGAGTGTGTTTTAATCCGTCCGACCTGCCGACGGTGATTCATGAAGCAGCTTTATACAACCAACAGGCGTCAACCAGATAAATACAAATTTCATGGTAAAAGGGACGTCCCTCGCAAACGCAGATTTTTATTTCCGTCCGTCTCCGCTACGCTTCGACGCGACAAGATGGCGCGATAAGATGGCGGAATGGCAAAAGTGACGGAGAAGACAGAAGGAATGGGACGAATGGGACGAATGGGACAAATGGGAGGAATGGGGCGTTTTGGGAAACTTTTGACAGGATGCACAGGATTTCGGAGTTGAGGAAGAAGGTTTTGGCGGGATGCCAAAATCGACCGGCGGGACGCCGGTTCCACACTGTATCGGCTTGACAATTCGGGCTGAGGGCGGGGAAATGCGGGAAGACAAGGCTAAATGCTGAAGGCTAAATGCTAAATGCTAAATGCTAAATGCTAAAGGCTGAAGGCTGAAGGCTAAATGCTCTGATGTCTCAAGGCTGCCAGACGGCGCGGTAAAATTGCGCGGGGGTGCCCGCAGAAACGGGAATGTTGATGGTCGCCGTGCCGCCGGACAGCGTGTTGGTGGCAACGGGTGTCCATGTGTTCAAACTCAAATTCGTCGAGCTTTGAATGATGTATGGCGTGTCGGATTGACCTTGAAGTTGAAGCTGCACTTGTGTGGGCTGGACCGACAGCACGGAAAGCATCGAACCGCCGGGCGGAAAAGTGAAGAGTGTCAGGGACAGCGGCGGAAAGTCATAGGTGAAGTTCGTGCCGGCCACCGAATAGTTTGTCGTGGCGATGTCTTGCAATGAAGCGCTCTCGTCGTTTTCCGCCGCCTCATCCTGCGGGATGCCGTAGGATTGAATGGTGGCTGTGGTCCACGGAATAAAATTTGTCAGCGCGATTTGCCCGCTGAGGTTGGTGGTCATGTCTTTGTTGATGACAAGCAGAGTGAGGGCGCCATTGGTGCGACGAACGGCGTAGGCGGAAAGCAGGAGATTGTCGCTTGTGCCGTTGAGGACGGAATCGTCGGGCCGCGCAAAATATTGCAGCAGTTTTTCGGCGTAGAAGGTTGGGTAGGGAACGTTGGACCCGTTCAAAATTCCGTAATCGCCATTTGTCCGCCAGCCATAGATGGTCGGGTCAAAATCGCCGTCCGAATCCGCTCCATTGTGCAAGTCCCACCAGATGTAGGATCTGAATTCAGTTTTCATGAGCTGGCTGGTGCTGTCGGCCAGGTAGAGGGCGTTGACGAGGCTGGTGGATTGCCGGCCCATCTCGCCGGAATCGCTGTTGTTTTCAGTGACACACAACTCGATGTTGGAGCCGGCGGAGCCGATGTAATCAGTGATTTGCTGCCGCAAGTTGGTGGCGGCGCTGTTCCAATCACTCCACGTCGAGGGACACGGATTGCCCGCGACCTGGAGCAGCAGGGGGTCGCTGTCGGGTGAGTCATCGTAGTAAGTCCAGCCGGCATCGGTCCATTGCCAGTAAAAGTGATAGATGAGGAAATCGGGCAGGACGCCGAGGCTGTTCATCTCGGACAAGACGATGGGGGTCCAGCCATAGTTGGTGGTATCGGTGCGGAGATTGACGGCGAAATGGGTGGCATTGTTGGAGTAGCTGCCCTCACCCGGCACGACGACGACGCCGACTTTGATGGGCACTGCGGGGTACGCGGCTTTCATCTGCTGAATGTAAGCGACGGCGTTGGTGGCGTAGGTGTAGGGATCATGAGCAATCGCGTGGTCGTCGGTTTCCCAGGAGCCATAACATTCATTGCCGATTTCCCAGTATTTAAAACCGCAGTCGTTGGTTTTGTTGGCGAAAAGCACCCAGGCGGCCGCTTCGCCGGCCGTGCCGCTGCCGTAGTTGACGGTGGTGAACACTTGGGCGCCCAGATTGGTGGCGATGTGCTGGAAGGTGGCATTGCCGGTGAGGTCGCTGGCCCAATTATAGTCGTCGGCAGTCGAACCGCCCGGCCAGCGCAAGTTCATGCAACCGATTTCTTCGAGGAGCGGCAGCGTCTGTGAATTGCCGAGGAGGCCGTCCCATGTTGCGGTATTGAGTCCAAATTGGCGCGCATCCACCGTGCGCAACACTTGCCCGGCATCGACACCCAAGTGAACCACAGCAGGGGCGGGAGCGGCCACTAATTCAACGTCATCTACATAGAATGTGGCTTGTGCCGAGCCAGTGGTGCCCTTAATCCAAAAGCCGTCAAAGTTTGGCTTGTCGGCCACAGCCAGTGAGGCAAGGGGAATGGTAATTTGCTGCCAGTTGTTGGTTGGCAGAGCTGACAAAGGATAGCCCACCTGACTGTTACCATCCAGCAATCCCCAAACCTCCACTTTTTGGCCGCCGGAACCTCCATTGATCCAAAAACTGAGGCTGGTGTAGGGGGTGGTATTAAAATCAGAACTGTGAAAAGCAAGCGCCTGGTTGCCAGCATCGGTGACACTGACGGAATAGATGCCCGAATGGGGAGGGGGATTGAGGTTTTCCAGATTGACGGTCGCCCAACTCCAACTTTGGAAGCCATTGACCAGGTTGTCGGTGTAAATCGAGAGATTGGATTGAACCGTGCCTGAGCTGGGCGGGTTGACGACTTGGAGGAGCGTATTGGTGCTGGCTGGATAATTGCCGCCGGAGTAAACGCCGGTGATGGTGTCCGTGCCCACCGGCAGGTTGGTAATGGAGGAACTGGTGGCGCTGCCGCCAGTGACGGTGTTGGTGCTAAAGGGGCCGCCGACATAAGAGAATATGACCTGGCCGGTGGCATTGCTGGCCGTGACCCCATTGGTCACCACCCTGGCGGTAAATCTGACGCTCGCGGCGAAGGCTGAAGGATTGACCGAGGACGTCAGCACAAGGTTGTTGGCAAGATGGGTGAGGATAATGTTGTCGATTTTCAGCGTATCGGTAAGCCCGGCGCCACCCCATTGTGATGCATTGAGTTGGAAGCCCAATTGCCAGGTTGCGCCGGTTGGGCTGGCACTTGTGATGTTTCCCAAGTTTGCTTCGAATGTCTGCCAGGTATTGGCTGCAGTCAACTGGTCATTGACCGTCGCGTTTATGATCGGCCCCGAGCCGCCGAAATAATTGTTCTGCCAGGTTTGGATTGAAAACTGGATGTTGTCCGCCCGGTTGCCGTAGGCATCGAAGGACAACGTGTAGTCCGCCGGATTCGAATCTGTGTTCCCGGAAACCGTCATCAACTGCGCCTGCCCGGCGTAATAGTCACTGCCTGTTGTTGTCGTCATCGTCACCTGCAAGCAGCCGTTGGGGTTTCCGCCACTCGCCAGCACAGTGGTCGAAGTGCCTGTGGGGCTGCCGCCTCCATAGGAGGAAGTGCTGAAGGCTCCGGTGTATCCGCCATCAAAGTTTTGGTCGAATATCGTCTGAGCCGTGGCAGTAAAGCACCCAAGCACGATGGCCAGGACTGCCAATTGGAGAGTGGATTTCATAAGGTGAATGGAGTTAGTTTGGGAGATTGCGTTGGGTTTGGCCAATGCCCAGGGCTTGATTCAAAAGGGCGCCATTCAAAAGAACTGCACCTCCGCCTAATCTGGATAACGATTTCCCAAGCATGCCAGTACAATAGCAGATTTCATTGGTGTCTCAAGGGAAATTCGGATGACCAGACCATGAACAGCAAGGTGGAGAACGTCTCGCAGGTGATGACTGTGGCCCAGGTGACCCTCTCCTCCACAACTGTGTGGAGGAGAGGGAGAACGCACGGGAGGCTTCCTTTCATGAGCCAGCCGTGTGACGTGTGCTTCGCCCCCACTTTAATCTCCCCATTCCATCTTCCTTTAGCGAAACTTAGACCATGCGGTTCACGCTCATCTTTGCCGTTCTGCTCCTGGCTTCCTGCCAGTCCACCGGGCAGTATCCGGCCCGTTGGTGGACGCCAGTTCCGGCGGAGGGCGCGCCGGCCTGGGAAATTCTACCGCAGGCGGCCGGGCCGGGCGAAGTCATCCTCTCCAAACGAAATGAATTGGGATTGCTCTCCAATTTTGCACCGACGCCGTTCACCTTCCACGGCAAACGCTACGCCAGCCTGGAAGGTTTTTGGCAAATGATGAAGTATCCGGAGGACGCCCAGGACCCGCGCGCCACTTTTCCGGGCTTGCACTGGGCCTTCACCCGGGAGCAAGTCGCGCAACTGACCGGCTTTGCCGCAAAAAGGGCCGGCGATCTGGCCAACACGAACATGGCGAAAATGGGAATCAACTGGGTCAGCTTCGAGGGCAAAAGAATGGAGTACCGCCCCGCCACACCGGGCGCGCATTATCAACTCATCGTCGAGGCGACGCGCGAAAAAGTGCGGCAGAACCCCGATGTCCGCAAGGTTCTCCTCGCCACCGGCGACCTGGTTTTGAAGCCCGATCATCATCAGGAACCCGACGCGCCCGCGGCCTGGCGCTATTATGAAATCCTCACTCGCATCCGCACGGAACTGCGGCACCTGAAAAGCCCCCCAGTACGGAGTGCAGAGTGAAGAGTGCAGAGTGCAGAATGCGCCATGACAGGGCGCAGTCAGAACATCGGTAACAGTCTCCGAGCGGGAGCGATGGGATACGTGCGATTGTTTTTGATTGTTTTTCCTTGACATGGGCTGATTAAATATGCATTTCTAAATTGGCGCTACCCACATTGCGGCTCCCACGTTGCGGCTTTCAATGTGGGTAGCGCCAATTTTTGCTTTTTACATTTGCAGGGGAGAGGGGAGAGCGGAGAATTCGTTCGTTTTCGGGTTTTGCTGCGGAACGGGTCCAATGCGGCGGGGACGTGCTGCTGTGCGTCTTAAGCGGTCCCAACAAGGGATCGTCGGGCCTTCATGAGCCAGCCGTGGTGAGGGATTGTTTTTGATTGTTTTTCCTTGACATGGGCTAATTAAATATGCATTTCTAAATTGGCACTACCCATATTGCGGCTTTCAATATGGGTAGTGCCAATTTTTACTTTTTACATTTGTAGCGGAGAGAGGAGAGCGGGGAATTCGTTCATTTTTGGGTTTTGCGACAGAATTTGGACGCGTCCGCCCTGCTTGCCGGGGCTTTTCAGACGAATGCCATTCTGGTAAAATTCAAATATGAAATCATTAACCGACTATTTGTATTTTGAGGTTCCGGGGCGGCGCGGCTTTGTCAACATCACCGATGAGGCGGAAGAGCTGGTGCGGAAAAGCGGCGTCGCGGAGGGCCTTTGCCTGGTCAATGCCATGCACATCACGGCGTCGGTGTTCATCAACGACGCGGAGGACGGGCTTTTGCACGATTATGAGGTTTGGCTGGAAAAACTGGCCCCGCATGAACCGGTCAGCGGTTATCATCACAACCGCACGGGCGAGGACAATGCCGACGCCCATATGAAACGGCAAATCATGGGACGCGAAGTGGTGGTGGCCATCACCAAGGGGAAATTGGACTTCGGTCCGTGGGAGCAAATTTTTTACGGCGAATTTGATGGACGGCGGCGAAAACGGGTGCTGGTCAAAATCATCGGGGAATGATTTGCAGAAAACGGATCACGGTGTCGCCGTGCTTGAGCCTTTTGCTTTCATGCCAGAGGGGCGGAAGGTCCAACGTATCGCGTTTGGTGTGGCCCAGGACGAAGAGCGCGCCGGGGCGGAGAAGTTTTGGCAGGCTGGAGTCGTCGAGCAGTTGCTGGGCAAGAGAGGTCGAGCGGCGGTTGACATTTTTTATGCCGTAGGGCGGATCGGCCAGGAGCAAATCGAATTGCCGGCCGGCGGCGGCGAGTTGGGCCAGGGCGGCGAATGCGTCTTGAATGCGAATTTCCAGCGCGGCGGCGGGCAGGCGGGCCAGGGCGAGGTTTTGCCGGATGAATCGGGCGTGACGGGCCGATTTTTCGACGCAGACGGCGCGCGCCGCGCCGCGACTGAGACATTCCAAACTCAACGCGCCTGTCCCGGCAAAAACCTCGAGCACCGCCGCGTCCGCGACGCGCGGGCCGAGGCTGTTGAAGATGGCTTGCCGGACCAGGTCCGGCGTTGGCCGGACGTCAAAGCCCTTGGGGACTTTGAGGATCGTGCCGGCCGCGCTGCCGCCAATGATGCGCATTGCTGGGCGACCGGGCCGCTACAGACCTTTGGAAATCATGAACTTGACCAGGTCGGCCACGCGGCAGCTATAGCCCCATTCGTTGTCGTACCAAGCGATCAATTTGAAAAACCGCTTGTTGAGTTCGATTCCGGAACCCTGGTCAAAAATCGAGGAAAAGCTCGAGTGGATGAAATCGGTGCTGACCACTTCGTCCTCGGTGTAATCGAGTATGCCTTTCAAATAGGTTTGACTGGCCTTCTTCATGGCGGCGGAGATTTCCGCGTAACTGGTGTCCTTGACGGTGCGCACGGTGAGATCCACGCAGGAAGAGGTCGGGGTCGGCACGCGGAAGGACATGCCGGTCAGTTTGCCTTTGACTTCCGGGCAAACCAAGCCGACGGCCCGGGCGGCGCCGGTGGTGGAGGGGATGAGGTTGATGGCGGCGCTGCGCCCGCCTTTCCAATCTTTTTTGCTGGGGCCATCGACCGTTTTTTGCGTGGCGGTGTAGGAGTGAATGGTGGTCATCAATCCTTCCTCGACGCCAAATCCCTCCTTGAGCAAAACATGGACCACCGGAGCCAGGCAATTGGTCGTGCAGGAAGCGTTGGAAATAATGTTGTGTTTGGCCGGATCGTATTTTTGCTCATTGACGCCGAGGACGATGGTGACGTCCTCATTTTTGGCCGGGGCGGAGATGATGACTTTTTTTGCGCCCGCCGCGAGGTGGCCTTTGGACTTTTCGGCGTCGGTAAAAAGACCGGTGGATTCAATGACCAATTGCGCGCCCAACTGCTTCCAGGGCAGTCCGGCCGGGTCTTTGGCGCTGACCACATGGATGTCGCGGCCATTGACAATCAGAATATCGTCGTCCGGCTTGTCCGGGGCCGATTTGCGGGAGGAAACGGTGCCTTTGAAGCGGCCCTGGGTGGAATCGTATTTGAGGAGGTAAGCCAGATTGTCGGCCGGGACGATGTCGCCGACGGCGACGATTTCGACATCTTTGCCGATCATGCCCTGTTCCTCGATGGCGCGGAAAACGAGCCGGCCAATGCGTCCGAAACCATTGATTGCAACTTTAACTGCCATAATATAATTCTTTCTCAAATTTATCCGGTGTGATTACCGAAGTTGGCGGGGATGTTAACGCGGCAGCCCCCATCGTCAATGAAATTTGGAAAGATGGAAATAAGATGGGAAAGTTGTTGAAAAACGGGACGAGGTTGGCGAGAATGGCGAAGGTTGTCCGCAACTGGCCGGGGCGTAGCGTAGCTTGGTAGCGCGTCTGAATGGGGTTCAGAAGGTCGTGAGTTCAAATCTCACCGCCCCGACCATCTTAAAACCCCTATAAGTCTTTGCAAATACGGGCTAAAATGCGGTTTTCCTTTGAAAATATTCCAGCGATTTGTTACGATTTTTGTTGATGTGTGGGCGGTTGTGTGGTTTTCTATCAGTCATAGTGTTCGTTCGGTTACGGGGTGTTCGAGGCGATAAGAATGTAACCGAACACTACTCGGAAAGGAAACTGATCATGCCAATCGAATTGAGAACGCAACGGGATGGATCGCTCCGCGATACCTGGTATGGCCGCTACGAAATCAACGGGAAACGCTTCTACCTTAACCTCGGCGTCAAATGGGCTGGGACTCCCCCTGAATCCCGCTCGCTCCGTGATACTGGCGATTCGCTTTTTGAGCGGTCCCGTGCCACCGCTCTTGCCAAGCTGGATTCAATCGTGGAAGAGGCGCGCTCGAAACGGAACTCCGCTCAATTGATCGAAAGGCTTTATGAAATGAAAACGGGCGAGAAGCTGGATTCGGTCCCCTTGGCGAATGTTGCCAGCGAGTGGGCTAAGATTCCGCGCAATCGCCCCGCCAAGGCTCAATATGCGGAGGAGTGCCAGGCCACCCTGCGCCGTTTCATCCGGTGGGTGCAAGAGAAGCATCCCAAAGTGGTGGAGATTGGGCAGGTCACGCGGACGCTGGCGCGCGAGTATTTGGAGGCGGAATCGGCCCGGGGCGTCACGCCCAGGACGTGGAATGGCACTATGAAGCTGTTACGTTCGACGTTCCGGCATTTGCTGCCACCCGGCTGCCTGAATCCGTTTGCAGATGTGCCGGCGCGGAGCATGGATACTGTGTTTCGCAAGCCTTTTTCGCCGGATGAACTCAAGGCGGTTTTGGAGGCCGGCAAGCATGACGATTTCATTCGCCCGATTTTGGTGGTCGGAAGTTGCACGGCCATGCGCCGGGGCGATTGCTGCTTGTTGAAATGGTCGGATGTGGATTTGGATCGGCGGTTTATCACGGTCAAGACAGCTAAGACCGGGCAGACTGTGAGCATTCCAATTTTCCCTTTGCTCTATGATGAATTGCAACCTCGGTCCGAGACGGACGGGCGTTCAGGCAGAAACAAAGGATATGTGTTCCCGGAGCAAGCCAAGATGTATTTGGAGAATCCAGACGGGATAACGTTGCGTGTGCGGAAGGTGTTCGCGGTGGCTGGGTTTAAGGACGCGGAAGAGGCCGGCGAAGCGGAAAACGGCAAGGGCGAAGAGTGTAAATCAGACCGCACTGAGGTCAAGCTGTTGGGCAACGGTGCCACCTCATCCGGCCAAAGGGGCAAACGAGGGCAAGATGCGACCGTCGTGCATCGGGGCGAGATTCATGCGGAGCGGAAGAAGGGGGAAGGCGTGCGGCGGGCGTCGGTGCGGGATTTCCACAGTTTCCGCGTTACTTGGGTGACGCTGGCGCTGACGGCGGGGGTGCCGCTGGAACTGGTGCAAAAGGTCACTGGGCACAAAACGACGGATATTGTGCTGAAACATTACTTTCAACCTGGTCGGGAGGATTTTCGGCGGGCGCTGCAATCGGCCATGCCAAAGCTGCTAACGAATGGCCAGAAATCGCCGAAAGACGAAATGCGCGAGATTGTCGAGAAGATGACGGCAAGGACGTGGAAGAAGGACAAAGCTCGCTTGCTGGGGTTTCTTGCTAAGGTGTAAAAGAGCGGTGTGTTTGCCCGTGTTGGTAAATCACAAGATCGATGTTCGTCTCGCCGCGTAGCACCATTTCCAAAACTCCTCATTTGAACCACCCGGCTCGCAAGCCTGGTTCAATCAGGCGAAAAATTACTTCCGCTAGGCGGCATATCGAGGTCCGGCGGTGCGCGTAACGGCCATCAGGTGTGATTAAGCCGGAAAAGGCGTATCAGGTCAACATCGAAGACATACTTCGCCTGCCAACCGGTTGACACCTCCGTCAGGCAGATTTAACCTCCCGGCATGTCCGAAGCGACCTCCGAAGCGAAAAAAGGTCCCTCCTTCCGAAACAGGGTACTCGCCAGCGTTGTGGCGTCCCTTATCGCCGCCTGCATCGTTAGTTTTGTGACATGGAGGCTCCCGGGCGGCTGGTCCAAGGTGGGCACCTGGATTTCAGTAGGCTGGGCCTCGACGGGGCACTGGCTGGGCGGCAGCGCGGACCTTCCGAGGTGGGCATTGGCCCTCCTCGTCCTTTTGGCTTTGGTTCTCCTGGCTGAAGCAGCAATTTCGGTGGTGATCTTATTCTTGAAAAGATTGAAGATGGCTCAGCCATCCGAAGCCGAGTTTAATGGCCTAAAATGGCGCTGGCTTTGGAGACAGGGCGATTTGGACAATATCGCCACATTCTGCCCAGTTTGTGATATGCAAATCCAGCTCACCTATTACGTCAGGAATCTGCCTCCTCTGACGGTATATTTTTGTGACAGATGCAACCTGGAAAAGCTCAAATTTGAGGGGAAACCCGCAGATTTGACGGACCTGTTCACCCGCGAGATTCAACGCCAACAACGGCAACGCATTTTGAAATCAGGCTCGGGATCGTCAGCGGAAACAATGACGCTGCCAGAACCGGCATCGGTGCCGGGTGAACTAAACGAGACTCCGTTCGAGGATTTAATATGGAGATGGCGATTCCGCGGAGACCAGATTGTCGATATCGACACGTTTTGTCCTCATTGCGATTTTCAGGTTCAACCTTATCAAGAGAACCCTCACTGTCCAACGGTGTACGATTGCCCAAGCTGCCGCGCCCACCTCAAGGTTCACATCGGAACTCACGAAGATTTGCGGGACCGGTTTGTGCGGTTAGTCCAGCGGGAAGCAAGAAACATTCGTAGGCTTTAGGGCGGCCAAGGCAGGCTCGGTTGTCACTTGACCCGGCGCATTCCGTTGTGAGGTCTTTTTCATTCGCATGTGGATTCTTATGGGCTTCGGGCCAATTCATCCCCAAATAGCGGCCCGCCAAAAAGCATTGCTGCCTAGTATGTGTAAATTCCATGGTGCCGTTAATCGTTTATTCGTGACCGCCGTGCTGGCGTAGAAACTCCACCACGTGGTGGTGGAAACGCGCCAGGAATCGCTGCGCTGTTTAGGAGTCCAACGCCGCCGGCCTGATCCAGATTTTGATACATGCTGCCATGATTTCATAATCCGGCGGCGGAAACTAGACGTGGCCCCTCAGGCGGATACGATCAACCGGCCACTCCGAGGTGCTGAATGAAATGTTTGGGTCGTTTGTGATTAACGTATTGCCGCCCTTGATATTCAAGGACTTACAAATAATGCGGAATCAATACAACCAACTATTTTGGGTCATGTGTGATTGCCTGTTGCCGCCCCTGATGTTCAAGGCTTTACGAATACCCTAAATCTTTGAGGCGTTTTTTTGCGCTTTTTTTGCTTGCAGGGGAAGCCGTGGGGTGAAATATCCGCCGCGTCAAAGCGTGCCGCTGGTGAGCGCACAATGACCGTGAAGCTTGCCAGCACACCAAAAACGTGAGGACATTATGGAAATTATCAATTTGAATGCGGTTAGAACGGAACTTGCAAACTGCGAAGCGGAGGCGAAGGCAGCTTGTGCAACGCGCGGAGGCGATTCAAGGGCGGCTCAACTTAACAGTTGGCACCCTCTTTCACCGTATCAGGGTGGCCTATGATACAGTTCGAGGCGAAGAGATTTGGCCAGCTTGAACTGGATAAGGCGATTGTCCTTCTTCGGAAGCAGCCTGCCGCAGAGACAAATGAAGAGCACAGGGTAAAATTCCGCGATTTGGCCATCAAGCTATTTAACGAGTGCCAGTACTGCAAGTTGATGGAATCCGCGAGGCTTTGCGACATTTTGTACCAACGCCTGGCAGACCCGTTTGCTCATCCCCAAGCCTGGTTTGGATCGAGACAACGGAGAGGACCGAAGACTATTCCGCCGCGCTCGTTTTCAACGCTCGATGAAGACTTTTGTGAGATAAAGAGTCGGATTGTCGAAGAATTGGATGCAAGCCGAATTCCGGTGTCGGTGTTGGAAGATGCAAAGGGTGGGTACGTTCGGCAAACCCCGAAGCCGCGCGTCTTTTTGCCGGACGGAACGACCCGCAAAACGTTGCGCCGGAAGAAATTGCGCAAAACGGCTGGTCCTCCGTACGCATTGCACAAGGAACTTGGCGTTTGGACTTTGGTTTTTGAGGGCAAATCGGCAGTGCTGAAACATGAGAAAGGCCTAATTTACGTGAATTATCTGCTCAAAAATCCGCCTTCTGCGCCGTTGCATGGTGTCGAACTTGCCGAATTGGCGATTGGACAGGCGATCATTCAGGAGGCAAACCTGAGTGGGGATAGCGTGGGAAGCAATGCAAAGATCATTCAACTTGCCACGGAATTGAAGGAAGTGATCCAGGATCCGACGGCGACCGAAAAAGCGAAGGAGGACGCGCGTAAGGAATTGGGTGAGTTGGCCGATATTCAGAAGAGCATCCGTAAAACGCGTGCCACCAACTTGGAAAAGACAGTTCGCGCAATTCGGAGAGCGCTAGTCCGGTTGCAAAAGCGGCTTGCCAATGCGAGAGAGGGCGGAAAGCCGCATACCGTATTGGTTCCATTTGCAGAACATTTGTTAAAGCATCTTCTGATTCCATCGGAGCGTTATGGACGGCATCGCGCGAAGACTGGTGTAGCCGGGTGCTTCACGTATGAGCCACCTGCGGGCCTGATCTGGGCTGATTGATTTTGTTTTCATTTATTGAACCCCGCGCGGCTTAGCTGAGCGGGGTTTTTGATTTCTATCGGGGACATGATTTGTCTCCGTGGGGACAGGAATTGTCACCGTATAGAAAATGAACTGGCGAGGATGGCTCGCTACTGTGACAAACGAAGGAAACCTGTATGGCTTACAACAAACGATTGAGGGCCGCGCGTGCTTTGCAGGGGCTGACGCAACTGCAACTGGCTGAAAAGGTCGGCAAGAAGGAGATTGAGATTTCACGATTCGAGACGGGCCGCGCCCAGCCGGATTCGGAAGTGAAGCGCCGGATCGCAGATGTGCTTCAAAAACCTGCCTTTGAACTTTTCGACGCTTAATGACCACCTCTATTGCAAATCCCAATGCACGGTTGATCCGAATCTTGCAGGCGACGCCGGAACAACAGGCGCTGATTGACAAAATTTTGGAGGGAAAGGTGGCGGTGTCGCTTCCAATGGCCGCCGGCCCGCTGCTGCTGCCGATGGGTCGGGCCGCCGAATTGCTCGGGGTGTCTAGGCCCACACTTTGGCGGATGTTGAACGCAGGGCGGCTTACTCGGGTGGAAGTTCTGCCGAAAACTTTTCGCGTTCGGAGGTCGGAGATTGAGGCACTGGTAAATGGGACCAATCCCTTGTCGCCGCCCGGACGCGAAGGGAGGTAAAATATATGGCTCAAGCCTACGATCCAAAAGATTGCCCGCTGCCGCTGGACTTTTTCATCCAACGCTATGGCATCTCGCGCACAACGGCCTGGCGCTGGCGCAAAAGGGGCCTGCCTACGCTCCAAGTAGGCGCTAAAATCTTCTGTCGGGAATCGGACTTCGTTCGTTTCATGGAAGCGCAGTCCGCCAATAATCAGCCAGAAAAGGCGCAGTGACCGAAGATTTACTCGCAGAAGCAAAGCGCCGCCTGCCGCTGTCCGCGCTCTTGGCGCAACTTGGCCTCGGCGACCGCGCCAAAAAATCCGCGTGCTGTCCGTTTCACGAGGATTCAGCGGCCAGCTTCGGCCTTTACGTTGGCGAAGATGGCCAGGAACGGTGGAAATGTTTCGCCGGTTGCGGCCAGGGCGACTCGATTGATTTCTTAGCAAAAGCGCGCGGCCTGAGCAATGCCGACGCCTACCGCGAATACATCCGCCTTGCAGGCGTCGCACCGCCGCCCGCGCCGCCATTCGACTGGCAATCCTGCGTTGCTGCGCTCACCACCGAAGACCTCCACGAAATTGCTAAGTGGCGACGCTACACGCCCAAGTTTGTCGAGTGGCTGCACGCGCAGAATCTGATCGGCCTGTTTGACGGCGAACACATCGCTTTCCCCGTGCATGACGCGTTGGGCAAAATCGTCGGTTGCCATTACCGACTCGAGAAGGACGGCTCGTGGCGTTACAATCCCGTCGGCACGCGCACGGCGCTCCTCATCTTTGGCGAAATAAAGAAGGCCAAAACCGTTCTCGTTTTCGAGTCGCCATGGGATTTGCTGGCCACGCTGGACGCCTTTCATTGGCACATTCAACCGATGGTCGATACCGCTTTCATCGCAACACGAGGTGCAACCAACGGACGTTTACTCGCGGGCCTGTACGCCCCGGATGCCGTCGTCCAAGCGTTTGGACAAAACGATGCGGCAGGTCAAAAATGGCTCATCGCTCTCGCCGCCGCTTGCGGTTGCAAATGCGTTCAAGTCATCACGCCGTCCCCGCACAAGGATTTGAACGACTGGACGCGCGCAGGCGCAAGCCGTGCGGAAATCGAAGTTGCCATCGCCGCCGCGCAGCCCGTCGCCGTTTCAAACGTTCCCGACCTTCACGCTACGCCTCCGAAAAATGTTTCAAATCGTATCGTGGTATCCGACGAACCTGACGAACCGGAGTCCGCGCCGTTCCCCCTGGACGCGTTCCCTTCTGCGATGGCAACCATCGTCGCCGAGGTGTCTCGAACCGAACGTGTCCCGTTTGCCTTGCCTGCCGTGTGCGCGCTGGGCGTGGTTTCCGCTGCCATTGGCGCGGGCTTGGAAGTCACCAGCGGCCCGAACCGTGTCACACGCGCCAATCTCTATTCGGTCGCAAGCGCGGAGTCCGGTAGCGGCAAATCCGAGTCGTTCCGTCCCATAGCCGCGCCGCTAGTGGATCACCAGGCTCACCTGATCGAAACGTGGAAACTGAAAACCTCGCCACAACTTCAATCTGAAATCCGCGTGCTCGACAAGGAAATTGGCTCCCTCGAACGTAAAGCCGCGAAATCCGGGGATCCAGCGGAGCGTGAGCGGTTGCGCGGAGAACTCGCGTATAAACTCGCCAGCAAAGACGAACTCGCCCGCCGCGCCGCTATGCCGTGCATCATTGCCCAGGATGTGACCACGGAGCGGCTTGCCGTTCTCCTACGCGACAACCGGGAAGTCGTTTGCTCTTTCAGCGCCGACGCCCGGAAGCTCGTGGACAATTTGCTTGGCCGCTACAATCCAGGCAAACGGACCGACGAATCGCTGTATCTTGCGGGCTACTCGGGCGATTTCGTCCGCGTTGACCGTCAGGGCCGAGATTCCGTCGTCCTCTTTAAGCCTTGCCTTGCGCTGTGCTGGTTCGTCCAACCCGACTTGCTGGCGACGATGCTAGACGAGCAAAGCCTTTCCGCGAGCGGCTTCCTGCCGCGCTTGCTGGTCTGCCACACCAACGCCGCGCCGCGCCGCATCGATGGCGAGATGCCCATCCCCTCTGAGTCTGCTCGCACCCAATGGAGCCAAACCATCGCCGACTTGCTGGCCAAATTCCACGCCGCCGACAAACCGCATCGCATCACGCCCATGCCCGAAGCGCTTGTGGCCTTGAACGATTATCACAACCGAATTGTTGAACGCCGCGACACCGATCTCGCAGACATGGGCGCTTTTGCCGCGCGCTATGCGGAGAACGCTTGGCGGCTCTCGGTCGTGCTTCACGCGGGACTCCATGGCCAGGACGCCCACAACCAACCACTCCACCCGGAAACCGCCTCCAACGCCGTTCGAGTTGTCGAATGGTTTGTGGCGTCACAACGGGACATCCTCGCCAAAGGCCGCCACGCCGCTGCCGCCAAGGTGGAGGATGAAGTACTCAAGCTGCTCGAAGCCAACCAGCAGCGCAAAGCCCAGGATTACACCATGGCGCGCGAAGTCCATCGCGCGCGTATCACGGCCACGGCGGACGCTGCCAAGGCATTGCTGGCACGCATGGAGGCGGACGGCCTGCTTGTCGGCCAAGACATAACCCCGCCACATGGCGGCAAAACCACGCGCATTTTCCGGGCGGTCAAAAATCCTGTCCCAAGCTGAATATGGCTGTCGAACCACATCCATTGAGCGCGCGCTCCAAATTATGGACGCATGGCTCGACCTGCCGGAAACACCTACAAAGCGGACGAAGACTCCCAGGACGTGGAATTGGCAGTTTCCGGCATTTGCCACAGGCAGCGCGAAGAGAGGAAGATTCTATGCTTAAGCCCTATTCTCCTGATTCATATAGAGACCCCACATCGTGGGTTGAACTTCGTCAGTTGCTTGTGACAGCTCGCTCTGAACTTGGCCGCAGCGGGTTCGTGCCTCCCTTTGTGTCAACGCACGCCATTCGCAAAAGCTCTGCCGAGGAGCGCCGTCGGCTGCTTGAATCGTCTTATCAGCCACACGAGCAAGCCGTTGCCCAAGCAGTTTTAACGCGGTTCGATACAGGTTCATGGCCGCTCCTCAATCCAGTTCGCGCACACTACGCTTCAATTATTTTGCGCTATGCGAGCATGTTTGTGGCCCATGCCTGTTTTCAGATGGAGACCGGGCAATATTCGACGCTTTTTCCGTTTCCTGATTTGCCGGTGAACGATGTCGCCTTATATCTTTGCACTTTATGGTGGCACTCGGTTGGCTGGCTGGATTATTCCCGTGATTTCGCATCGAGAATCGAGCCATTGGCCTGACACGCCATTGGAAGATTCGACTCTCTTGGAGCCTATCGCCTCCCAAAAATGCGACTTTCGCCCTTACTGTGACAATCGTGACAATCGCCGATGCCGGTCGTCACAGTTGTCACGATCGTCACCGGCTAATTCTGGGTAAATCAATTTTGAGAGAGATAAAAATCATTATTATTATTATTCTCTCCGTGTGACAACCGTGACAACCGTGACAACCGGGTAAATCAATTCTGAAAGAGATAAAAAATCACTTTTCTTCTTCTCTCCTTGTGCCAATCGTGACGACCGTGACAACCGTTTTCCGCCCCCCAGCGGATCGGAGACTGGAGCCGAAAACCGAACGAAAGGCGTCTTGCGAAGCGACCTTGTTCGCAGCAAGCAGTTTTTTGCGTAGATCGACCTGCAAATCAAGACAAACTTCCGCCTTGTTCGGAGCAAGCAGTTTTTTTGCATGGATCAAGCCGTAAATTAGGAAAAAATGCATCCTCCTTGTTCGCAGCAAGCAGTTATCTTCGTTTGAATAGCCTCTTCCGGCCTTTGTGGACCATTTCGTGGAACACGGAAAGTGCAATCAGCGTAGAACATTTAACCACCCGCGTCCGCGATTCATAGAGAGTCTTCCAACGCGCCAGTGGGCATGCCGTGGGCGTGGGCCGGTTTTTGGCACAAACTTATCTGCCGCTGGCATCACCGATAAGACCAAGGGGCATTGTGGCGGCAGCACGGTGCCCTGTGGCACGGCGCCATGGTCCCGCGATGCGCATCTATTCAGGACCTCACCACAAGTCTGATTTTCCACGAAGATTTTTTGAAAATATACCCACCATCTGGCCGATATGCCGGCTTTTTGGAGTTTTTTCGGAAGTTTCTACACCGCAACGGTTTGCGCGCGCCGCCGGCCCGTCCGAAAGGGCGCGCTGTCAGGTGCTACCGCATGGCCGCGCACACAAAGTAGGCGCGCAATAAAAAGCGCGCGGTCAAGCCTGCACGTTGCAAGCCTCCGGGCGCGGCAAAGAATTGGAGTCAATATGAATAAAGAAAATGCAATCGAGTTGCGGCGGAAACTCTTGAATCTGCCGGGTAAAATGGAAGTGGTCGGGCAATCTGATTTGCCCGCAATCGTGTTTTTCCGATACACCACCAAGAATCTTGGCGATATAACAGGCGCGGGCACGGGCAAAGACGGGAAGGCGCGGGCGCGGGCGGCGCGCGCGGTAGGTGTGGACGAAGATGAAGACGTTGCGCGGGCGGAACATGAGGCGGATATGGTGGCGCGTTCCGCTTGGGTGGCGGAGTTACTGGCGGCGGAGAAGGAACTGGGGCGCGCGTTGCTGCTGTTGGCGGGTGGGCGTGGGTTTCTGGCAGGGCAAGGGGTTGCCTTGCGAGGCGGCGGCATGGCGGCGCGCGCGGCGCGGTACATTGCAGACCGGCGCGGGCGTACACCATCGGACACAAGCCAGGAAGATGCGGCGGCGGAGTCTGGCGCAACTAACGGACGGCAAGCCGGGCAACAAGCGGGCGGGGTCTCCCTGGCGTTGACTGCCGGGCAACTTGCAAGCCAGCGCGCAAGCCTGGAAGCCTGGGCGTGGGGTGAACGTACGCTGGAGGAAACAACAGGCACGGAGGCGCGCCGCGCGCTATGTTCGTGGATATGGCGGAGTCTAGTTCCAGCGCGCAAGCCGGGCGCGAATGAGGCGCGGGCGCGTGATTGCGCGCGGCAACGGGCGCGATTCTTGATTCTCTTGGTTTATGGCGAATCATGGGCGGATGCGGCGGCGGATGCCGGTTACACCGATGGCGGCGCGGCGAGCCGGGCGTTAGCGGATGCCCACACTTGGGCCGCCCTGGGCCGCGCGCAAGCTATGGATGCAAGCGCGCATCCGTTAGCGGTTCAACTGCGTCGCCAGTGGGCGCGGGCCGCGCGGCAAGAAGTCAAGGCGCGGCGCGCGGCGCGGGGCGCGGCGGCAAGCGGGCCGCCGGACGGTTGGCGCGGTGCTGGCGGGCGGCGCGGGAATGTTAGTCCGGCGCGTCGAATCCACCCGCGCGCCGTGGGTTTCGCGCAAGGTGCGCGCGCTGGCGGTTGACATCGACGCGGCGGCGCGCAAGGCCATAGACGCAAGGGAGCAAGCGGCGCGGGCCACCAGTGGCGCGCGGGCGCGGTTGCTGGCGTTCAGGGCGCGGGCGGCGCGTTCTTGGACTACCGCAAGCCGGGGATTACGACGCGGTTTCATGCAATAGATCAGCACGCCACACGGCGCGCGCTGGCAATGGCGCGCGCCGTTTTTTATGTCCACGCGGCGCAATGGCCCGTTATGCAATGACTTGGCGTCGCTAATCCGGCTCTTTAATAGTTGACACACTACGGCGCGGCGGTTGCTAGTGCAACCGCGCGCCGATTAGCCGTTGCACGCGCAATTCAGCGCGCCGCGCGCCGTGTGCTTCACTCCGGGTCGGAGTAGCAAGCGCGCGGGCGCGGGCGCGGTTTGGCCTCGCTAATCCGGCTCTTAGATAGTGTTGGCAATGCGGCGCGCGCGGCGCGGTAGCATCGGCGCGGCGCGCCGCATTGCAATTTGTTTCCTTGCCAGTCCCGCCACAATTCCCCGCAGTGTCCACTCGCCGGGAGACGCCTTAAAGGGCTTCCAAAGTTCTCCCGGCAGGTGGGTATTGAAAGGGCCGCCGGACACTTGACTCCCGTCCGGCGGCAAACGATTTCCGAGTTTGTTCTTTGCCGGCGCATGGCCGGCGACGGGTTCGGCAAACACTGCCGAATGGCGATGATTCGCACCCTGGCGATAACCGACAGGACGACGTTGCCAAAAGGAAAGCATAGGAACCATGCAAAAAGTAGTCATCAGTCACTCAGTCACAGTGTTGCGGGCCATGACGCCCGCTGAACTCGACGCCCTTGCCATTCAGGCCGCTGAAACGGTCAAAGAGGCGAAGGAAAGCGCCCGGTTCTCACAGGCGTCAAACCCGGCCACGGGCAAGGTCATCTGCGTTTTGGAAGAGCGTCTTGAACGCGCCAAGACCGAGAACCTGATCGCGAAAAACACCAGTCTGGCGAAGTACTGGGAAGGCATCACGAAGTCGAAGATGCCCAACCACGCCATGACGTGTGCCGTCTGTTTCGGCTCGTTTGTCCGCACCGAAAAGATCGACGAGAAAACGTATGATCTGTGCAGCGCGAACATCATCGAGGTGGCCGGCGCGATCTCCAACGCGGTCGATGGCGACCTGACAAATCCGGCCATCGAGGAAGCCGCCGTGCAGCTCAAAGAGCACCGCAAAGACGCGCCCAAAAACTTGAAGGCCATCCTGAAACGGGTGAAACCGGCCAAGCCGATGGACGCCGAAACCGCGCAGGAAAGACTCCAAGCCATATTCGATGACGGCCACCTGAACCTGGTCATTGCCGGAGTCGGAGCGGAAATGTGCTACCAAACGGGCGACGAAGCAAAAGCATCCTACTTTTGCCTTGTGTCAGCCGGCGTGTTGGTGGACAAGCATTTCGGCGCGGAAGCCGACGCGTGGATCGAGGAACGCAACAAGCTCGTTGCGAAGCCCGAAGTCGTTTCCACACCCGCCCCGCAAGCCGCATAATCGCGCGCCACACGAAGCCCGGACGCCCCAAAAGCGTCCGGGCTTTTTTTGTTTTTTTGCCGTAGATTTCAGGCGGGAATCTGCCCTGGGCCGGTGCGCGTGGCACTCCGAATCGGAGTGCTTAAAAGGCGCGCAAAGTTTCCCTGGGAGGGTACCCTCCATTCGATCCCCACTCTACACTCCAAACTCTGCACTTAAATCGCTCTGCACTCTCAATTCTGCACTTATGAATGCTTTAATATCCTCTGAATCGGACATGAGACAGCCCCGCGCCTCGAGAAAGCGGAAGGTGAAACTGTATCCGCATTGCCGGATCATGCTGGCCCTGCGCCGGCGCGGTTCCGAGTTGAAATTGTTTTTGAGCGTTCATGGTCAATAATTCATGGCTTCGGCAAATTGATCGCGTTGCGATGCCTTGCTTTCCTGCCATTCAGGCCAAAAAACGGCCGGACCTGGATTGGGGATGCCGGGCCAAAGATAGCCATCCTCCTCGGCGCGGCTTTTAAAATTCTCCGGCAACGTGAAACCTTCCCAATACCTGGTGAGCCGGCCATCGCAATCCTGACCGTCCATCGTGGATCGCTGGATCAGTCTTTGGCCATCCCATTCTCAAACATTCTCCTCACTGGACCATCCCTCGTCCGTACGGTGGCGAAAAAAGTGGGCGAGAGGCTTGCCGATCCGAACGGAAATCTTGTCCGGTGCATTATGGACGAACACCCAGATACGCGCCGTGGCCGGCCCGGTGGGCAGGTTGTGAGGATCGCAACGGCATTGATTCACGATGGCGTTCACGCGACCACACCGTGAGCACTTTTCATTTGGCATAAGTTAAAAAGGCCGGGATTTCAGGGATCGAGCGGGTTCGCGGCTTTCCTCTGGAACAGGCGATGATCGCTGTCAGCGATTCATCCCGGCCTAAATCAAAATTAATCCCGTTTGGCTGGCGCGGCGTCCGGGCTGTTTTTGCACAGCCGGCCTGTGTTTTGGCGGACGGCCCGCATGAAACTGATGGCGACGGAGGTTTTGAATATGTCGTTTGTTTCGGGGATGAGGATGGCGAACCGATTACAGAAAATAAAAAGGCCGTCTGGATAATGTGGGACTTCGATGAAGTCGTGAAGTTTTCCGCCGAACTCGCCCGCAAATACGGACTGGAACAGATATTGGA
>Ga0326728_10007916_pt1 | contig 26780 bp, 17 predicted proteins | sample MB3enrmetagenome_FD_207602 | JGI IMG/M metagenome (GOLD analysis project Ga0326728, IMG submission 207602) | Lab enriched peat soil microbial communities from McLean, Ithaca, NY, United States - MB31MN | ecosystem: Environmental > Terrestrial > Soil > Wetlands > Peat | place: USA: New York...
GCGCAGGACGCGGGCAATTGCGAGAATCTCATTCGCGTGCTCTCCACTTCGGGGAAGCAACAATTCGTTGTGCCTCTCAGCGTCCGGGTCATACTCATACGCGGGCTTCCTGCTGCGCCAGAGTGAACGACCTCTCTCGCCGCCCCATCCAGCAATACCTTACATCACTCTCGCCTATTTTCGTCCTTCGTTGCCGGGCCAAAGCCCGGTGAGCTACTCATATCTCAGCGCCACGTTCGGATCGACCTTCGCCGCGCGCCGTGCAGGCAGATAGGAGGATGCCAGCGCCACCAGCATTACTGCGAGGGGCGTGCCGGCGATGATCCAGTAGCGGTAGCTCATGTGCACGTCCTGAAAGGCGGCCGTAACCAGCCGCGGCAGCATGAGCGAAACCAGGAACCCAAAGGCGACGCCTGCGAATACCATGCGCATCGAGCCGCGTAGCACCATTAGCAGCACCTCGCGTCTACTCGCGCCCAGTGCCATGCGCACACCGACCTCGTGGAGCCTCCGGCCCACAAGATAAGCGATGAGGCCGTAGATCCCCACCGCAGCCATCGCCAGTGCGATCCCGGCGAAAGCGGCCATCAGTTCCGCCATAATGTTGTCGCCCTGGCCGGAGTCCTGCAGCACGCGATCCATGGTCCTGAGGTCGGTAACCGGCTGGTCCTTGTCCACGCTCCATATCGCGCCGCGCAGTGACGAAGCGAAGGCCGCGGGCTCAGTGCGCGACCGGACCAGGAGTCTCATCATCGGGTCGGGGCGCTGAAGGAACGGTTCGAAAACTTGAGGCCGCGGCGTCCGCTGTCCCACGAATTCGTTAACGTCGCGCACCACACCGATGATTTCGTTCCATTTTCCGCTTGGCATCGAGCCGCTTGGAGCCTCGTCAGGATGCGTGATGCCGATGTGGCGTCCCATCGCATTCTCGTTAGGGAAGAACTTCTTCGCGAAGGCCTCGTTGACAATAGCCACCGGAACAGAACCGGTGTTATCGGCAAGCGTGAAATCGCGGCCCTCGCGCAGCGAAATCTGCGCGGTGCCGAAGTAACCCGGGCTCACCGCGAAGTAAGCTGACTGCGGCTGCTCCCCGGTCTTTGGCACCGGGCGGCCTTCAACCGCAATTCGAGCGTCGGCGGGAAATGTGTAAGGCAGGTCGGTCGAGATCGCCGCGGATTGAACCGCCGGAACGCCTGAAAGCTGGCGGAGCACGTTCTGGCTGAAAGCGGCTTGGCGCGCCTCATCCTTGTAGGCGGCGCCCGTCAACGCCACCGTCGCGGTCAGCACACTGTGCGGGTTCATGCCGGGTTTTTCTTGCGTCTCTTCGATGAAATTTTCGACGAACAGCCCCGCGCCCACCAGCAAAATCAGCGACAGCGCAAGCTGGGCGGCCACCAGGAGGTTCTGCAAACGGTGATGCTCGAGGCCCGCAGTCGCCGATCGCGAACTTTGTTTGAGACCGGCATTCGGGTCCCGGCGGGAAATCTGAAAGGCCGGCAGGAGGCCGAATATCATCGCTGACGCGGCCGAAGCCGCCAGCGTGAACAGCAGGACGTTGCGATCGATGGAAAGTTGTTCTGAGATCAACACGGACCACTCATTCCAGTTGAATGCCCCGCGCAGAAAATGTAAGCCCCACACGGCGAACACCAAACCCAGGCCGCCGCCCAGAAGCGCCAGCAAGAGGCACTCGGAAAGAAGTTGGCGGGCCAGGCGGAATCCGCCTGCGCCGAGCGCCGCGCGAACCGCGAACTCACGTTGGCGCGCGGCGTTGCGAGCCACCAGCAGATTGGCGACGTTGGCGCAAGCAATGACGAGGACGAATCCCACCACCGCCATCAGGAACATCAGCGCCGTGCGCGAGTTGCTTTCCTGGATGGCGTACTGTTGTACCGTCAGGACGTTCGCACCCCAGTCTTTGTTGGTCTCGGGATTGCTCCGGGCGATGCGCTGCGCGATAGTCTCGAGCTCCGAGCGGGCCTGGGCCTGGCTCACGCTTGGCTTCAGCCGCCCGAAGACGCTGAGGCTGTGTTGCGCGCGCGCGGCGGGGCTCAACTGTTCAGGCGTGAAGACGAGCGGAATCCAGAGCTGCTCGGGGAACATCCAAAAGCTCCGGAACGTTTCCGGCATGACGCCGATTATTGTGTAGCTGTCTCCGTTGACTTTGACCGTTCGTCCCAAAACGTGCGGATCGGCGCCGAAATGGCTCTTCCACAGATCGGCGCGCACGAGGGCTACGCGATCGTGGCCGGACTGGTCCTCACCTGGCAGGAACGCCCGCCCCAGCAACGGGGAGACGCCGAGCACCTGAAAGTAATTCACCGAAACCTCGCCGCTCGGCACGCGCTCCGGCTGGTTTCCGCCGCTCAGCGTGGACTGGATATCATTTTCAAACGACGAGGACGCCGCTATTTCTGAAAATGACGTGACCTGTGCGCGCCAGTCCAGAAAGTCAGGCGGCGATACGGGTGACCGGCTGGCCTCGTCACCGGCGCCGACCGCCCCGACGTTTTTGCTGGAAAGCACCATCAGTCCGTCAGGGTCTTTGACAGGCGGCTTGCGCAGAAGCATGGTGCTGACGACGCTGAAGATGGTGCTGTTGACGCCGATGCCGAGAGCCAGCGATAACACCGCCACCGCCGCAAATCCGGGGTTCCCCACCAGCATCCGGACCCCGAAGCGAGTGTCCTGCCAGAGTTGCTCAAGCCAATTACAACTCCACACGTCTCGTGCCTCCTCCTTCACTCGCACCGCATTGCCGAACTTGCGCAAGGCTGCGTAATATGCTTCTTCCGGCGGCATGCCGCGCTCGATGTTGTCCTGAGTCTCGCGCTCGATGAAGTCGCGGATGTCCTGGTCGAGGTCTTCCATCATGCGTTTGCGGCGGCTGAACAACCGGTTCCAGCGGCTCATGCTCTTCCTCCCTCATTCGTATCGGAGCGCGACGATCGGATCGACCTTCGTCGCGCGGCGGGCGGGGAGATATGACGCGAGTAGGGTCACCGCCAGCACGAGCACAGAGACGGTGACGAACGTCATCGGGTCATTTGGCTTGACACCATACAACTGGCTTGATAAGTAGCGCGTCAATGCGAGCGCCCCGGACCCTCCGATAACTAACCCCGAAAGAGCTAACTTGAAGCCCTGGCCGACGACCATCCTGAGTACATCTCGTCGTTGCGCCCCCAATGCCCTGCGAATGCCGATTTCATGTGTTCGCTGGTTCGTGGCGTATGATATGAGCCCGTAGAGGCCGGCACAGGCTAAGAGAACAGCGAGCCCCCCAAAGAAGCTAGAAAGACGCCCAAAGAGGCGTTCCTGCATCAAGGTTTCGGCAATCTGCTGAGTCTGGGTTCGGACGTCTGAGATTGGCAAGTCAGGGTCAACATCGTGGACCGCGCGGCGTACGGTAGGAACAAGAGCTAAGGGATTGCCCGCAGTCCTCAGCTCAAAACTGAGTCCCTCGAGCAACGTGGGCAGTTGGGTGTACGGAATGTAAATGGTCGGCACCGGTGCTCTTCGGAGGCTTGCATATCTGGCGTCCTGGACCAATCCGACGATCTCGTATTCCGGGTTTCGTTCGAAAGAGAAGGGAAACCTGACCCTATGCCCAGTCGGGTTCCGGCCTTGGAGAGCCTCTCGCGTGAATGCTTCGTTGACAACGGCCACTTTGGGAGAAGTCGCCTTGTCGCGCGATTCAATCTCGCGTCCTAACATAAGCGGCAGCCCCAGTGTCTTAAAGAACGACGGCCCCACCATGTTCCAGTCCGCATAGATGCTCGGCCCCGGCTCGGCCTTTTGACCGTCGACTGAAACAGGCACGTTAACGATCCAGGTATTGCCATACACCGGTGCTTCGAGAGACATGCTTGCTGACTCCACGCCGGGCAACGCCTGGAGACGCGCTTGTAGCCGGGCGTAAAAATCCATCAGGCGCTCGCCTTCGTAGCCGTTTCGTTGGGGATCGATGGCGAAAAGCAGCAAGTGATGCTGGTCGAACCCAAGATTCTGACCTTCAAGCGATACCAGGGTGCGCACAAACAGGCCTGCGCCAATCGCCAGCAACAGCGCCAGCGCAACCTGTGTCACGACCAGTAAGTTTGCCATTCCCATCCGCGTTCGCTTACCTGACGCGGATGCGCCGCTCGTCCCAGTCTTCAGGGCCGGGGTCAGGTCCATCCGCAGGGATCGCAACGCAGGGGCGAGCCCAAACAAGATTCCAGTCAGTATCGAAACGGTCGCGGTAAATCCCAGCACCCTGGCATCCAGTTGAACACTCAGGTTCAGGGGCTGTTCGCTGCTTGACATCAGCATAACAAGCGCGTGGCTTGCCCAATAGGCGAAAACCACTCCCGCCACGCCACCCAAACTCGCCAGCAGAAGGCTTTCGCTCAGCAGTTGCCGCACCAGCCTGGCCCGCGAGGCACCCAGCGAAAGGCGCAGGGCAATTTCCTGATGGCGTGCAGTTGAGCGAGCCATCAGCAATGCCGCAATGTTCGCGCAGGCAATCAACAGCACGATGGCGACAATCACCGTCAGAAGCCACAACGGGGTCGAGAATTCTTGCCGCAATGAGGCAAGGCCTTTAGCGGCAGACTCCAACTGGACATGCGGAATGGACTGAGGCGTCGCTCGAGCGTTTGAGCCGGCACGACCCTGTTGGAATAACATCTCAAGTTGAGCTCGTGCCTGCTCTGCAGTCACTCCAGGTTTCAGCCGTCCCATCATATCGACCCACCAGTGAGTCGGAGAGTCAAAGGAAGAGTTTAAGTCAGCACGCTGAGTTCCCCAGGGTAGCATTGAGTTCTGAACAAGTGGGACCCACACATCCACTGCATGCCCGGGCGAGACGCCAAAAAACTGGGGCGGGGCCACGCCGACGACCGTGCAGGGAACCCCGTTGATGGCGATGGCTTTGCCTACGGCGGCCGGGCTGCGGCCGAATTGCCGGGACCAAAAACCGTAACTGATCACGGTCACGCAGGGAGCACCAGCGCGCTCGTTTTCGGGAGTGATAGGGCGACCAAGAATGGGCACCACGCCTAAGCCCGAGAAATAATCGCCGCTCACAAGTTCGTCTGCAGCGAAGTCCGCCCAGCCCTCTGCGCTGATGTTCACGGAAGCGAACGAATCGAATCCGAAAAAACTGGAGAAGACGCGGTTGCTTCTCTGAAAGTCTTCGAACGTGGGGTACGAGAACGAGTGGGAGGTCTCGCGACCGGTTGAATCGACCCGAAAATCACCTCCATACCATATCTCACTACCCGGATCTTGTTGCGAAACCCAGCTGAGAAGCACAAGCTGCTCGGGATTCTTTACCGGCAGCATCTTCAGCATTACCGCATCAATTAAGCTAAAGATTGCTGTGTTGGCCCCGATACCCAGCGCCAACGTCAGCACCGCCACGGCAGTAAAGCCCGGGGACTTGCGTAACATGCGGAGCCCAAAGCGAACGTCCTGGAAGAGTTGGTCGAGCCAAACAAAGCTCCACACTTCCCATGTTTCTTCCTTGACCCGCGTCACGTTGCCAAACTTACGCAGGGCCGCATAACGCGCTTCCTCCGGCGGCATGCCGCGCTCGATATTGTCCTGAGTCTCGCGCTCGATGAAGTCGCGGATGTCCTGGTCGAGGTCTTCCATCATGCGCTTGCGGCGGCTCATGATTCGCCCTCCGTTTCGGCGGGCCTGAGGATGCGCGCAATGGCTCCCGCCAGCTTGTCCCATTTGCTGGTTTCGACCTCCAGTTGGCGCCTTCCCCTGGCCGTCAGCCGGTAGAACTTGGCCCGCCGATTGTTCTCCGAGGTGCCGTCCTGGACGGAAATCCAGCCCCGCTTGATGAGCCGATGCAGGGCAGGGTAGAGGGAGCCCTGCTCGACCTGCAACACGTCCTCGGATCTGAATTCAATCGCCTTGGCAATGGCGTGCCCGTGCGTCGGGCCCAGCCGCAGCGTGCGAAGAATCAGCAGGTCCAAGGTTCCTTGCAGAAGTTCAATGCGTTCTCGTTGTTCTTTGGTAGACATACTAGGTGAAGGTACAGCCCTTCAGGTAGAATGTCAAGGGGAAAGTGAGTAGGTCGGCAGATGGGCAGGTCGACAGATCGTGAGATAGGCAGATTGGCAGGTGAGCAGGTGGTGACGCCGATACTTGCGGCGCGAACACGCTTGAACGTGGTCATTCTGAGCGAAGCGAAGAATCTCGCAGTGCCGAGATACTTCCTTCGTTGCACTCAGGACCGCCTTCGGCTCCTCAGGATGACAGGCCGACGCGCTCTTATGCAGGGTGCACCGACCTGCCTACCTGCTCAGTTCGCCATTCGCCCATCTGCCCGAATTTATTGCCCGAATTTGCATTTTCCGCTTGACAAACCCAAAGACCTATGGTAGCCTATAATTGTGGTCATTTTGCGGACACATTGTCGTGGACAGGCTTCGGACCGCGAGGAGAAGCGCAACAGTCACGGTATGGAAGAATGTAGGGAACTACAAAAAACGGAAAATAGTGGGAACGAAGCTAAGAAGTACTTGAAAACAAAGGAAGTCGCTATTCTAAATGCTGCGTATATTGCGCGTTTTCGACGCGTTTTGAGGGCAATTTGTGCTGAAGAGGAGCAAAGAGCGCCGGATTCGACGAGAACCAGCCGAAGCCTCTGCTGGGAGACGGGAGGATGGATAAGGACAGACTGTCGGCTAGTAGGTGCCGTTCGCGAGCCGCACCGACACCCCGTCGGGTTGCTGCAGGGCGAACGGAGCGCGGACATGTTGCCCGTGCGTTCCGGCGGGGGGCGAAACGCCCGCGCCACGATGACCGCAGGTTGATTTTTTGTCGCTGTTCGGCCATTCTAGGCGTTCAGATCGCATAACCGGCTGAACTTAAACCATGAAAAAGATCCAGATTTACGACACCACATTGCGAGACGGTTCTCAGGGTGAGGACATCTCGTTTTCTCTGGAGGACAAGCTTCACATTTTGAAGAAGCTGGACGACCTGGGAGTGGACTACGTCGAAGGCGGCTGGCCGGGATCGAACAGCAAGGACATCGCCTTCTTTGACCGCGCTCAGGAGTTCAGACTGAAGCACGCCCGGCTCACGGCCTTTGGCAGCACCCGCCACCCTCGTCACGCCGTGGCGCACGACAAAAACCTCCAGGCGCTTTTGGAAGCGAACACGCCTGTGGTGACCATATTCGGGAAGTCGTGGGATTTACACGTCAAGGTAGCGTTAGGCATTTCGCTCGACGAAAACCTCAACCTGATTCGCGAGTCGGTGGCCTTCCTGAAGTCCAAGGGAAGGGAAGTGATTTACGACGCCGAGCATTTCTTCGACGGTTTCAAGGCGGACTCGGAATACGCGCTCGCCACGCTGGCCGCGGCGGAGGCGGCCGGCGCTGACACCCTCGTGCTGTGCGACACCAACGGCGGCACCTTGACCGCCGATCTTGTCGAGGCATTCCGCACCGGGGCAAAACACGTCAAGAGGCCGCTGGGCATACACACTCACAACGATTGCGAAATGGCGGTCGCCAACTCCATTGCCGCCGTGCAGCAGGGCGCCGTGCAGGTGCAGGGCACCATCAACGGATATGGGGAGCGCTGCGGGAACGCCAATCTTTGCTCGGTGATTCCTAACATCGAGTTGAAACTGGGTATGCGCGCCATCGGCCGCGAAAACCTGAAGCACCTCACCGAGGCGTCGCGCTACGTCAGCGAGTTGGCGAACCTGCATCACCGCCAGGACCTGCCCTACGTGGGCAAGAGCGCCTTTGCCCACAAAGGGGGAATCCATGTGAGCGCCGTGATGAAAGAATCGGCTTCTTATGAGCACATCGACCCGGCGCTGGTCGGCAACGAACGCCGGGTGCTGGTTTCGGAGCTTTCCGGCAAGGCGAGCGTGCTTTACAAGGCGGCGGAGCGGGGCCTCGAGATCGACCAGTCCGCGCCCCACGCCAAGCTGGTGGTCGACAAGCTCAAAGAGATGGAGCACTACGGTTACCAGTTCGAGGGCGCCGAGGGATCGTTCGAGATTCTGTTTGACAAGCTCGTGCATCACGCGAAAGAGTTCTTCGACCTGGACGGATTCCGCGTCATCACCGAAAAGAAAGGAGCCAACCAGCCCTACTCGGAGGCGGTGATCAAGCTGTGCGTGGACGGCACGGAAGAACACACCGCCGCGGAGGGCGTGGGCCCGGTGAGCGCCTTGGATCGGGCGCTGCGGAAATCGCTAACCACGTTTTTCCCGTGCATCGGCGAGATTCGCCTGACGGACTACAAGGTGCGGGTTCTGGACGCCAAGGCGGCCACCGACGCCAAGGTGCGCGTGCTGATTGAGACCACCGACGGCCACGAGACCTGGGGGACCGTGGGCGTTTCCGAAAACCTCATCGAGGCTAGCTGGAGAGCCCTCGTGGACAGCATCACTTACAAGCTGAAGAAAGAATACGGGTATCGGAAGAAGGAAGTGGGCAGGTAGGCAGGTGGGCAGATCGGCAGGTCGGCAGATGGACAGGTCGGCAGATGGGCAGATGGGGAGGCCGGGACATGCGGCGCGAGAACGCTTGAACGTTGTCATTCTGAGCGAAGCGAAGAATCCCGCGCTGCCGAGATCCTTCCTCGCCTTCGGCTCCTCAGGATGACAGCCCGAAACGTTTTTCCGCAGGCTGTACCTACTTGCCTATCTGCCGACCTTCCGACCTGCCCATCTGCCTACCTGCCCATCTGCCGACCTGCCCATCTCACCACCTGCCTACTGCCCATGCTCTTCCGCATACCTTGTGAGGGCGCGCAGATTCGCCTGAGGCGTGTCGCGAGGCACTTCGCAGCCCGCGCCGACAATGTAACGCGGCCCGGCTTGCTGGTGGCACTCGGCGATGGCGGCCTCCACGGACTCGGGTGAGCCTTCGCGCAAGACGCGCACCGGGTCGATATTGCCGAGCAGGACTTGATCCGGTCCCATCTTCTCGCGCGCCTCGGAGATGGGCACCATGTAATCCAAGTCGACGAGGTCGCACCCAAGGCGCCCGACGCTGTCGAGGACGAGCCGGATATCACCGCAAATGTGCAGCCGCACCTTGGCCCCGAGTGCGTGCAGCTCGTCGACCATTTTCTTTTCGTATTCCCACACGAAGTCCTCGTAAATCTGCGGACCCACCAACGACGCCGCGGCGTCACCGATGCCAATCAACTCTGCCCCTTCTAGAACCTGCGCGGCGGCGAAGCGCAGCTCGAGCTTCAGCACAAAGTCGAACAAGCGGCGCACGAACGCGGGATCGTCATAGAAATCCAGCATCAGGTTGTTGATTCCCCTCAGGTCCGCGCCCTGCGCGCATGGCCCCTCGACCCAACCTTCGATCAGCTTCTCTCCGCCCACTCGTTGTTTGTACAATGCCAGAGCTTGAAGGCGATTGTGCATGCGCTGCCCGACGTATGGGTCGGGGACCTCGAGCGTGTCCAGGATCGTCTTATCGGTCAGCAGGGCATTGGCCTCGTCCAGCGCCGGCGGCTGATTCGGGAAGAACTTCACGGCTGCGCCGCAATCCGCCGCCTCGCCCGCAGGGTCTGACATGGTGTTGACGTGGTCTATTCCGAATTCTTCCGCGGCCCGCATCTGGCCTTCTGTCAGAAAACGGAAGTTCGTCGCATAGTTGATGTAACTCGATCCGATCAGGTCTCCGGCAAACTGCATGAGAATCGGCATGCAGGGAAGATGGTCCACCGCACCGCCCTCGAGCATGGCCAGCACACGTCCCCGACTATTCACGGTTCCTCCTGAAAATGCGACCATGTTTATAGATGGCGAGGGGTGGGTAGGTCAATACCAAAAACGCTCTGAACCGTGTCATTCCGAGCGTAGCGAGGAATCTCGCTCTGGTCTTTGACCTCGGGATGGGGCGGGGCAGAGCGAGATTCTTCGCGGAGTTTACCCTGAGCACCCAGAGCGAGATTCCTTCACTTCGTTCAGGACAGGTTCTTCGCTTCGCTCAGGATGACGGCGAACGGCTCAGAATGACAGGCGTTGGTGGTTCTCAGCAGCCTGTTGCAGAATACGCTCACGGTTTCGTGGCCAGGATCAGCGGTGACGGCCCTGGGGCATCGAGGGTGCGTGAGTTTACGAACCCGGCCTCCCTCAGCCAGGAACTGATCTCGCGGTAGGAGTAGGTGTCGCCATGGTCGGTGTTCACGAGCATGTTGACGGCGAAGAGAAGGCCGCCCAGCGGCTCGGTTCTTTCGTCATTCACAAGAATCTCGGCTACGGCGACCGTGCCACCGGAGGCTAGGGCGCCGAATGTTCGTTGCAGCAAAGCGTGGCTGCGCTCCTCGCCTTCGCTGTGCAGAATATGGCCCAGCGTAGCGACGGCGTGGTTAGTCCCAAAATCGGCTGAAAGCAGGTCGCCGGGAACGAACTGGAATCGCTTCATCAGCCCGAAGTGGGCCACGGTTTTGCGGGTGACGGCGATCACTTCCGGCCAGTCCACGGCCGTGACGCGGACATAGGGCGATTTCTGTGCCAGGGCGATACCCCACACGCCGGAACCCGCCGCCAAGTCAAGCACACTGATGGCCCTCGCGTCGCCATTCAAGTCGAGCGCGCCAGCCAGGGCCTGCGCGGAGCCATAGCTCCTCGGGAAGATATCCGCCACGAATTTACTGAAGAAATCCCCACCCAGCCTCTCTTGGTTGACCGGCTCCACCGGTTTGCCGGTGGCGACAATCTCATTGAGCCGCAGCCACTTGGGAATCAGGTGTCCGCTGCAGTGGAGGATCATGCCGCCCTGAAAGCCCGGCTTGGCGCTGACCAGGAAAGCCGCGCTCTCCGGAGTGAGAGCGTAATGGCCCTGCACGTCTTTGGTGAGCAGGTTCAGTCCTACGAGTGCGTTCATCAACGCGGTGAGTCCGCGGGCGGAGGCGCCGGTCGCGTCCTCGACTTCCTCGACGGTTTTTGCGCCGTTGTCCAATACGTCGAAGACCCGGTGGCGGATGGCCGCCTCGAGGATCAGCGGCGGTGCGTAGCCCCACGTAAGCTGCATGATTCGGTCGGGCCTAACAGGCGTCTGTGCACTGCTCATATTTCTCCCCAAGTTATTAATCGAATTTAAGCCCTGGCGAATTTCAATATATCTCGAACTCACCCAATCCGGCAAGCCCTCGCGGAATCCCAAACTCCCAAGGGCAAACTCGGCAAGAAAAAGACTAAAAAAGGGACTTGCAATTCGCGATTGACTGGAGTGACAATGACATTATGCTGACGGGAGGAGAAATGACTCCACCGGGCACGCATACGTAAGGCAAATGATCACACCGCTCTTGCGGTGCGCACTGTGGCTGACGCTCCGCGGACGTTACCACGGCACAAAAAACCGATAGCAAACGAGACGGGGGACCAGAAATGGTTCCCCGTTTTTGTTTTGGGCCGGAGCTTACCGGTGAATGCCGGTCAGGCAGGCATCAAGTATATCAATCGCCTCGTCCATTCTTTCTTTGGTTATGGTCAAGGGAGGAGTTAACTGGACAACGTTTCCCATCATCAGTTTGAAGCTCAGACCCTTGCTCAACGCGTCGTACATCACCTGCTCAGCTTCTTCCACGGCTCGCTCACGCGTGTTCCTGTCCCGGACCAGTTCCACGCCCAACAGCAAGCCCAGGCCTCTGACGCGCCCGATGATCTGGTGTTTCTCTGCGAGCGCCTTCAGTCGTCCTAGCGCGTACTCTCCCATTCGGCGCGCATTCTCGATCAACCCTTCCTCTTCCAGGCAGGCAAGGGTTGCCAGGCCGGCCGCGCAGGCGACGGGGTTTTTCTCGTGCGTATAATGGCCCAATGAGCCCTCGCTCACGACGTCGAGCCCTTCGCGAGCGATCAGGGCCGCGAGCGGGAAAATACCGCCGCCTAGTCCCTTGCCGAGTACCAGCATGTCAGGAACGATGCCGAAGTGCTCGCAAACGAACATCTTGCCGGTGCGGCCCAAGCCGTTGGGAATCTCGTCCAAAATCAGCAAGGTCCCGTGGCGGTCGCAGGCCGCGCGGATGATCTGCCAGTATTCGGGCGGGGGAACGGAGGGCGTGCTGCGCACCGTCTCGGCGATGACGGCGGCCACATCACCTTCTTTCTCCAAAACATACTCGACGTAGCGCGCGCATTGCAGCGTGCACTCTTGTCCACAACCCCAAGGACAACCGGCCGGGTCGGCCGGCGGAACGTGCTCAGCGCCGGAGAGAAGAGGGCCGACGCCGGTGCGAAACATGGCTTCGCCCCCCACTGAGATGGCATCGAGCGAGGCGCCATGAAACGAGTCCCACATGGAGATGGTCTTGTATCTTCCCGTGGCCGCCCGTGCCAGTTTCAATGCCATGCCGACCGCTTCAGCGCCGCCTGGCGCAAACAGGACCTTGTTTAAATCCCCAGGAGCAAGTTCGGCAAGTTTCTTGGCCAGTTTGATCGCGGGCAGATTGGTATAGCGCCGCGTGCAGAACGGCAGCGTTTCCATCTGAGCCGTGATGGCCTCGAGCACCCGGCGGTTTCGGAAGCCCACCTGGTGAACGCTGTTGCCGTGGAAATCAAGGTAGCGGCGGCCTTGCAGGTCTTCCAGGTAAACGCCGTCGCAGGCGGTAAGAACATTCAGACAGGGCGTGGAGAGTGACTGGTGCAGGAAGTAGCGAGCGTCTTCGTCCAGCCACTTTTGAGTTTCCGCATCGTTATTCCGTGCAGCCCATTCCTTTCGCCGCGATGAAACGTTCAAGTCTCCCTCGGCGCGAAAGCCTAAAGTCTTGTCCTGATCTTGGGGCGTGATGCGTCACCTCCTTCGAGGGAAAAGGCTTGGCTCCCCTCCTCGGTCGAGGAGGGGGCAGCGGGTGGTGGGAGCCGGCAACTGCGGTCAACCACCCCTAACCCCTCCTTAACCAAGGAGGGGAACCGCATTCGCAGGAACTAAGGCCGCTCACCGTGCGCCAACCGCGCGTCGATCTCATCCAGAACCGGAGCCACTTCCGCGATCTCATCCACCACATAGTGAGCGCCTGCCTGACGAAATCGCTGACGCGCGCGGTCGAGTTTGCCACGCAGGACTTGGGGCTCGAGTGCGGCGATCTCCTGCTCAGTCAGCCCAAGCTCGTTGCCTGTCTTGGCCAGTCCGATCGTCCACATCCCCGCGTTGAGTCCTTCCGCGATATCCGGCAAGGTATCCCCCACCTTGACAAAAGCTTCCATAGGGTAGAGTTGCAGATTCATGGCGTTTTGCAGGCACATCCACGGGTGGGGCCGTCCTGCCGGGACCTGCGCGGCGCACACACTTGAGTCCGGCACATAGCCCTGCCTCCTGGCCTCTTCCTGAAGCACTTCCATCATCTCCGTCGTGTATCCGGTCGTGGAACCGATCTTCAGGCCTCGGCGGCGAAACTCCGCCACAGCCTCCTGTGTGCCCGGAATCAGATCGGCATACTTCGCCAGGCAGGCGAGTTGAAGGGGCACGAAGTCCCGGAACATCTGCTCCACATCGTCTTCGTCAGGCAGGCCGCCATGCACATCCTGCCACATGCTCCGGACAGCTTCCATTTCTGAGATCATGCGGATGTGAACTTTCTTGTGCGCCCCCATGGGTTCGCGCGCCTGCTCTGTGGTGATGGGGACGCCGTGGCGCTTGAAGACTTCCACAAAAACCACGGCAGGAGCAAAACAGCCGTAGTCCAGGGTGGTTCCAGCCCAATCCAGGATGACGGCCTTCAGAGGGCCGCGATAAGAACGCTGAAAAACAAAGTCCATGGCTGTAATCGCCCCGATCTTCAAGTTGAAGCCGCGGGATGGCGGCCTGAATTCGCCGTTACGTCGAGACGGCAGCCGGCATCTCAACTTCCATCTCCGCCAGGGTCTGCCGTATTGCTCCGAGAAGGCCGCGCATATCGTCCGGGAAGATGTGCCCGATGCAGCCGATCCGGAAGCAGTCCGCCTTACTCACTTTGCCCGGATAGATCACGAAGCCCTTGTCGCTCAGGCGCGCGTAAAACACCCCAAAGTCGAATTTCGGGTGCCGAGGGTAGCGAAACGAACTGATAATGTAGCCTCGGTCTTCCGGCCGGAGGTAACCCTCGAAGCCCAACTCTCCCATGCCCCGCGAAAGGACTCCGAAATTGGTTCGATAGCGCGCGGCGCGGCCCTCGACTCCTCCTTCCGCTTCCAACTCCCGCAAAGCCTGGTGAAATGCCAGGAGCGCGTGCGTGGGCGGAGTGAAGCGAAACTGCCCGTCGGCCTCCAGCCCTTTCCATTGGGCCAGGAGGTCCAAGCTCACGCTGCGGGCAAATCCCGCGGTCGCCAGCAGCGCTTCTCGCTGCGCCAGCACGAAAGCGAATCCCGGTATGCCCTCGATGCATTTGTTCGCCGAAGAAACCAGATAATCGATCCGGCAGTCAAGTAGGTTCAGGGGCATTCCTCCGAAACTGCTCATCGCATCCACGAAATAGATCCGATTGAAGTGTTTGACGATCTCCCCTATTTCGCGCACCGGATTGATCATGCCAGTGCTGGTTTCGCTGTGCACCACCGCCACATGGGTTATGGAGGGGTCAGCTTCGAGCGCCTGGCCGAGTCGCTCCTTGTCGGGGCGCTGATCTTCCTGGCAACTCAGCCCGGTGACGGGAATCTTAAGGGTCTGGGCGATCTGGGCAAGGCGCCTTCCGTAAGCGCCATTGATTACGGCCAACACCTTCCCATCCGGCGGCACGGTGGACGACAGCACCGACTCAATGGCAAACGTGCCGCTGCCTTGCATCAGAATAGCTTCGAACCCCCGCTCCGCCACCCCACCCAATTCCAGCAGCTTACGGCGAATGTTGCGCACCATCTCAATGAATTCCTGGTCCCGCGAGCCCAGGTCGCGAAGCGCCGCCTGTTTCACCGTCAGGCTAGTGGTCAGGGGGCCAGGAGTGAACAATAACTTATCTCGTTTTTGAGCGCTCTGTTGCATAGTGCGTTCCAAGTGCATCCGCCACCGCGAAGCCGCGAGCGCCGGCCGTTCTCAGTGCTCTCCGTGGCCAAGAAAGACTGAACACAGAGTTCACTAAGACGCTCTGTGTTCTCTGTGTTGAGGCTCTAAAGGCGCAGAGAACACGGAGAAGTTCGTTTTGATCTCACCAGCGTGTTCGACGAAACTCCAAGTTAGGATACCACCGGCGCGATGTCAACGGCGTTAAACTCGTGTTAAACTCGCTAATGAGTCAGTTTGGTGGGGGCGCCTTCGCGTCGCCACTGCCCTGGCAAACTCCCCGCGACATCACGCAAAGAGATTGGCACATGAGAACGGAGCAAGGGACTACAACCCGGCGGTTGCTGCTCTGGCAGATTCTGATCGTCAGCCTGCTGATGACCGGCTATGCCGGATTCTACATTTGCCGGTCGAATTTCTCCGTCACCCTGCCGCTGATTGTTCGAGACCTTGCGGCTCACGGCATTCCGGCGGACCAGGCGCGCATTCGCCTGGGGCAGATCGTCTCCCTGGGCGTGTTGGCCTACGCCCTGGGCAAGTTCTTTCTGGGCGGCCTGGCTGATTTCTGGGGCGGCAAACGCCAGTTTCTGGCCGCCATGGGTGGAGCAGTTCTGTTTACGTTGTTGGCCGCCGGCGGCGGCCTGCAGTTGTTCGCAGTGGCGTGGATCGCCAACCGGCTCGTCCAGTCTGCCGGTTGGGCGGGAATGGTCAAGATCACCTCGCGCTGGTTCTCTTACGCCGCCTACGGAACCGCCATGGGCGCGGTCAGCCTTAGCTATCTGTTTGGCGACGCCTTCGGCCGCCAGTTCATGGGCGTCTTGATCGCTCACGGCTTGGGTTGGCGCGCGGTGTTTGTAGTTGCCGCCTGTAGCTTGTTTGTGCTTTTCCTGGCCAACCTCCTGCTCCTCAAAGAATCAAGCTCCGAAATCGGGGAAGCGGAAACAAAGGCGAGTCCTGAGAACCTCTTTGCGGGCCACGGCGAAAGCCGGCGGAAGCGCAGCCTTGCCGAGCACCTGAGGCCGTTATTGCGCAGCCCGGCTTTTTGGATCGTCTGTACTCTGTCGCTGGGCACCACCTTCGTGCGCGAGACGTTCAACACCTGGACGCCAACTTACTTCTACGACGTGGCGGGTTTCACCACCGCCAAAGCTGCCAAATTCAGCGCTCTCTTCCCGCTGTTCGGAGGTGCCTCCGTGCTGCTCGTCGGCTATCTCAGCGACCGCCTGGGGCGCGGAGGACGGGCGATTATCACGTTCGTCGGGCTCCTCGTTGCCACCCTGGCCCTGTTCTCGCTTGCCTCGCTGCGATCCGGCGCCGCCCACAACCTGCCTGTGGTGCTGGTCGCCCTGGTGGGCTTTTCCATCATCGGGCCATATTCCTACCTCGCCGGCGCCATGGCACTCGACTTTGGCGGGAAACAAGCGGCGGCAACCTCGTCCGGTTTTATTGATGGGGTTGGCTATCTGGGTGGAGTCCTGTCAGGCGACGCGGTGGCGCGCCTCTCGCTCGCCGCAGGTTGGCAAGGCGCGTTCCTGGTCCTGGCAATTGTCACTGCATTCTCCACATTGGCCGCCGCCTACTTCTGGGTACTTCAACGACGCCCAACTCCAGCCACCAACGCGACGGTCGCTTGACCAGTCCGCCAGAGCGGCTCTGCGCCCTGGTTGTAGGGGTACGGCTTGCCGTACCCCCTTCATCTTTATCGCGCGACCGAGCCAAGAGGGTACGGCAAGCCGTACCCCTACAACCGCGGACATGGAAGGTCGGCGTCCACCCCAGCCGCAGGGTCGAAAAACCACCCGCAAAAAATGAGTTCGTGCTGAAAACAAAGGGGATAGCGCGAATCGGCTGGAAACTGTCAATATGACCGTTTTTCATGAGCTTTCGCGGGCCAAGGGCCCATGGGGACAGACCTTGTGAAGCAGGTCTGACTGCTACTGATTTATAATCGAACCGTATGGCTATGCCACGCGTTGACCCAGCCGAACTCGAGATATTCAAGAACCTCTTTCACGCGGCGGCGGAAGAGATGGGCGCAGGGCTGCGCCGCTCCGCTTTTTCACCGAACATCAAGGAGCGGCGCGACTATTCCTGCGCGGTATTCGACGGCGAGGGAAGAGTCGTGGCCATGGGCGACCACATGCCTGTGCACCTGGGATCGATGCCCATGTCAATTGCGGCGGCGCTCGAGGCGCTCGAACTCGAATCGGGCAGCATCGCCATGCTTAATGATCCCTATGCCGGCGGCACACACTTGCCGGACATCACCCTGGTGATGCCGGTCATGCCGGCGCGTCGTGTGGGCCGGAAGTCGCAGCCGGTCTTCTACGTCGCGAACCGCGCTCACCACTCGGACGTGGGCGGCGCGCAGCCCGCTTCGATGGGCCTGAGTGAGGACATTTACCAGGAAGGCTTGCGTATTCCACCCGTGAACCTGGTCCGCAAAGGAGCCGTGCAGCGGGATGTACTTGCGATCCTGCTTGCCAACGTGCGCACGCCCGCCGAACGCGAGGGAGACCTGATGGCCCAAGTGGCAGCTTGCCGCCTGGGAGAGCGGCGATTGCGCGAAATATTGGAAACCTACGGCGTCCCAAAAGTCTGCTTCTACCTTGATGCCCTGCAAACCTACTCGGCCCAACTGATGCGGCAAGCCCTGTTGCAGATTCCCGACGGGACCTATTCCGCGCAGGATTACCTGGACGACGACGGGTTCAGCAGCGAACCTGTGCCTCTGCGCGTCTCGATCAAGATCAGGCACGGCAAGGCACGAGTGGATTTTGCGGGCAGCGCGCCGGCCTGCCGGGGAAGCGTCAACGCGGTGATGGCGATCACCACCTCCGCCGTCTTTTATGTCTTCCGCTGCCTGCTGGGCGAAGATGTTCCTGCGTGCGCCGGCTTGCTGCAACCCATCGAAGTGCGCGCCCCGGAAGGAAGTGTCGTGAACGCACGAGCTCCCTCGGCGGTAGCGGCCGGGAACGTCGAGACCTCGCAGCGAATTGTGGATGTGCTGCTCCGGGCATTGGCCAAGGCGATTCCTCACCGTATTCCCGCCGCGAGTTCAGGAACTATGAACAACCTTTCGTTTGGCGGCATGGATCCGCGCACGGGCGAGGCCTTTGCCTATTACGAGACGATCGGCGGTGGCATGGGCGCCCGTCCGACCGCGGACGGACTCAGCGGGGTTCACACCCACATGACGAACTCGCTCAACACCCCCATCGAGGCGCTCGAAGCCGCCTACCCGGTGCGGGTGCGGCGTTACTCGCTCCGCCGCGACTCCGGTGGAAAAGGGCAATTCCGCGGAGGCGATGGTATTATCCGTGAAATTGAGTTCCTGACGGATGTGCGCGCTAGCATCCTTTCCGAACGCCGCCGGCTCCAACCTTATGGGCTCGCCGGCGGCAGGCCGGGTGAGGCGGGCAGGAATGAACTCATTGTTCCTGGGAAGAGAAAATCGAAATTCGAAAAGCGAAACTGGAAAAGCGAAATTCGAAAATCGAAAATCGAAAATCGGAATTCGAAAATGGGAATCCTGCCTGGCCACGTGCTGGAACTGCCTTCGAAAGCAGCCTTCAACGCGCCGAGTGGGAGTGTCTTGAGAATTGAGACGCCGGGCGGGGGAGGTTGGGGAAAGAGGCGGAGTCGAATCGAAATTGGAAAATCGAAATTCGAAAGGCCCAGCAATGACGCGATTTAGGCTGCAATTCCCGAGTTTCGATTTTCGAATTTCCATTTTCCAGTGGGAGGCGAAATGGACGGCATTGATCGGCGAGACTTCATGAAATCCGTGGCGGGAGCTGCGGCGCTTTCGGCCCTGGAAACAGAACCGGCGTCCGCCTTGGAGTCTGGGCCGGTGTTTCTTTCCACTTGGGCGCACGGGAAACCGGCGAACGAGCAGGCGGCGCAAGTCTTCAAGAGCGGCGGCAGCCTGCTGGATGCGGTTGTGAAAGGCATCAACGTTCCCGAAGACGATCCCAAGGTGATGAGCGTCGGGTACGGCGGCCTTCCCAACGAAGAAGGCGAAGTGGAACTCGACGCCGCCATCATGGATGGCACTCGGCATCGCGCCGGCGCAATCTGCAATCTGCACCACATCAAGAATCCCATTTCGGTGGCGCGCCTGGTGATCGAAAAGACCCGGCATACGACGCTGGCAGGCGAGGGCGCTTTCCGCTTTGCGCTCAAGATGGGATTCGAGCCCATGCAACTTCTCACCCCGGAGAGCCTGAAGAAATGGATGGATTGGAAACTCGACCCGCAGCACACGACGAATTGGGTGACGGCTGAAAACCACGACACGATCGGGATGGTGGCCACCGACGGCAAGGGCCACGTCGTCTCGGGCTGTTCGACTTCCGGGATGGCGTGGAAAATCCCGGGGCGGGTGGGAGATTCTCCGCTGGTGGGTTGTGGCGCCTACGCCGACGACAATGTGGGCGCCGCCTCCGCCAGCGGCGACGGAGACTTGATGACCAACTACTGCACCAGCATTTCGATCGTTCATTCCATGCAGGCCGGCATGACCCCCCAGGACGCCTGCGTCGAACTACTGCGGCAAATGGTGAAGACAGACTCGAAGAACAGGAATTCAGACTGCGGTTTGATCGCCATTAACAATCGCGGCGAAATTGGAGCCGCCTCCATGAGGTCCGCGACTCGGTTCCAATATGCGGTGTGGATGAATGGCGAGAGCAATGTGCTGGATGCGGCGGCGCTCTATTAGTTCCGAATTTTGAGCGATGAGCTGGATTAGACAATCGCCCGCTTCTCTACCAGTTCGGGCGAGGATCATCATGAGCTTTCTTCGACCAGTTTCACGGCCCAATCAACGACTTTCTCGGCTATGGAGATGGCCCGACGGTACCCAGCCTCGGATAAAGGTTCGCCCAGTCCAGGGTAGCGTGCCTCCCACGCGAAATCCGTAAGTTCCGCCGCGTCCTGAACGGGTTCTGGAATGTGGACGCCGTGCTTTGTGAGCCCAGCTAGCAGTTTCCCCAGGTCGTGCGTGTAACGGAACTCGAGCCCCTTGGCGCGGTAGACCGCTTTGACGGCCTTCTCTGCCGCCTGCTGGGCATGAAAGGCAAGATCTTCGTAGAACGCGCCGCTGGGCAAAGGTGTCTTCGCCAACGCCAGATCGCTTCGGGCACGGCGCAACCAGTCACTAGGCACGCCTGGGATAGGCCTTTTGGGAGGCACGGTACAGTTCCCGCCCTTCCTTTAGCGCTGGACAAATAACCAACGATGGCTCGTCGCCGTACTGACTCACGTCGGACTCCGTCACCACCACGATGTCCTTAGCAACCTCCGAATCGCGAAGCGCCATGTAGAGCCGTTGCGCCGTCCGGCGGCGGTGGACGCCGTCTGGCATTATCACCAGCAAATCGACGTCGCTGTGCGGCCCCATCTGGCCGCGCGCCGCCGATCCGAACAGAACGATGCGGCGCGGGTGCGCGGTTTCAATAATTCTCGCCACCAGTTGGTCCAGCGTTGCCTTGTCAACGACGGTCGCTGCTTCCATTTGGGCCTCACTCGAGTCTGCGTCGAACGGTCTCCTAGTATACCTTACTGGACCGGCTTGGGCTCAAGCGCCGCGATTTCGGCTCGGAATTTCGCGGCTTGATCGGCCTGGTTCAGCGCGCTGTATTCTTCCACAAGGTCCTGGCGCGCGCTCTTCAGCCAGCTTACTTTGGGATCCATCTGGCTGGTCAAAGTGTTAAAGCCGGCGCGGGTTTGGGCTTCCGCCTCAGCATATTTCTGTTGCCTGAGCAATGTCCTACCAAGCTTGATGCGCGCGATTCCGGTGTTGATGTTGTTGGCCGATTGCGTTTCGATGTAGATGGGAATCACGGAGCGGAAGATCGCCTCCGCGCGGGCCCAGTCATGCCTGCCCATGTAGACGCTGCCCAAATTGGAACGCGCCGTGGCGAACAGATAGTGGTGTTCGCCGTAGACAGCGCGATAAATGTCGGCCTCGCGCTCGAAGTACTGTACCGCAAGATCGTACTTGCCTTGCTTGCTCGCTGCGTTGCCCAAGTCGTTCAGCGACGACGCCACGGCAGGGTGGACCTTCCCGAAGATTCGCTCCTTGATCGTTAAAGACTGCTGAAGCAGATCGACAGCCTCGTCAAAGCGGTTCTCGAAAAGCAGGGTGCGGGCGAAGATGGTCATATCCGTCGCCGCCTCCGGACTGTCTTGGCCGTACCAGGCCTGAATCATCTCGAGGCCTTGCCGCTCGAATCTCTCGGCCTCAGCGTAGTGGCCTAAGTCATGCTGAATCTGGCCCAGGGTCATCAGCGCATCCGCCACACGCGGGTGGCCTTCGCCGTAGGTCTGGCGGTACAAGGGCAGCAGGCGCTCTTCGACCGACTGAGATGCCTCGTAATGGCCGTCAGAGAATTGAGCCTCCGCCAGTGCGTGCAGTGCGGCCATTAACTCAGGCGTTGCGCCCCCTTTGGCTGTCTGAGCGCGAACCACGTCTTCAAGGACGGGGATGGCGCTCGAATAGGCGCCACGATCGGCGAGCACCTGCCCCAAGGCAGTGGCTGCTTGCGCAACCGCGGGGTGATTCGCCGGATAGTACCCCTTGGCTATGGCCAATCCTTCCCGGACCGATCGTTCCGCCTCTGGCAATCGGCCCTGATTGTCTCGCAGAAGACCAAGTGACACCAGGCTCTCCGCCACTTGCGGGTGATCGGGACCGAAGAGTGAGCGGCGTGCGGTGAGGGCGAGATTCAGCAAACGGTCCGCTTCATCGAGCTTGCCGACGTTTTCGTACAAGGTTCCGAGCGTCTGGTACAACTCCGCTTGAATTTCAGGTTCCGCGCTGAGTGATTGCGCCTCTTGCGCGCCCCGGCCGAGAAGTGTCACGACCCGCAGGTCAACCGCCGGGCCGGCATCGGCACTCCCGCCCTGGAACAGGTCGGTCATGAATTTCTGAATTCGCTGCGTGCGAGCAGCTTCGGCAAGCGTGGTTCTTCGCTCCTTCGCGAGCCGCACACCAAAGAACACGACCAGAGCGGCAACCAGCGTAAGCGCAGCGCCGGCCACGCTCAGCGAACGCCAGTTGCGAGTGGCGAATTTGCGCAGCCGGTAGCGCACCGTATCGGGGCGCGCTTCCAACGGCTCGCCGTTCAGAAAGTGGTCAACATCGCGCAGCAGCGCTTCCACTGACTGATAGCGCTGCTGAGTATCCTTGTGGATTGCCGTGAGACAAAGCACGTCCAGATCAGCCCACGCCGCTTTGCCTGCCACCACAGCATGTCCATTGTCTTCGGCCGGGGCGTCGACTTTTCCGGCGGCGACGGACGGGCGCTCCGTTTCTTTTTCCGTCACGACCTTTTCAGCTTGCGTCGGGGTGAGCTTGGACAGGTTGAAGGGCATTCGCCCCGCCAGCAATTCGTAGAGGACGACTCCGAGCGAGTAAACATCGGTTTGGATTCCAACCTGCTCTCCGCGCATCTGTTCGGGCGAAGCGTAGGCCGGCGTCATCAGGCGTAAACCCGCGATGGTCTGATCGCTGCTCTCTCCCAGGCTCTCCAGACGCTTGGCTATGCCAAAATCCAGCAAGCGGACGCTGCCGTCGTCCTTCACCAGGATATTCGAGGGCTTCAAATCGCGGTGGATCACAGCCTGTTGATGAGCGTAGTGCACGGCTTCGCAGACGGCACGGAACAGGTGCAGGCGCTCCGCAATCGTGCTCTGGCGCTGGCGGCAGAAGTCTGTGAGCGGAACTCCCTCCACATACTCCATAACGAAGAACGGAGTGCCGTCCGGCGTGGTATTGGCGTCGTAAAGGCGCGCAATTCCGGGATGATTGAGTTGCGCAAGCGTCCGCTGCTCGATGGCGAAGCGGCGCCGGCGGGCGGGGGAGAGTTCTGCGTCGCGCAGAACTTTTATGGCAACCCGGCTGCCCAGGTCTTCCCGTTCCGCAAGATACACCACCCCCATCCCGCCTTCGCCGATTTCCCTGATAATCCGGTAGGGACCGAACCGTTTGAAAGGGGGAGCGCCAGGGAGGGCATCGCTGAAAACCTGGTTGGCCGCTTGAGCGAGGTCGCGGTCGAGGAGCGAATCGCCGGAAGCGTCTTCGTCGAGGAGGACCAGGACGTCGCCGGCTAGCCCGGGATCATCTTTACACCGGCCGTCCAGGAAGGCGCGGCGGTCCGGCTCGGGCAATTCCAGGGCCTCGTGAAAAAGGGTCTGGACTTTCTGCCATCGGGCGCTGTCCATCGTCGTCATCCCCAGATGCACGGGTGTGGTCGCGCGGGCGTCTCGCCCGCGGTCGCGGGAGCGTATTCGTTTATTGCTTACGCGCCGCCATGAACTGCTCCCTGCATTGCCTGGCGCGCGCGCGCACTCCTTCAAAATCCGCGTTCGACCGAATTCCTGCCAGCAACGGGTCTGACTCGATGCCTGGATAAGCGCAATACCCGGCCGCAATCGCCGCGCGCAGCATGTGCAACGCCGTCTCAGGCTGCCCGGCGTATGCCAGGTGCGCCGCAGAGAAATAGTTCATTTCGGGATCGGATATAGGTTTCATGGCACGCGCCAGCGTGGCAATCTCGCCGGCAGGGCGGTGCTCCAGGTAAGCGAACAGGACCGGAAACCCCGCCCAATCGGGCGCCATCGCCGGGCGAGCCTCCCACGCTTCCTTTTCCTTGCCCTCTCGGAGCAGAACGTCCACCGCGATAGCTTGTTCGTACTGCGATCCCAGATCGAGATGCAGAAAATCGCGTGCCCGCTGATAATCTCCATGCAGCATAAACGCGACCGCGCAGGAGCGCAGACCGGTGGATTGCGGATCGAGCAAGAGGCACGTGTTGCACTCCCTCTCTGATTCTTCGAGCGACCCGGCGTAGCGCAGCACGTAGCTGAGAATAAAATGCGCTTCTGAACTCTCGGGCCGTCGCCGCACCAGGTCGGCCGCCTCGCGACAAGCCTTCGCTATGTGATTCTGCTCCGTCTCCATGAAGGTGAGCGAACCCTGGGCCCACACGTTATCGGGATCCAGCGCGGCCGCGCGCCTGAACGCATTCATGGCGCACTGCATGGCTTCCGCCCCGCCTCCGCCATACCAGCTATCGCTTGTAGCGGTGGTGCCCAGAGCAGACCAGGCAGGTGCGTATCCCGGATCGAGCGCAACGCTCTGTTCTAGCATGGCCCGCGCCTGCTTCACGACACCGGGGTTGTTGGTGGGCATCGCCATCGCTCGAAGATACAGGTCATAAGCTCGCTGATTCTTCGGCCGCGTGGCAGTTTCTATCGCCACGTTCATGCGCAGCAAAGACGCTAAAGCGAACTCCTTGGCTCCCAGATTCGGGCCCAGCCCGCTCCGGGTCCGCGACGCGATCTCGCCTTCCAACCTTATCGAGTTTGCAGCCGGCGTAATGAACACATCGCGCCACACGGAGTGGCCTGCTTCGACATCCAGCGCGTCGATGGTCACTTGCAGTTGATCGCCCTCCTTCAGGAAGCGCCCAGTGACCACAGTCGCCACGCCAAGCGCGCGCCCCGCCTTGATTGGATCCGTTTGAGCGCGGCCCCCACCGAACGGCCGTACCGTGAGCGAACGCGCATGCCCCAGCACGCGCGCGATCTCATCCGGAATCGCTGTTCCCAGAAAATCCATGCTGTGGTCGGATCCGGCGTTTGCGAAAGGAAGCACCGCCACCGTACGTGGCCGCGTGTTTACAGCCGGCCCATTCCTGCGCAGCGTCAGCGCGAGTGTACCCGCAAAAAGCAACAGGCCCGCCACCAGCGCCGCCACGGATGCCGCCGCCCAGTGCCGCCGCAGGAATTTCCCGGCAACGTACAGCGCTCTGTCCGGATGCGCCTCCAGCGGCTCATGCTTCAAATAATGATCCACATCGCCGATGAGCGCCTTCACCGAGGCGTATCTGCGCTGCCGCTCCTTATGCATGGCGGTCAGGCACAGGACATCCAGATCCGCCCACGAGGCGGTGCGCGTGGCGCCCTTGCCCGAGCTTCGCCGCACAAGGGCAGACGGCTTCTCCGGCTCTGCCGTCGCGATCAGGTTCGCCGCCTCGGCCGGGGTCTTCTCAGAAATGTCGAACGGCAGCCGCCCCGCCAGCAATTCATAAAGGATCACACCCAATGAGTAGACATCGCTCGCAACCCCCACAGCCTGCCCGCGGATTTGCTCGGGCGACGCGTAGGCCGGAGTCAGCAGGTGCATGCCGGTGCGCGTAAGATTCGGTGTGTGATTGCCCCCGTCAATCTGTTTCGCGATGCCGAAGTCGACGAGGCGCACCGACCCGTCGGTCCGTACCAGAATATTGGAGGGCTTCAGGTCCCGGTGAATCACACCGTGCTGATGCGCGTACTCGACCGCTTCGCACACCGCGCGAAACAGCTTCAGCCGGTCATCGACCATGCAGTCGTGGGCGCGGCAATACGCGGTGAGCGGAACGCCGTCCACGTACTCCATGACGAACCAGGGCGTTCCGTCAGCGAGCGTTCCCGCGTCGTACAAGCGCGCGATCGAGGGATGATTTAACTGCGCCAGCGTGCGCTGTTCCGATTCGAACCGCTGGCGCCGCGCCGGCGACGGCCACGCGTCGCGCAGAATCTTCAACGCCACCAGATTGCCCAGATCCACGCGCATGACCAGGTACACCGCGCCCATCCCGCCTTCGCCTAGCTCGCGGACAATCCGATAGGGGCCAAACTCTTTGAATGGAAGAGATGCTGGGTGGGATTGGTTGAAGACGAGGTCAGCGGCTTGGGCAAGGTCGCGGTCCAGCAGCGAATCCCCGCGACCGTCTTCGTCCAAAAGCACCAGGACGTCGCCCACCAACCCTGGATCGTCTTGACACTGGGCTTCTAAGAAGCCGCGCCGCTCCGCCTCGGGCAGTTCCACGGCCTCGTGAAAAAGGGTTTGGACTTTCTGCCATCGGGCGCTGTCCATCGTCGTGTCCCCAGATGCACGGGTGTGGTGGCGCATCGATTTTCGGAGCAGTCGCTCATGTTCGTCAGCCGACGAACACGCAGAAACCACGAAAACCGTGTCATTCTGAGCGAAGCGAAGAATGACAGCGTACTGTCAGAGCAGTTTACTCTCCCTGCCGCAATTCGTGCGCCAGCCATGCCTTCGCCGCGCGCCAGTCCCGCAGGACCGTGGCTTCGGAGACGTTGAGAAGCGTCGCTGTCTCAGGGATATCCAACCCTCCGAAGAAGCGGCTCTCCACCATCACCGCCTGGCGCGGATTCATGCGCGCCAGCGAGTCCAAAGCGGTGTTGAGCGCCAGGATTTCCTCTCCGCCGGAGGGTTTTCGCTGATCCGCCTCGTCAAATGTGACGGTCATCTCTGCGCCGCCGCCGCGCTTGTTCGAACTGCGGCGCCGCGCGGCCTCCACCAGGACCTGCCGCATGGCGCGGGCCGCAATGCGTTTGAAGTGCAGCGGCGAGGCGCTCGCAATGTCGGGAGATTTCGATAATTTCAGCCACGCTTCATTCACCAGGGCGGTAGGGTTGAGCGTGGTGTTTGGATGGTCGCGACGCACAGTGGCCGCCAGGCGGCGCAGTTCTTCGTAGGTGACGCTGAAAAGGTGGTCCAGAGCACGACGATCTTCCAAGGCCGAGTCGGCCTGTCCGATGCCTACACCATCGCTCTCGCCAAAATTTTTTGCCGCCATGACGGTTTTCTCCGTGCTTTTGCGTATAGCCAATTAATACTACTACGTTAAGTTATTGACCTCTCCCAAGAGAGGTGTTAAGCTCCGGTTCATGACCGAGAGCGAAATTGCAAAATGTCGAACACGTTTGGAACAATTCTTGGCCGACCTGCTGGAGCCGCTGG
>Ga0326728_10007917_pt1 | contig 26778 bp, 28 predicted proteins | sample MB3enrmetagenome_FD_207602 | JGI IMG/M metagenome (GOLD analysis project Ga0326728, IMG submission 207602) | Lab enriched peat soil microbial communities from McLean, Ithaca, NY, United States - MB31MN | ecosystem: Environmental > Terrestrial > Soil > Wetlands > Peat | place: USA: New York...
TGGTCTTGCTGTATGCGATTGTGCTGCTGGCTCTCAATCTGGCGGCCGATTTCCTCTTCAGCCTGCTGGACCCGAGGGTGCGCTATGAATAGGCCCGAACATCTCAGCCCCAATCAAAAAGCCTGGCGCCGCTTTCGCCGCAATCGGCCCGCCGCCGCCGCTTCCATTCTTTTGGCCTTCCTGGTTTTGGCCGTTTTGCTTTGGCCGCTCTTCAGCCGGCCCGGCATCGCGCCGCGCCTGCCTGCGGCCCTGACCCATCCGCCCGATGCGATTTCCGACGCGCAATTCCAACCGCCTGGCTCCGGGCATTGGTTCGGCACCGACGTCCACGGGCGCGATCTGTTGAGCCGGGTTTGTTACGGCGCGCGCATTTCGTTGCTCGTCGGCCTGGTCGGCGCGGCGGTCAGCCTGGTCATCGGCGTGTTGTGGGGCGCGACAGCCGGTTATTGCGGCGGACGCCGGGACGCTGTGATGATGCGTTTTGTCGATGTGCTCTATGCCATGCCGTCCATCATTTTTGTCATCGTGCTGATCACCGCCCTGAACGCTGTCCTGGAAAAAATGCAATCGGCGGGCCTTTCCACGGGAGGCGCGCGGTTTCTGCAATTTGCCGGTCTGTTCGCCGGACTGGGGGCGGTGTCCTGGCTGACCATGGCGCGGATCGTGCGCGGGCAGGTGCTCTCGCTGCGCCATCGGGCATTCGTCGATGCCAGCCGGGTGCTGGGGGCGAGCCACGCGCGAATCGTCCTGCGCCACATTCTGCCCAACGTCTATGGCGTGATCATCGTTTATCTGACCCTGACCATTCCCTCCATTATTCTATACGAATCTTTTCTCAGCTATTTGGGGTTGGGCATACAACCTCCGGAAGCCAGTTTGGGTTCGCTCATCGCCAGCGGGGCGGAACAGATCAACTCCATTCGCATTTACTGGTGGCTGATCGTCTGTCCGGCCGCGACCCTCGCCCTGACACTGCTGGCCCTCAACTTTGTCGGCGACGGCCTGCGCGACGCCTGGGACCCGCGTTCGGAGAAAGCGGCCTAGCCTTGCCAGAACGATAATGCGCCGGGTCAAACATCAATGCTGGCAGCCTGCGGTGCTTGCATATATCGGCAAAAATCTCGTGAGTTGCGGCCGCTAAAGTGTGAACCGGGATGGGGTCGTAGTCGCTGAACCACAGATCAAGAGCGGCATCGAGCTTTTTGTCCAGCATCAATGGCTCGCTCGACACCGTGGAGGAGTTCCGAAGCAGTGACGGCGGCTATCACAGGCTGGCTATTGGGAAATTGCCGGAGAAAACCGGTCAAATCAAATCTGCCCCGTTCATCTGCGATGAGAATCGAACTATCCAGGATTAATCCCGTGCTGGCCTGACTGGAGGGAGGCTGGCGCGGGCTTGGTCGATGTCATTCGCAAAAGAATTCGCTTCATCCGGGGCCAGCCTCTCGAGATTGGGCCACCGCTCAGCCAACTCCGCACAAGTCAGCGCTGGAGCGGGCACGGGGCTGAGTGTGGCGACGCGTTTGCCACCGCGCAAGATAACAGCCGACTCGCCATTGCGTTCCACTCGGTCGAGCACGCGCAAGAAGTCCTTTGCCGCCTCGGCAACAGGAATGGTCGTTTCACTCATTTCTGATATCTTTGAACATGCGGGCTGGCCCGTCAACCCGTTGGCAGGCCTCACCTGCGCTTGCAGTTTTGCCCGCTGCGCTTAAACTACGGATGACAATGCGGTTTCCAGCCGTCAACGAACAACTATGAGCCAGCGCAGAACATATTATTTTGACAACAACGCCACCACACGGATCGCCCCGGAAGTGTTGGAGGCGATGCTGCCGTTCCTGCGCGATTGGTGGGGCAATCCTTCCAGCGCCTACGGCTTCGGCAAGCAGGTGAGCAAACAGATCGAGGACGCGCGGACCAAGGTGGCGGCCTTGATCAACGCCGATCCCAAGGAAGTCGTCTTCACGAGTTGCGGAACCGAGAGCAATAATTCAGCCATTGAGAGCGCCCTGGCCACGCAACCCGCCAAACGCCACGTCCTGACCACGGCAGTCGAGCATTCAGCCGTCATCAAGCACGGCGAGGTCCTGCAAAAGCGAGGCTGTCAAGTCACTTTTCTCCCGGTGGACGCTGACGGCTCGCTCGACCTGCATCTGCTGGACAAATCAATCCGCCCGGATACGGCCATTGTTTCGGTGATGTGGGCCAATAACGAGACCGGGGTCGTCTTTCCCATTGAGGAAATTGCCGCGATTTGCCGCGGCAAAAACGTGCTTTTCCACACCGACGCCACCCAGGTGCCCGGCAAGATGAAGATTGATGTTCACGGATTGGCCGTGGATTTTCTGACGCTTTCAGCCCACAAACTGCACGCCCCCAAAGGGATCGGCCTGCTCTACATCAAACGCAAAGTGAAATACCAGCCGTATTTGATCGGCGGACATCAGGAGCGGGGCAAACGCGGCGGCACGGAGAATGTGGCGAGCATCATCGGATTCGGCCGGGCGGCGGAATTGGCCGGGGCCAATCTCGAGGACGAGAACACGAGGGTGCGCGGCTTGCGCGACCGGCTGGAAAACACCATTCTAAGCACCATCCCGAATACGATTCGCACCGGGGCCAAAGAACCGCGCCTGCCGAACACGAGCAACATCGCGTTCGAATCCGTCGAAGCCGAGGCCATTTTGCACCAACTGGATCAGCTTGGGATTTGTGTTTCCAGCGGTTCGGCCTGCACCACCGGTTCGCTGGACCCTTCCCATGTCTTGACCGCCATGGGCATGAAACCGGCGCGGGCGCGCGGCTGCGTGCGCATCAGCCTGGGGATTTATAATACGGACGAAGAGGTCGATTACTTCTTGAAACATATCCCACGGGTCATTGGCAAGTTGCGCGAAGATTCCCCGCTCAATCCGGGGACGGCCCGTCTCACCCCCGCGGAACACGCGGGCCGGGTGGGGTAATGCCTTGATTTGGTGTAGTGTCGAGCCTGTGGCTCGAAATCGGCGCGCAACGCCGACGCTACAACCATTAAATTAAGGCACTGCCTCGGGTGGGCGGGGTTTGACGCCTGTTCTTTTCGGCAGTATATTCCCCGCCCTTTTATGAATGCAAAACCGCGTGTGGCAATAGTCGGCGCGACGGGCGCCGTCGGCATCGAAATGATCAAGACGCTGGAAAAGCGGAATTTTCCGGTGGGCAAACTGACCCTGCTGGCGTCGGCGCGCTCGGCCGGCAGGAAACTGACCTTTCGCGGCCAGCCGGTCGCCGTGGCGGAATTGACCAGGGATTCCTTCAAAGGAGTTGACATCGCGCTCTTCAGCGCCGGAGGCGCCATTTCGCGGGAATTTGCGCCCATCGCCGTCAAAGCCGGTTGCGTGGTGATCGATAATTCCAGCGCGTTCCGCATGGATGAGTCCGTGCCGCTGGTCGTCCCGGAAATCAACGCCGGCGACATCCGGTGGCACAAGGGCATCATCGCCAACCCGAATTGCACAACGGCCATTACATTGATGGCGCTGTATCCGTTGCACAAGGCATTCCATGTCAAACGGATTTTTGCCTCCAGTTATCAGGCCGTCTCCGGCACCGGGGCAAAAGCGATTGCAGAACTGAAGCGGCAGGTGGAACAAATCGTGGCCGGGGAACCGGTGACGAAGGAAGTTTATCCGCATCAGATTGCCTTCAACGTACTGCCGCAGGTGGACGTGTTTCTGCCCAACGGTTACACCAAGGAAGAGGCGAAAATGGAAAACGAAGGGCGGAAAATCATGCATCACCCGGCCTTTCGCGCCAGCGTGACCTGCGTGCGCGTGCCGGTCTATCGGGCGCACTCGGTGGCGGTGAGCGCGGAATTTGAGAAACCGGTCACGGTGGAAGCGGCCCGCGAGGTCCTCAAAAAGGCGCCCGGCCTGGACGTGGTGGACAATCCCGATAAAAAGGAATATCCGTTGCCGTTGTATGCGAGCGACAAGTACAATTGCCAGGTGGGCCGCCTGCGCAAGGACACAGCATTCAACAACGGCCTGTGTTTTTGGGTGGCGGGCGATCAACTGCTCAAAGGCGCCGCCTTGAACGCCGTGCAAATCGCCGAGGAACTGATGAAGTGAAAGAATAAATGAAACACGTACCTGGACACAACTCCGGTACACGCTTTCATTAACATGCGGTTAATTATGGCAAATCTATCACCGACCGAACTGGCGGCTGCACTGCGAAAAAATATATTTACGGAATATATAAAAAACCTGAGCGCCCCCGCTTACGCCAAAGAGCCTTGCTTGGGGGTTGTGATGGAGATGGGTTATGAAAAAGTAGTCCCGACGGTTTTTGGGCTTTTAGATGGTTCGGCCAGTATTTACTTCAGTACGGGCGGAGGCATTATAGGAGGGCAGGGACACAAAGCTGTACGCATTGCCGCCCGCAGGTTTACACAGTTTGCAGGTCTCCACTTGCCCGAAATGTCTGCCTGCACTGATTTTCCTCTGCCGAAATTTGGCGAGACCACATTTTATGTGCTTACATGGGGCGGGGTCTTCACTCTCAGCGCTCTGGAAGAAGAACTCAGGAATGACACCCACGAGTTTTCACCCTTATACCTTGCCGGCCTTAACTTGATAGCACAGCTTCAGAAGATAAAACAGAGAGTCCCACAATAGGTCCGCCTTCATTCCCTTCTCTTTTCTCTTGGCGTGAAAAGGGTGGCGGCCCTGAATTCGTCCACAACCCTAGCTAGGCCGCGACGGGCGCGGCGGAGGGGACGGCGCGGGAGGCGGCCAGGTCCGCCTTGCGCTGGCGCAGGCTCTTGAAAAATTCGTAGCCTTCGCGGCAGCGCCGGACAAATATGTCCTTGTCTTCCAACATCGTCTTGATGATGCGGAGGATCGGCTTGGGCCGTAGATAATAGGCGCGATAAAAACGGTCCACCGCTTCAAAAATTTCCTCCTTGCTCAGGTCCGGATATTCCAGCGAGCTTTGTTGGAAACCATCCTCATGCACGATGTCGGTCTTGTCCTTCTTCTTGGCAAACCAGCCGTTTTGCCGGGCCATCTCGTAAAGTTCCGTGCCGGGATAGGGCGCGGCCAGCGAAACCTGAATGCTGAAAACGTCCAGGTCCATCGCGAAGCGGATGCTCTGCTCGATCGTTTCCCTGGTTTCGACGGGCAAACCGAGTATGAACGTGCCATGAATGACCACTCCGGCCTCGTGGCAGGATTTGGTAAAGCGCCGCATTTCCTCCAAATCAACGCCCTTTTTGATGCGATTGAGAATTTCCTGGTTGCCGCTTTCGTAGCCGACCAAAAACAAACGCAGGCCCGAGTCCTTGAAGAATTTGACGGTGTCGTAATCCAAATTGGCCCGGCTGTTGCAGGACCATGTTACGCCGAGCGGGGCCAGTTTTTTGGCGATGTCGCGGGCGCGCGGGAGATTGGCGGTAAAGGTGTCGTCATCGAAAAAGAATTCCCGCACCTGGGGGAACAGTTTTTTGGCGTAGGCCATTTCGCCCGCCACGTTTTCGGGGGAGCGGACGCGGTATTTGTGGCCGCCGATGGTTTGCGGCCAGAGGCAAAAGGTGCATTGCGCCGGGCAGCCGCGTCCGGTGTAAAGGCTCAGATAGGGATGCAACAGGTAGCCGATGAAATACTTTTCGATTTGCAGATCGCGTTTGTAAGTGTCCACCACCCAGGGCAGCACGTCCATGTTGGCGATCAATTCGCGTTCGCGGTTGTGAATGACTTTGCCTTCGGCGTTGCGATAAGACAGGCCGTCGATTTCGGACAGCGCCCGCCCTTCGGCGACTTCCTTGCAGGTAAAGTCGAATTCCTTGCGCGCCACCCAATCAATCGAAGGCGAGGCCTTCAAAGTTTCGGCGGGCAGGACGGCGGCATGGGCGCCGATGAAGCCAATTTTCGTGCCGGGCCTTTGTTGTTTGATGGCTTCGGCCACCCTGCAATCGTTTTTCAACGACGGCGTCGAGGTGTTGATGATGACGTGGTCGAAATGTTTCGCTTCGGCCAGGCATTGCTTGACGCCGATGTCATGCGGCGGGCAATCCATCAACCTGCTGTCGGGCACGAGCGCGGCGGGCTGGGCCAGCCAGGTGGGATACCAAAAGGAAGTCACTTCGCGCCGGGCCTGGTAACGCGAACCGGCGCCGCCGTCGAAACCGTCAAAGCTCGGAGGAGAAAGGAACAACGTTTTCACGTCACACCTTCTTGGGGCCGGCAATCTTCGCCAGCAACTCGTCGCGTTGCGTGGTGTCGCCGGAACCGCAGCCGCCGCCATTGGCATTGATGGCCGCCCTGGCCTGGGCCAAATGACCCTTGCCGATGGACACGCCGTTAAACGCGTTGACCGAGCGGCCTGCATGGCTGGGTTTGGGCTTGGCGCTGAAATTGTAGCTGAGATTTTTCCAGTTGTCGCCCGCTTTGGCGCTCAGAGCGCCGCTGGGGTCGTAACCGCAATGCACCATGCAATTCTCGCAGCGGGGATCGCGCGCCACGCCGTCCACCACGCCGTATTTGTTCCAATCCACTTTCTCCAGCATCTCGTGGTAGCCGGCATAATGGCCGTCGGTCATCAAATAGCACGGGGCCTTCCAGCCGCGGACATTGCGGGTGGGAATGGCCCAGGCCGTGCAGGTCAATTCGCGCTTGCCCGCCAGGAATTCCTGATAAACCCGTGTGCCGATGATTGTGAAGCGATCGCCCCATTTCTCCATGTCCTTGAATTTTTCCCGCGTCATTTTTCGTGTCAGGAAGAAATCCTCCGGTCGTTTGCCCAGGCGCTTGATCATGTCCTTCTTGGCCGCGTCATATTCATATCCCGGCGAAATGGTGTGCGCGTCCACTCCCAGGGACGAGAAAAACTCGAACATCTCCCCGATTTCCCTGACTTCGGTTTCCTTATAGACCGTCGTGTTGGTCGCCACCTGGTAGCCGAGGATTTTCGCCATTTTGACGGCTTCGACGCATTCCTTGAAAACGCCTTCGCGTTCCACGATCAAGTCATGGGTGTATTCCAGCCCGTCGATATGGACGTTCCAAAACATCCAGGGCGACGGGCGAATGACGGGGCGGGCGTCTGATTTGCCTTTGCGAATGGTTCCCGCCTCCTTTTCCGTGAGCAGTTTTTCGCCCAGCAACCGCGCCAGCGCCGGCTCCTGTTTCCGGTCGTAAATGGCGGCCAGGTAATCCCGCATTTTTTTGCGCATGAACATGCCGTTGGTGCAGAGATGAACAATACGGCCCTGCTTGAGCAACCCGGCGGTCAGCTCTTCGATTTTGGGATAGATCAACGGTTCGCCGCCGCAAATGGAAACCATGGGCGCGCCGCACTCCGGCGCCGCGGCCAGGCAATCCTCCAGCGGCATCATGTCCTTGAGGTTGGTGGAGTATTCGCGGATGCGCCCGCAGCCGGTGCAGGTCAGGTTGCAGGTGTGCAGCGGTTCAAGCTGCAGCACCAGGGCGAACCTGGGCGTGCGCAAAAGCTTGTGTTTGACAATATGGGCGGCAATCTTCGCCGTCAACGCGAGTGGAAATCGCATAGATTTAATTTACTGTGGCCAAATCCCTGTTGGACGCAATCCGCGCCGGTGCTGCCGTTTGCATGATTGGAACAATCTGCGGAGGAGCGGGCCTGGTTTCGACCAGCCCGGGCAAAAAGAACATCAGAGGCGAAAAGCTCTGGGTCGTGGCAATGCCGCTGCAGCCCGTGCAAAGGCCGGGAACGACGGCGGCAAGCGCCAGACATTTCATTATGGAACCAACTCTCACGCCATCAATTATAGTGATGATTCGAATTTTGGCAAACTTTATTCTTCGGCCCAATTTCCGCTGGATTTTTGGCCGGGAATCGGCTAAGAATAACGGAGCGCAAGCGGCGCCATGAGCAATCGACTGAACAATGCGGGTCGGGTTCCGGGGCGACACATGGCCGGGCCATCTTTTTGCCCTGGAGCGTTCACTTTGATCGAGCTGCTGGTCGTCATCACCGTCATTGCCATTCTGGCGGCGCTGCTCCTGCCCGCCCTGGCCAAAGCCAAAGAGGAAGCCCGGCGCGTCAATTGCATGAGCAATCTGAAGCAATTGCAACTCTGCTGGCAGATGTATGCGGATGATTATGGCGGCGTGCTTTGTCCAAATGATTGGATCGCCACTGTGGGGGGCGGATCAGTCGTGGGCGATATGACGAAGCTATCGTGGTGCGAGGGAGATGCCCGCACGGACACAACCACGTCGAACATCCAGGCTGGACTTCTTTTTCCCTACAACACCCAGACCGCCATTTACCACTGCCCATCCGACATGTCCACCATTCAGGACGCCAACGGGAATCCGCTCCCCCAGCCGCGCACCCGAAGCTATAATATGAGTCAATCTGTAAACGGGTACCCTTTGCTGATAGATCCCCAAACGGGGTATTACGTGGACGCGGAACAACCTTGTTTTTCAAAATTCTCGTCCATCACAAATCCCACACCGTCTCGACTCTTCGTTTTCATCGATGAAAATGAAAACACACTTCAAGATGATCAGTTTGGATATCAAATGCGCAATGAGTATTACTATGGTTGCTGGCTTGACATGCCGTCCAACCGCCATAATCAAGGCGCCGATCTGTCCTTCGCGGATGGGCACGTTGAGTATTGGCGCTTACAGGCGCCGGAAATTGCGTACACCATGCCTCAACAGGTGCTCCTCGCGCAATGGCCGGATTACATCCGCATCGGCAATGCCATGCGGCAGATTCTGATTGACCTGTATGCCCCCCGTCCTGGCAATCCTCTGTGATGGGCATTGGTCATTTTTTCTGTGCTTGCCCGGCTTCTCGAATCATCATAAATTTCGCCCCATGAATTTGACTAAAGAACGGTCCCGCGCGGAAATCATTCTGTTCGCCTCGGCGATTTTTGGCATCTGGCTCTCCATTTGGGCGGTCATCCTGGTCAGCGCGACGCTGGGAGTGGTGTCAGGGTTGATCACGTTGACCGCATTGATCATTTTTGCCTTGCGTGGCAGTGAATAGTCCGCCCGCGCGGACATCGCCAGATGAGAACTCTTTTCCTGGGTATTGACAGCGGAACGCAATCAACCAAGGTCCTGGTCGTCGAGGAACGCCATGGCAGGGTGGTCGGCGAGGCGGCGCGGGCTTACGGCCTGATTCCGCGCCTGCCGCCCGGCGCCAAGGAACAGCATCCCCACACCTGGCGCGATGCCGCCGCCCAGGCAATCCGGGCCGCGCTCCAGCAGGCCAGGGCTTCGGCGGATGAAGTCGCCGCCATCGGTGTCAGCGGGCAACAGCATGGGTTCGTGCCGCTGGACAAGGAGGGCGGCGTCATTCGTCCGGCCAAACTGTGGTGCGACACCACGACGGCGGCCGAATGCGATCTGATCATGGCCAAACTGGGCGGCGTCCAGGCGGCGATCCGCCGGATCGGCAACGCGATTTTGCCCGGTTACACGGCCCCGAAAATCCTCTGGCTCAAGCGCAAGGAACCGAAAAATTTCGCGCGCCTGCGGACGGTGCTCCTGCCGCACGATTATTTGAATTTCTGGTTGACTGGAAACAAGGTCATGGAATGCGGCGACGCCAGCGGGACGGCCTTGCTCGATGTCAGGAAGCGCCGGTGGTCGCCGGCGGCGGCCGACGCGATTGATCCGGGACTGTCCCGCGCGCTGCCGCCGTTGATCGGCAGCGATGAGCCGACGGGTTTCCTGGGCGCGGCAACGGCAAAGGCTTTGGGCTTGAAGAACACTGTCCTGGTCAGCGCAGGCGGAGGCGACAACATGATGGGGGCCATCGGCACGGGCAATACGCGGGCGGGCGTGGTCACGGCCAGTTTCGGCACCAGCGGCACCATTTACGCCTGCGCGGAAAAACCGGTGATCGATCCGCAGGGGGAAATCGCCGCCTTTTGCGATTCGACCAATCGCTGGCTGCCCCTGCTCTGCACCATGAACGTGACCACCGCGACGGAAATGGTGCGGAAGGATTTTGGCTGGACGCACGAGCGCTTTGCCTCCGAGGCATCCGGCGCGCCCGCCGGTTCGGGCGGCTTGATGCTCCTGCCCTATCTGGAAGGGGAACGCACGCCCAATGTTCCGCACGGCACGGGCGTGTGGTTCGGGGCCAACCAAAAAACATTCACCGCCGCCTGTTTTGCGCGGGCCGCGATGGAGGGCGTGACGATGGGAATGAATTACGGTTTGCAACGGTTGCGCCAGTTGGGCGTCAAGCCGGCCCAAATTCGCGTGACCGGGGGCGGGGCCAAATCGCGTTTCTGGCGGCAAATCATGGCGGACATTTTTGACGCGGAAGTGGTCACCATCGAAGTGAGCGAAGGCGCGGCCTACGGGGCGGCCTTGCAGGCCATGTGGTGCTGGCATTTGCAGCGCGGCGAACGGGTTGGCATCAATGAAATCACCGGGAAATTCGTGCAATTGAACCACGCGGAAACCGCCCGCCCGAACAAGGCCAACGTGAAACTCTATCGCGAATGGCAAGCCATCCAGGACGAATTATCGTCGGCCTTGCGCCCCGTTTTCACGATGCACCGTCAATTCGCCGCGGTTTCCGGCTAAATATGACCGGGCAACAACCTCCGCCAGAAAACGCGGTTCACGCGGGCGGCTGGGATCAACGCTGGCGGGTGGTGGGGATTTGCCTTGTACTAGCCGCGATCACTTTTGCTGTTTTTGGGCAGACGTTGCGGCACGAGTTTGTTGACTTCGACGACAATGAGTATGTGTATGAAAATCCCATGGTCGCCGGGGGTCTGACGCTCAAGGGATTTATTTGGGCCTTTACGCATGTCCATTCCGACAACTGGCACCCGCTGACCTGGCTTTCCCACATGCTGGACTGTCAGTTATACGGACTGCATCCCGGCGGCCATCATCTGACCAATGTCCTGCTCCACACCGCGACAGTCATCGCGCTTTTCCTGGTTCTGCGGCGGATGACCGGCGCTCTTTGGCGCAGCGCATTTGTCGCGGCTGTGTTTGCCATTCATCCGTTGCGGGTGGAATCGGTGGCGTGGGTGGCCGAGCGCAAGGACGTCCTCAGCGGGCTGTTCTTCATGTTGACCATCGGGGCGTATGTGCGCTATGCGCGCCGTTCTTGGTCGCTGGCGCGTTATGGGCTGGTCGTGCTTCTGTTTGCGATGGGTCTGATGTGCAAGCCGATGCTGGTGACGCTGCCCGTGGTGCTGCTGTTGCTGGATTACTGGCCGTTGCAACGGCTGGAACCCCGAAAGCTTTCGGGGTTGGTGCTGGAAAAACTGCCCTTGCTCGTGCTCTCCGCCGCCAGTTGCGTCGTCACGCTTTTGGCGCAAGCCGGAGTCAGACAATCGATTAAGTCAATTCCGCTGCCACTGCGCCTTGCCAACGCATTGGTGGCCTGCAGGGTTTATCTCGACCAGATGATTTATCCGGTGGGACTGGCGGTGTATTATCCCCTTCCGCGCCTTCTGGCGGCGGAGGAAGCGGCGTTGGCCGGGGTGTTGCTGGCCTGCTTTTCAATCGTCGCATGGAGAGAGCGGCGCAAGCAGCCATGGATCCTGATGGGATGGCTCTGGTATTTGGTGATGTTGCTGCCGGTGGCGGGAATCATCCAAGTGGGCGAACAGGCCCATGCTGATCGCTACACCTACCTGCCTCAGATTGGTATTTATGTGGTGGTGACATGGCTGGTGGCGGAATGGCGGGTGAGCCGTGGGCTTCTTGGGTGCCTCACGGCCGGCGTGCTCGCAGTTTTGATGGTCTGCGCTTGGAAACAGACCGCGTATTGGCAAAACAGCGAAGCCCTGTGGACCCACGCTCTTGCCTGCACCAAAGACAACTACACCGCCCACAACAATCTCGGCACTGCTCTGTGCCAAATGGGAAGAATGGACGAAGGGATCACGCAATTCCAACAGTCGCTGCAAATCAATCCCGCCTTTGCGGGAGCCCACAACAACCTCGGCAACGCTCTGCTGCAAAAGGGAAGCGTGGACGAGGCAATCACCCAATTCCACCAGGCACTGCAAATCAATCCCGCCCTGGCGGATGCCCGCAACAACCTCGGCAACGCCCTGCTGCAAAAGGGAAGCGTGGACGAAGCCATCACCCAATTCCACCAGGCGTTGCAAATCAATCCCGCCTTCGTGGCAGCCCGCAACAACCTCGGCAACGCCCTGCTGCAAAAGGGAAGCGTGGACGAAGCAATCACCCAATACCAACAAGCGCTGCAACTCAATCCCGCCTCCGCGGACATCCGCAACAACCTCAAAATAGCCGTTCTCCGAAAGCAAAGACCGAATGAAACGATTGTGCATTAGTCCGGTTTTGAGCAGGTCGCGATGAAATCCATCCAGGACGAATTCCCGGCGGCCTTGCGCCCCGTTTTCACGAAACACCGGCGCTTTTTACTGCGGTTTCCGGTTCCTAATCCTAATCCTAATCCTAATCTCTGAAGATTAAGATTACGATTAGGAGTGGCTACTCCACCCCTGAGCCGGATTTTTCACCCAGCTTGATTTGTTATTTCACCCCGCTTCTGCTAATCTGCTTTTTATGAGTTTTGTTCATGAATTTAACGCGCTGCCTTTGGAGGCATTGCACGAGCGTTCGCTGACGGCTTCGGACGCGGAGGCGCGCCGTTGCGTGCGCGCAGGAAAATGGTCGCTGCCCGATTTTGCGTCGTTGATTTCACCGGCGGCCGGCCCGTATCTGGAGGAACTCTGCCAGCACTCGCGCGCGCTGACCCGCCGGCGTTTTGGCAACGTCATCCGCCTTTTTGCCCCGCTCTATCTTTCCAACGAATGCATCAACAACTGCCGCTATTGCGGATTCTCCCGCGACAATCCCATTTTGCGCGTGACCCTGAGCGTCGCGGAAGTGATGCGCGAGGCGCGGGCGCTGCAGGAGCAGGGCTTTCGCAATGTTTTGCTCGTCGCGGGCGAGCATCCAAAATTTGTCTCCGAACAATACCTGGCCGATTGCGTGAGAGCCTTGCGCGCGGAAATTCCGGGCATCTCGCTGGAAGTCGGGCCGATGGAAACCGCGCAATACCGGCCCATCGTCCAGGCGGGGGCCGAAGGCCTGGTGGTGTATCAGGAAACTTACGACCGCGCAATTTACGCCGCCATGCACACTTCCGGCCCAAAGCGCAATTTCGATTGGCGGCTGGAAACTCCTGAGCGGGCCTGCGCCGCGGGATTCCGGCGGCTGGGCATCGGCGCCCTCCACGGACTGGGCGACTGGCGGCGTGAAGCGTTGTGTCTGGCCGCCCACGCCGATTATTTATTGCGCCATTGTTGGAAGGCGCAATTGACCATTTCCCTGCCCCGCCTCCGTCCCTCCGCCGGCCAGTTTGAGCCGCTCACGCAAATGGGGGAGCGCGATTTGACCCAGCTTGTTTGCGCGTTGCGCCTGGTTTTTCCCGACGCCGGCCTGGTTTTGTCAACGCGCGAATCGCCCCGGTTGCGCGACGGCCTCATTCCCCTTGGCATCACCCTGATCAGCGCCGGCAGCCACACCGAGCCGGGCGGTTACACGGGGGCCGGACGGGAAAAAACGCATCAGACCAGGCGCGGCCGTATTGTTGACTCGGCGGCGACGGCCAGCGAATGGGCCGGCCCGGAAGGCGCGACCAATGCCACCGGCCAGTTTGAAATCGCCGATGATCGTTCACCCCGCGAAGTCGAGGCCCTGCTGCGCCGCCTGGGTTACGAGCCGGTCTGGAAAGATTGGGACGCGGCGCTGACAGCATGAAGGCGCGCATTTGAATGGACGACGCCTGCGTCATCGCCAACGGGCAGCGGATCGCCACGAAGATTCCCTGTTCGATCGAACAGTTCCTTCTGGCGCAAAAAATCCGGCCGCGCAGTGTTGTGGTCGAACATAACGGCCAGGCGGTGGCCCCTTCGGAATTTGGCCGGCGGCAGTTGGCCGGAGGCGACCGGCTGGAGATCGTCCAGATCGTCGCCGGAGGCTGATGGACAACAACCCCGCACTGTCGGCCTTCCTGGCCGGCTTTGAAACCGAATCGTGTTTCGGCCAGGTCTGGATTCGGCGGATGCAGCGCGGCTTTGAGTTGCGCCACGTCGCGGACAGGGAATCCGACCCCGCCACACTGCGTTTGCTGGCAGGGAATGACATCCGTCCGCTGGCCCAATTCACGGCCCGCGGCGCGTTTCGTCCGCTCAAATCCGCCCCGAATCTGCAACGCGGATGGCGGGCAACGCCCCGCGATGAAGAAACCCTGGGCGCGGCCCTCAACCAGTTGTATCCGGGCGCGATGGCCGACTGGTTCGCCGCGCAAGCCCCGCTGCCGCCCGTCACTTCCTACCGCGAGTTCACCGGACGGCAAACGGGAATGTACCGCATTACCACACGGCTGGATGACGCGGCGGCGGGCGCGGTCATTCGGGCGTGCTGCCACAAAGATTTTTGCTTGAAACGCCGTCTTTGGACCGTGGACGGCCTGCCGCCCGATCCCCCCGCCTCAAAAAGCGCCCTGCCGTGCCTGGAACCGTGCGCCATCCTGCTGGAGTTCGCCCGAAGAACGGCCCGCGCCGGGCAGGACGAAAGCGCGCAACCGCCGTCCGACCCCGCCGACTCCTAATCCTAATTTGTCTTGAAAGAGCGCCCCGCGCCGGGTACACCGCAATCGGTTAAATAGAATCCTATGCGCATTAATACTCTCATTCCTCGCCTGGCGCGACTCATCATCGCGGCGGCGTGGACAGGCCTCTTCCCGGCGCTGGCGGCGCCGGCGGATAATTCCGGCGCGCCGCCCCACTCCAGTTTGCTCTCCCCCGTGCTCGAGGCGAAGGACGCTGACTCCGCCTTTGCCGAGCTTGATAATGCCAACAAAACCCTGCCCACCAGCCCCGTGCAATGGCTTTCCACCCCGCCGACCGTCGCGGAAAAACAGAAGTTTTACCTGCCTTATATCCAGGCTCTGGCGGACAAAACGAAGGATTTTTACACCAGGTTCCCCAAGGACAACCATGCCGGCAAAGCCAAATTGATGGAGTTGCAACTCTTGTCGATGACTGTGCAATGGGGCGAAACCAGCCGGCAGGCCCGCCTCAAGGCGGTGGAAAAATCGCTGCTCAGCGACCCCGCCATGACCCGGCAGGAGCACTTCGAGATACTGTGGACAATCGCGCAGAACAGCGCGCCCGACAAGGCGCGCCCGTTGCTGCGGGAGATTGCCAACGGCGCCGCGCCCGACAAAATGAAAGCCGCCGCCGCCGAACAGCTCAAAAAACTCGAAGCGATCAGCAAACCGGTCGAGCTGCGATTCACCGCCGTGGACGGCCGCAGCGTGGATCTGGCCAGGCTCAAGGGCAAAGTCGTCCTGATTGATTTTTGGGCCACCTGGTGCGGGCCTTGCGTGGGCGAAGTGCCGGACGTCAAGAAGACTTATGACCAGTTCCATGCCAGCGGCTTTGAGATTGTCGGCATCAGCCTCGACAAGGACAAAGACAAACTGACCCAATTCGTCGCCGACCACAAAATGGAATGGCCGCAGTTTTTTGACGGGCTGTATTGGCAGAACAAATACGCCCGCCAATTCGGCATCGAAAGCATCCCGGCCATGTGGCTCATCGACAAAAAGGGCGCCCTGCGCGTCGTCAACGCCCGGGCTGATCTGAGCGGGGAAGTGCAAAAGCTGCTGGCCGAATAACCCATGGATTGGCTGCATCATTTGCTTTGGTATGACGGGAAATTCCTTGGTGTCGCCTGGAGCGCATGGAAAATCATCGGCTGGAGCGCCAACATCGTTTTCTCGACTCGTTTCTTTGTGCAATGGTATGCGACGGAGAAGCGCAAGCAAGTCGTCGTGCCGCCGTTGTTCTGGTGGCTGAGCCTGGCCGGTTCGCTTCTCTTCCTTGCCTACGCCTTGTTTTACGAAAAGGATTCGGTCTTCATATTGGCCTACGCTTTTAACTGGCTTCCCTACTGCCGCAACCTGATGATTCATCACCGTCATGAAAGATCGCGCCAGACCTGTCCGGACTGCGGCCTGAAAGCCCCGGCGTCGGCTAACTTCTGCGGTCAATGCGGCTCGCGGCTCGCCCCAGCGCCCCTGACGGCCAGCCAGCGTCATTGATTCTTAAACTCAAAAAACATGCGGGAAGATCGGAGAACCCTGGTGATTTGCGTCGTCCTGACCTTGGGAACACTCTTGCTCTACGCTCCGGTCTTGTTCTTTGATTTCATCAACTGGGATGACCCCCAGTACGTCATCGGTAATTTCCATCTGCAGGACGGCCTTGGCTGGCGCGGGTTGGCGTGGAGTTTTCAAACGGCCTACGGCAGCCATTGGATTCCACTGCTGTGGTTGTCGTACATGCTGGATTATCAATTTTATGCTCTTAATCCGGCCGGATATCATGCCAGCAACGTCCTGTTGCACACGGCGAACGCAGTGCTGTTGTTCCTCCTTTTGAAACGAATGACCGCGACGTTCTGGCGCAGCGCCATGGTCGCCGCGCTGTTCGCCTGGCATCCGATGCATGTCGAATCCGTGGCTTGGATTGCTGAGCGCAAGGATGTTTTAAGCACCTTGTTCTGGATGTTGACAATTTGGGCCTACCTCAATTATGCCGGGAAAGGGGGTGTTGGCAGATATTTCCTGGTTTTGATGTTTTTTGCTTTTGGCTTAATGGCAAAACCAATGCTGGTAACATTGCCCTTTGTGTTGTTGCTGCTGGATTGGTGGCCGCCCCGCCGCTTTCAGTCTGAAACTCCTGCCGGTGAAATGAACCCCGGGGATCTGTCTTGCCCTGCAAAAACGTGGCGGCAATTGGTCCTGGAAAAAGCACCCCTGCTCCTTTTGGCGGCCGGCTGCAGCTTGGTGACTGCCGTTCTGCAAATGCGGGGCGGCGCTATTCCGAGCCTGGCAGAGGTCCCGCTGGAGTCGCGATTACTGAATGCATTGGTTTCCTATTGGCACTATATTGAGAAGATAATATGGCCTGTTGACCTTTCAGTCATCTACCCTTTGCGCCCTGCATGGCCCTGGGCGGATATTGTCGCGGCGGTTATCATCCTGGCGGCCATCTCCGCCGGGGCGGTTTGCTTCCGTAAAAGACGCCCTTATTTGATGCTGGGTTGGTTGTGGTATTTGGGCACTTTGGTTCCGGTAATCGGCCTGATGCAAGTTGGGGCGCAGGCCATGGCGGACCGATATACTTACATACCCTCGATTGGCCTTTTCATAATGATTTGCTGGGGCGCTTTTGATTTAATGCAAACGGGGGTCCGTGTGCTTGATAATCAACTCTTGAAACGCCACCAGCAATGGGTGCCAGGGACATTATGCCTGGCAACGCTTGCCATGTGCGGATGGGCCACCAGCCATCAACTCCAGTATTGGAGGGACAGCGGCACGCTTTTTTCCCGTGCCCTTGCAGTATATCCCGACAACCGCATTGGCCTGGCTTCTTACGGCTTGTTTTTATTCGAACACGGTTCATTGCCGGAAGCGATTGTCGAGTTGCGAAGGGACGTCCAATTCTTTCCCGAAGACCCTTTGGGACATGCCTTTCTGGGCGACGCACTTTACAGCGCAGGCAGGCACGATGAGGCCGCCGCCGAATTCCGCAGCGCTCTCAAACTCAAGCCTGACCTGACCGTGGTACGGTACGACTTGGGCTCCATCTTGCTGGAAAAAAATTTGCCCGGGGAGGCGGCGGCCGAGTGCGCCAGCGCCTTCCAATATGCGCCGGATAATGCCGGCATGCATTGCCTGATGGGAAAAGCTCTGAGCATGCAAGGCAGGCTGGATGAAGCCCGGCAGCAGTTTTCCGAGGCGCTGCGCCTGATCCCTGAATTCCTTGATGCCCGTTATCAACTGGCCCTGACGCTCGCCATGCAACACAAAACCACAGAGGCTGTCGCGCAGTACCGCATGGCACTCAGCTTGCAATCCGACATGCCTGATGCGCTGAATAATTTGGCCTGGATTCTGGCGACCGATCCCCATCCGGAAATTCGCAATGGCGCCGAGGCGGTGCAATTGGCCCGCCGCGCTTGCACGCTCACCCGGAACACAGTGCCGCTGATGATGGGGACATTAGCCGCCGCTTACGCCGAAACCGGGCATTTTGACGAGGCGGTTGCTTGCGCGCAAAAGGCCCGTGATCTTGCCGTGGCGCAAGGCCGTAACGAGATGGCCGCTAAAAATGCCGAATTGTTGGAACTCTTTCGTGCCCATCATGCCTATCATGAAAAATCCTGAGCCAATGGCATTTCGTATTCATGGCCCCTTTTAACCACTCCCACGGCCAATGACCCGCTCAACATGGGGTCCCAGGAACTGACCCCTCACACTGGCACTGCCACCATTCCATCGGTCACGGCCACTTTATGACCCCTTCACGTCAAATCGTTTGGCGTTTGTTGCGCAGGTGGTTTTGCACTTCGTCGTGATCGCCCGCAAAATCAAAAGTCAGCACGCCCTTGCGCGCCGCAAAAATGAACCGCCAGGCCAGACCTGTGCGGCACTCATAAAGATGTTTCCCCAGCTTTCTGATCGCCAGCCCGGTATGTGCGTGCGGCTTGCCAAAACCTTCCAACACCAATTTCAGTGTGGCAGAAACCTCCGCCTCCCGTCCGGCCTCCCGCACAATCTTTTTGAACCGCTTGGACAATTCAACGGAAATCATCTTTGTTCCCGGTGAAGAGGGTCAACTCACCGCGCGCCCGCGCGGTTTTGAGTTCCGCATGGATGCGCTTTTCCGCAACTTCCATCTCCATTGGAGTCAAACCATATTCCTGAAGCGCGTAATCGGTGGAAACCACTTCCACCGGACGCAATGCCACGATCCTGCCTTCAACCATAAAGCCGATGTCCTCCCCTTGCGTCGCTTTTTTGAGCCAGTAGCCCAGCCGCCCGCGTCCCTCGGTAATCGTAAGAGTCTTCATACGCTCATTATAGCGCACACCGACGAACTTGCAAGCGCGGTTTTGCGGCCCGCCGGGCGGCTGAACCGGCGGTTGGAAAGTCGTAAATACTTTGCGCACAACTGGTTGTGATTGTTTAAACGAAAAAAACGGAAAATTTCACGGTTTTTTGGCGGGGGAGTTGTCTTGAGAAATTTAAAGCACCTGTCCCGAATTACTTTCGGGGTTGCAAAATGAAAGGTATTCTTGAGAAAATAAAAGGCGCTCAAAAAAAGAGCGGCGCAAAATCGGACTCGCGCCCGCTGCAAAAAATCTTTCTTGTTGCTCATTGACTGCGGCTGGCAAGTTTGCTAAGATTCGCGGCGGTGGAAATTTTTTGGCGACATTGGACTTTTTTATGAAGAAAAATCTCTCGACATCGCTGCCGGCCGTGGGGCTGCTGCTTGTTTTGCCGGGCCTGGCTTCGGCCCATATTCTATTGGGAACTCCGCACGGGATGCATGATGGGTTTATGCATCCGTTTACCGGGATGGACCATTTGCTGGCCATGTTTGCGGTCGGCTTGTGGGCGGCGCAATATCGCGGTCGCGCGGTTTGGATGATCCCGCTCACCTTTGTCAGCGTCATGGTATTGGGGGGGATCATGGGAGTCTCCGGCGCTTATGTGCCCGGGGCAGAGTTGGGCATGGCTGCTTCCCTGCTGGCGTTGGGCGCGCTGATTGCCACCATGACCCGTTTCAGGCCGAGCCTGAGCATGCTGGTCGTCGGATTTTTCGCGCTCTTCCACGGTTACGCCCACGGCCATGAAATGCCGGCTGCGGTGAGCGCCATTTCCTTCAGTTTTGGATTTGTCCTGGCCACCCTGCTGTTGCACGGCTTGGGAATAGCCGCCGGCATCTGCCTGCAAAACCAGCGGCGCGTCATCGCCTTTGCCGGGTCAGCCATTGCGCTGTGCTCGGTTTTTTTCTTCCTGAACTAAGAACGCGGTGACGAAACTGAGATCCTTTCCCGGCGGCGCGGAACTGGCCCGCGCCGCGGCCAAAGACTGGCTGGATCTGTTGGGCAAATCATCCGCGGCGCATCTGGCGGCCGTTTCCGGCGGCCGCATCGCGAGGACCTTTTTTTGCGCGGTGACGGAATGGGCGGGAACATCGCGCGTCTCACTCCGGAACGTTGATTTTTTCTGGGCTGACGAACGTTGCGTCCCGCCCGGCCATCCGGACAGCAATTATCTTTTGGCGAAGGAGAACCTGCTTCAGCCGCTGGCCATTGCCCCGGATAAAATCCACCGGCTCAAAGGCGAACTCCCGCCTGATGCGGCGGTCGCGGAAGCCAACGCCACGATTCAGCGCATCGCCCCAAAGAACAGCGCGGGTGTGCCGGTTCTCGATTTGATCTTCCTCGGCCTGGGCGAGGATGGGCATATCGCATCGCTCATGCCCAATGCTCCGGCGTCGGCGGTCCATTCCCAGGCGCCCTATCTGCGCGTTGAAAACTCACCCAAACCTCCGCCGAATCGAATCAGCCTGAGTTACGCCGCCATCGCCGCCGCGAAAAATGTGTGGGTGCTGGCCTCCGGCGCGGGAAAGGAGGAAGCGTTGCGCCAGTCATTGCGGCCCGGCGCGCCAACGCCCTTTGGCCGCGTCCTGCAATCGCGCGCGCAGACCACGATTTACTCCGATATTGCGCTTTGACCTCCACACCTAACCCTAATCGTAATCTTAATCTCAGAGGATTAGGATTAAGATTGGGAAAGGCAGGAAAACCGGGGAAACAAGAGGGTTTGCGTGCCGGGGGAATTTCCAGTATCCTTTGGGCAACGTTTGTATGTTAAAAGACACCATTTCAAAAATTGAGGGCCGCATCCGGAATTCCGGGGCCGTGGACGACACCCATCGCGCCGAGTTGCTGAAGTTGCTGGGCGAGTTGCGGGGCGAAATCGCGGCGCTTTCCAAAACGCACCAGGAACAGGCTCAAAGCATCGCGTCGTTTGCCGAAGTGTCCGCTCAGGAAGCCACGCGCGAGACAAAAAATCCCGAAACGCTCCGGCATTCCATCGGCGGATTGGAATCCTCCGTGGGGGAATTCGAAAAGACCCACCCGCAATTGGTCGGCATTGTCAACCGCATCGCCGGCATGCTGGCCAACATGGGGATTTGACCGGCCGGGGCAGCCCGGGGCGATGACACATGGAAATGAGGAATATCCGCGGTAATTTTTCGCTCCGCGCTTTGTTGCGGCAGTGGCTCCTGGTGTTTTTATGCGGAGGAGTGCTGCTGCCGGGCACGTTGCGCGCGGCGAAATCCGCGGAAGACAAGGCCCTTTCCTCCGCCCGCGCGTTGTTTGACGACCATCAATACAATCTGGCGGAGACCACTCTCGGCAATTTTCTGGCCGCTTACACCAATTCGCCGCACCGCCCCTATGCCATTCTTTACCTGGCCCGCTCGCGTTTGGAGCAATCCAATTATGACGGCGCGATCCAGTTGCTGGCAAATTCGGTGTCGCAATCCGGCGATCTGGCGGGGGAATACATTTTTTGGATGGCCAGCGCCCGCCTGGACAAGGGCCAATACGCGGAGGCGGCGGAGGGATTTGCCAGTCTCATAAAAAACTTTCCAAATGCCCGCGCGCAACTGCAACTGGAAGCGGCCTGCCATGAAGCGGAGGCCTGTTCCAAAATGGAGAACTGGCCCCGGGTCATTGAGCTGTTGCAAAAGCCGGACAGCGCCTTTCGCAAGCTGGCCGCGGGAGATCCCCAAAATAGTTTTGTCACCCGCGGCTTGCTTCTTTTGGGCGAGGCGCTCTCGGCCCGGGGGCGGTACGCCGATGGCGAAAAAGTGGTCGGCGGCATTGATCCGGCCGGTTTGGGGCCTGAATGGCAGTGGCGGCGGCAATACCTGCTCTGCCGGCTGGAATTGGCCGGCGGCCGGGCCGATGAGGCGTTGCACAACAGCGCCAACCTGCTCGATACCGCTTCCGGCCCGCGGCATCAGGCGGCCAGCCGGTTTTTGCGCGGTGAAATTCTGGAGACTCTCGGCCGCGCGGCCGAAGCGCTGCAATCCTACACCAACAATCTGGCCGCCGATCTGCCGCCCGAAGACCAGCGCCAGGCGCTCTTGAAGGCCGTGGCGCTGATTCTGGCGCAGAATCAAATCCAGGACGCCGTGCAACTGCTGGAAAGTTATGTCACGCAGCCAACCAATGGGGCCGCGCTGGATTTGGCCCGCTTGCGCCTGGGCGAATTGTACCTCAAAATATATTACAATCCCGCTCCGGCGCAGAAAACAAACGGCCCCGCCGCGGCAGGCACAAATTTTCTGCAGGAGGCGCTGACCAATTTCGAGAGTGTCATCCGGGATTTTCCGGCCAGTCCGCTGGTCGCGCAGGCGCACCTGGACCGCGGTTGGTGTTACTGGGCGGAGACCAACATGGCCGGGGCAAAGGCGGATTTTCAGCAAGCCGCCCATCTTTTGCCCCCTTCGCCGGAGCAGGCGGTGGCGCGATTCAAACTGGCCGACGCGGAATTTCACCAAAACGATTACGGCGCAGCCCTGACCAATTACAATTTGCTTCTGCAACAGTACGCCAGCGTGGAGAGCGTGACCAACGGGTTGTTTGACCAGGCCCTTTATCAAATCGTCCAGGCCAGCCTGGCTTTGGGCGATCAGACCGGCGCGGAGGCCGCCTTGCGGAAACTCTTGGACAGGTATCCCAACAGTTTATTTGGCGATCGCGGCCAGTTGTTGATCGGCGAGAGCAGAACAAATGATTACGCCAAGGCCCGGCGGGTTTTCAACGAGCTGCTGGCAAGATCGCCGCAGACGCCGCTCCTGCCCGATGTGCAATACGCCATCGCCCGGACTTATGAGCAGGAGGGAAATTGGCCGGAAGCTCTGCGCGAGTACGACCGTTGGGTGAGCCGGCACGCGACCAACGCGCCTTCGCTTCTGCCGCGCGTCGAATATTCGCGCGCCCTGGCTTATGGAAAAGCCGGAATGGAAACGAACGCGCTGGCGCTGTTCACCAATTTCGTGGCGCGCTTTCCCTCCAACAGCCTGGCCCCGTGGGCGCAAAACTGGGTGGCGGATTATTATTTCAACCAGGGCGACAATCAATCGGCGGAGAAGAACTACCAACTGCTCTACCAGACATTTCCCAACGCCGGCGATTTTCCCTATCAAGCGCGTTTGATGGCGGGCCGCGCCGCCCTCGCCGGCCAGCGCGCGGCCGACGCGCGCGCGTATTTTTCTGATCTGGTGGCCAGCACCAACGCGCCCGCCAGCCTGACGAACCAAGGTTGGTTCGCCCTGGGCGATACCACTCTGCAACAATTTCAGGACAACCCGACCAACACCACTTATTTGAGTGACGCCATCACCGCCTTCAGCAAACTGACCAACGGCGCTCCCACCAACGCCCTGGCCGTCCTAGCCTACGGACGGCTGGGCGACTGTTATATGCAATGGGCGGACAAACAATGGGAAATGAAACACGACCCGAAAGTTTACGCGGAAGCGGCGCAGATGTATCAGACCGTCCTGAGTTTTCCGGCCACGAACGTCGATGTGGCGACGCGCAGCCAGGCCGAAGTGGCGCTGGGGCGGGTGGCCGAGCAGCAAGCCCAGCCCCAACAGGCGCTGGCGCATTACAGCAAAGTGCTTGACGAAATGGACCCGGACCATTTCGATCCATTTTGGGTCGAACAAGCCGGCGTTGCCGCCGCCCATCTCTACGAACGGCAACAGCAATGGGACACAGCGATCAAGGTGTACCAGCGCGTATTGAAAGCCGTGCCATCACTGCGCGCGGCCCTGAACAAGGCCATCAACGCCGCCCAAACCGCCGCCGACAAGGCCAGGAATTAACGGGTGGATTCACTTTCAGGCTTCGCTTGCGGGGCCGAGGAGCGTCCGCACCGTCTTGAGGAGCACCTCCATGGTGAAGGGCTTTTCCAGGGTGGCCAGTGCGCCCTGCGTGCCTATCGTTCTCAGGCATAGTGCGGCGAGGCTGGGACGCAGGCCCGAAATGGCGATCACCTTCACATGCTGGTCCATGGCGCGCAGTGCCCGCATCGTTTCCATTCCGTCCATGTCCGGCAGATAGATGTCGAGGATGACGAGCGTCGCTGATTTCTCCTTGTAGGCTTCAACGGCCTCCCTGCCGCTGCCCACGGTTCGCACTGTGAAGCCCGCCCACGACAATATCGCGGCCAGACATGTTCGCAACTGGGTGTTGTCATCTACAATCAAAATGTCATTCATAATGGTCAACCCTCCTGGATAATCCCCTTGGATAATCCTGATACAGCATTTTCAAGCCCATTCAGAGATTTATATGCAACTAACTTCAAACAAAGTGAACATGGCTGGCGATTTCCACGCGGCGCTGAATGCTGAAATGGATGTGAATCATGCGCGTTTGGCGCCATTGGCCCAAAACAGGACGGATACTTGTCCCATTTACCGGTGCTTTTCAGACAGCATCTTCAAAAGGGTGTCGGCCATGTCGGAGGGGGTCGCGGCTATGCCGATGCCGGCTTGTTTGAAGGCCTTGATTTTGGCCGCGGCGGTCCCCTTGCCGCCGCTGACAATCGCGCCGGCGTGCCCCATGCGCCGGCCCGGCGGGGCGGTCGCGCCGGCTATGTAGCCGGCCACGGGGTTTGCGGCAGTTTTTCCGGATCCACTCGGCCGCTTCTTCCTCGGCCGACCCGCCAATCTCGCCGATCATGATGATGCCGTGTGTCTCGGGATCGTCGTTGAACATTTTTATGATCTCCAGGTGCGAGGTGCCGTTGACAGGGTCGCCGCCAATGCCGACGCAGGTTGATTGCCCCGCGCCGCGGCAGGTCAATTGCCAGACGGCTTCGTAGGTCAGGGTGCCGCTGCGGGAGACAACGCCAATGTGGCCCTTTTTATGGATGTAGCCTGGAGCGATGCCGATGCGGCAGCCGCCTTTGGAATCCGGGCCGGGGCCGGGGGTGACAACGCCCGGACAATTGGGCCCGATCAACCGGGTTTTCCCGCCTTGCATGGCTTGTTTCACCTTCACCATGTCATTGACGGGTATGCCTTCGGTGATGCAAACGATCAACGCCAGCCCGGCATCGGCCGCTTCGAGAATGGCGTCGGCGGCAAAGGGCGGCGGGACGAAAATGGCGGAGACCGTTGCGCCGGTCTGTTGGGCGGCGGCGACGACGGTGTCGAACACCGGCACTTTTTGGCCGGCATGTTCGAAAATCCGGCCGCCTTTGCCGGGTGTGACGCCGGCGACGACGCGCGTGCCGTAATCGAGGGAAAGTTGAGTGTGCCTGGCGCCAAAACTGCCGGTGATGCCTTGAACAAGAACTTTTGTGTCGGGTTTGACGAGGATGGACATCTGACAAATCAATTCTTCTCTTGGCGTTTTTTTATTTCCTTCAAGTCCCTGACCGTAAGTCGGTCGTGGCCGCGATCCATGGCTTCCTTGGCACGGATCAACGTGTCAATATTAATAACGCGGCATTTGCCGGCCGGAAGCTCAATTTCCACCGAATGTTTCATAACCTCTTCATAATTTCCCACGGCCAGGACTTCGCCGAGGCAGTCCACTCTACCGAGGTCAGTGTTCAAATACAAATTCTTTAGTTGCGCGCAAAGCTCCGGCGTCAATTCCAGCGGCAAATCTGTTCGCGGAAAATGCGTGGGATGCAAATCCGCAAACGCTTGTTGAATCCGCATCAGATTGGCTTCGGAAAACCGGCAGCAAACATCTACGTCACGAGTGGAACGCATGACGCCGTGAGCCAGGGCGGCAATTCCGCCAACCAAAACAAATTCGACTCGCGCTTGAATCAATCGCCGCGTCAATTCAGCGAGATTTTGCATTGCGTTTCTCCATTGCGAGCCGCAGTGAATCACCGAAATTCATTATATCGTCGTTGGCCAGAATTCTCTCCCACGGGGTCATGGCGAGACTGTCGTCCAACATCAGCTTAAGGCTGTTATCCGACGGCCCGTACGCTGCCGACGTTTCTTCTAAAACAGATTCATTGATCACATGCTCGCCCTTCATCTGCGCCAATGTCGCCGCGTCAATCATGGAATCAATTTATGTGTGTTTTAATGTTTAATCAATCGCTTCGTTTTCCGGGCTAAAGGCGATTTCGGTGACTTTGAGCATAAAATCATTCTAATTGTTTCCGATAAAGGATTGCTTCAGCTAAATTTCGCAAATGCTTCGGAGTTGCTGAATTACTTTCAATCAATTTCTTTTGAACCGCCTTCACAACTTCCTCCGCGGCGTCAGTGGGCAACGGCTGCGCGCTTGCGGCGCGGGGTTGATTTTGAGGGGTGGACAAGGCGTTTGCCAGCCCGGACTTCTTCGCGGCGAACCAGCGCGCCGAGGCGTTTCAAGTCGTAACCACATTCCGCGCCGATTTGATCGCGGATGCGCCAGATGTCTTTTAACAAATCATTTTTCATAACCCAATCATATCATCAATTCAAACGGTGTGCAGATGACAGGCGGAGCATAACCTGCAGCAGCGCACACCGCACGCACTTTGTCCACGATGGTTGCGTTGGCAATGTGGCGGCAATTCCAAGTGAGCAGGAAGTCCATCTGATGCACCGCCGCGACTGCAATGTGGGCGGCATCCACCGCGGCCTTCGCCGGCAACAGATGCGTGGTCAATATTTTCCGCGCCAGAACCTGCGCGGCGTCGGTGTATTCCAAAACCTTGCAGGCCGTCAAAACTGCGTCCCGCGCCTTGGCCGCTGTGGCGTCGCCGCGCCGCGATTCGGCCAGGACGAGGCCGGAGATGAAAAGCTGGTAGCGTTGCCGCCGCCCGTGCCACCAGTCGCGGGTGGCTTGTTGCTGGCCGGCAATC
>Ga0326728_10007918_pt1 | contig 26774 bp, 16 predicted proteins | sample MB3enrmetagenome_FD_207602 | JGI IMG/M metagenome (GOLD analysis project Ga0326728, IMG submission 207602) | Lab enriched peat soil microbial communities from McLean, Ithaca, NY, United States - MB31MN | ecosystem: Environmental > Terrestrial > Soil > Wetlands > Peat | place: USA: New York...
TCCCCGGCGAAAAATATCCGAACCTCTTCGCCTTCTACGCCGTGCCGCTCCCCGGCCACACGCCCGCCGAGATGCGCGACGCCATCCACAAGGAGATTGAGAAACTCAAGACCGCCGACGTCACCGACGCGGAGCTCGCGATGTACAAGACCCGCGCGCGCGCCGATCTGCTCCGCGGCCTGGCCGACAACCAGGGACTCGCCAACTCGCTCGCCGAGTACCAGACCCGCTACGGCGACTGGCGTCAGCTTTTCCTCGAGCTCGACGAAGTCGACAAGGTCACCAAGGCCGACATTCGCCGCGTGGCCAACCAAGTTTTTCTGGATTCCAACCGCACCAGCGCCGAAATCGACACCGAGCCCCCGGCCGCGGAAGCCAAGAAAGATGGAGGCCAATGAGAAATCCTGCCAGATTTGTAGCGCCGGTCTCCAGACCGGCTGTAGTACGGGTCTCCAGACCCGCACACGAGCTCTTGGCTCCGTGCCCCATCCTTTCGCCGGCTTTTTGGCGAAAGGGTGGGAAACCACGGAACCTACCCACGGCTTGTCATCCTGAGCGAGTCCGCGCGAGCGGACGAGTCGAAGGATCTGCGGTTGCTTTTCGCGAAGCCCCAATCAGCAGGAACTTTCGGGTGCCCCAGGTCCCTCGCACTTGGGGACCTGGGATAGCACGGACCTTCGCGCGCTGCTTCACCCGCAGCCTCGGATGCCGCGCCACGGCCGCTATTCTTTTCGCGGCTCTATTGGGCCCCGTCGGAATCCCCGCCCAGCAATCCAAGCCCTGGCAGCAAATCCCCATCCCCACGCTCCACGAGTTCCACCCCCAGCAGCCCAGGCGCATCGAGCTCAAGAACGGCATCGTGATCTTCCTTCAGGAGGACCACGAGCTGCCCTTTGTCTCCGGCGCCGTGCTCATCCCCGGCGGCGAGCGCGACATCGATCCCTCGAAGGCCGGCCTCATCGGCATCTACAGCCAGGCATGGCGCACCAGCGGAACCGCGAAGATGGATGGCGACGCCATGGACGATCTGCTCGAAGCTAAGGCCGCGCACATTGAGACCGCAGGCGACGACGACTCGACCGCGCTCTCCTGGGATTCGCTCAAGGGCGACGCCGACCAGGTTTATTCGCTGGCTATGGACTTGCTTTTTCATCCCAGGTTTAATCCGGAGAAACTGCAACTGGCGCAGCAGCAGGAGGCCACCGGCATCGTGCGCCGCAACGACGACGAAAACGAGATTGCCGAGCGCGAAGCGGCCAAGCTCGTCTACGGCGCGAACAGTCCCTACACGCGTCAGCCGGAGCTCGCCACCATCGGCAAAGTCACGCTCGCCGATCTCGAGGCCTGGCACGATCGCACCCTCAAGGGCAAGCTCATCATTGGCATCGGGGGCGACTTCGATGCCGCAGCCATGGAAGCCAAAGTGCGCGCGGTCTTCGAACCGCTGCCGCCCGTCACCCCCGAGCCGCCGCGTCACGATGAGTTCGCGGGTCCCAAGCCCGGCGCCTACTTCATCGACAAGGAAGACGTGAATCAGTCTAACGTGCAGATCGTCGCCCTCGGCATCGATCGCCACAATCCCGACATGCCCGCCATCGTCATCATGGACGAGATTCTCGGCGGCGGATTCGGCAGCCGGCTCTTTCAAAAGGTCCGCACGCAATTGGGGTTGGCCTATGCCGTCGGCGGCGGCTTCGATCTTCCCTACGACCACCCCGGAACCTTCCGCGTGGAAGTGCTCACCAAGAGCGTCTCCACCGTCGATGCCACCAAGGCGGCCCTCGCCGAAATCTCCGGCCTCAATACCAAGCCCTTTACCGAAGACGAGTTGCAGCGCGCCAAGGACGGCATCCTCAACTCCTTCCTCTTCCGCTACGACACGCGCGAGAAAGTCCTCGCCGAGCAAGAGAGGCTCGAGTTCTACGGCTACCCCGCCGATTATCTCGAAACCTATCGCGCCGCCCTTGAGAAAGTCACACTCGAGGACGTAACCGCGGTCGCGAAGAAGTACATTCATCCTGAAAAGCTGGCCGTGCTCGTCGTCGGCAACGAGACTGAGATCAAGCCGCCCGTGAGCGAACTCGGCCTGGGCGCGCCACAACCCATCGACATTACCATCCCGCGCCCGCCAAGGCCGCAAGCAGCGCCGGGGCCCAGCAACTAAGTTGTTTTGAAGCGCGTTTCGAAAATCAGTTTTGTAATAAGGGCACGGCTTTAGCCGGGCCGAAAAATGCAGGAGAATATGGGGCTTTAATGACGGCTGCATAAGTGACGTCCGGATAGGCGCGCCGGAGGCGGTCGCCTCGGCGACTTTGTTAGCCCCGCGCTTCACCGGGGTCCCCAAGAAACGGTTTTTGTTTCTTGGGGTGGACTCGTGGGGAAAGCGAATTCCACAGATGGAATCCGGAGTCCCGTAGGGACGGCGCAAGGACATTTCCCTCGCAGGAATCAATGGCCCCTGGCCGATTTGAGCCAGAAATCGGTACAAACATTCTTGAACCGCGCTTTAGCAAGACAGGAGTACATCAATGTTCGAGCGATACACGGAAAAAGCCCGGCGCGTGATCTTCTTTGCGCGTTTTGAGGCGAACCAGGTCGGCTCACAAACGATCGAAACCGAACATTTGTTGCTGGGCCTGCTGCGTGAGGACATAGCCTTGACCAACCGTTTCCTGCGTACCTATGCCACGGTGGAGTCAATCCGGAAACGAATTGAAGCACACGCGACGATTCGGGAGAAGGGATCAACGAGCGTCGACACTCCCCTGAGCGACGAATCCAAGCGCGTTCTCGCCTACGCCGCTGAGGAAGCAGAGAAGCTGGGCAACAAGCACATCGGAACCGAGCATTTGCTCTTGGGACTGCTGCGGGAGGAGAAATGTTTTGCGGCGCAGATCCTCGACGAGCGCGGCCTGAGGCTGGATCAGATTCGCGACGAACTTGCGCGCGAGCCGCATAAGACCGAATTCAGATCCTTGATCGCAATGGCAGAAAATCCCGCTTTCCGTCTTCCGGCCGCCGGCGTCAATATCAACCGTCCCGAAACCTGCGTCATCGATCCCGGAGTCGAAGTCGCCGCGGGCACCGTTATTGAGCCCTATGTGCAGTTGCTGGGCCGCACGCGCATCGGCGGCAACTGCCGCATCCGCTCCTTCTCCGTGATCGAGAACTGCACTCTCGGCAACGGCGTCCTCATCCGCCAGAGCTGCGTTCTCGAAGATTCCACCATCGCCGACGGAGCCCAGATTGGCCCCTTCGCGCACCTGCGCCCTGGCTCGGAGATCGGCGAAAACGCGCACGTAGGCAACTTTGTCGAAACCAAGAAGGCGCGCCTCGGTAAAGGCGCCAAGGCCAACCATCTCACCTACCTCGGCGACGCGGAGATAGGCGAGGACGCCAACATTGGCGCAGGCACCATCACCTGCAACTACGACGGCGTCAACAAGCACAAAACGACCATCGGCAAAGGCGCGTTCATCGGCAGCGACTCGACCCTGGTCGCGCCCGTCACCGTCGGCGACGGCGCTTACGTCGGCGCCGGCTCCTGCATCACCAAAGACGTGCCCGCCGACGCGCTCGCCGTCAGCCGCGCCAAACAGGCCAACCTCGAAGGCTGGGCCGCCGCGCGCCGCGCCACGCGCCCACCAAAGTCATCTTAAAGCTCCCCGGTGTCCTGCCTCGCCAATGGCAGTGACGGAGTTGATTCCCGTCTCCGCGGGTTACATCCGGCTCTTTGAGAATGTGCGGCGAAGATGCTACCCTAGTTCAGCAAAAAGGACTCGGCTATAACGTTTTCGGAAATGGCGTAGGCCGAGTCCGCAACCGCTGAGTGGATTTTTCCTTTCCGGGGTCCCCAACAACCGGGACCCCCAAGAAGCGATCTGTGATTCTTGGGGTGGTAACGACAGGTCTTCGTCGTAGGGGTGGAAGTAAAATCCACATGCACGGCTCTCAAAAATTCACAGTATTTCCGAAAACGCCGTAGCCGCTCCCCCTTGCCATCACGGCGGTGCATGGGCGTAAATCCGGATCGTGGCAAGATGCCGTCCTCCAGGGCTATCGTGGTTCTGTATTTGTTAACAAAAACCTCTTACGGGCTATACAAATGTGCCGGCTTCTTCATTGCGACGCGGAACTCCACGAAACAGGAAGAACGCATAGTATGTAAACAGATTGGGACTGCGGAGGCGCCTGCGTCCGTAGTCCATCGCTGTAAAGTGTGTGTTTGTTGCCAGGTCAGAAAGGCGCAGCCGGACGGAATTGCCGGCGTTCTATCGGACTGATCGGGGGCTAAAGGTGCGTAAGAAAGATAAAGGCAGGCGTTCGGAACCAAGGTTGGCGGAGACCAGGGGCCCGGAGCCCGCAGCCGTTACCGGCGCCAGGCAGGCCGCGGAGGAGCCCGTGAGCATTTTGGTCGTTGACGATGAACCCCATGTGCGGACGATGATTGCCGCACCGCTCGAGCGCCAGGGATGCACCGTCGCGTTGGCCAGCGGGGGACGCGAGGCCCTCGAAGCTCTCGAGCTCAACCACTGCAATCTGGTGCTCACCGACATCCTGATGCCGGATGTCAACGGCGTCGACCTGCTGGAACGCATTCACGCTCTGCACCCCAATCTCCCCGTCGTCATCGTCACCGCGGTTCACGACATCGCGGTCGCCATCGACGCCATGCGCCGCGGCGCCTACGATTATCTCCTCAAGCCCTTCACGCCGGAGCAATTGCTCGCCACCGTGGAGCGTGCGCTCAGCCACCGCCGCGCCCTCGAGGCGTCCGAAAGCTACCACCAAAGCCTGGAAGAGATTGTCCGCGCCCGCACCGACATGCTGCGCCACGCCATGGAGGATCTGGAACACTCCTACGACGTGACCCTCGAGGCCCTCGGCGACGCCCTCGACCTCAAAGATTCAGAGACCAAAGGCCACTCCAAGCGCGTCACTGCCTATGCCATCGCCCTGGCCCGCGCCATGGGCATTCCGCCCGAGGAGATCAAGATCGTTGCCCGCGGCGCCTTTCTGCACGACGTCGGCAAAATGGCCATCCCCGACGAGATTCTGCGCAAGCCCGGCTCGCTGACTGGGGAGGAACGCGAACTGATGCGCGAACACTGCACCCGCGGCTATCAGATGCTGCGCAAGATTCCCTTCCTCGCCGGCGCAGCCGAGATTGTCTTCTGCCACCAGGAGCACTTCGACGGTTCCGGCTATCCCAACGGCCTGCGCGGGCAGGAGATCCCCCTCGGAGCCCGTTTGTTCGCCATCGCCGACGCCCTCGACGCCATCACCAGCGACCGCCCCTACCGCTCCGGCAGCGATTTCGATTTCGCCCGCCAGGAGATCCTGCGCTGCTCCGGCACTCAATTCGATCCCGCCATCGTCGAGGTCTTCCTCAAGATTCCCAACGAGCTCTGGCAGGAGCTGCGCTCCGAGATCAGCGGCCATCACCATCGCTATTCCCCCCTCGAGGCAGTCGAGGACTCCGGCGCATAGAACCATCCCCAATCGCTGTGCTCCAAGATGTCGGCCGCCCGCCGTCAGGAAATTGCCCATAGTTTTGCAGTTCCGGTCAAAACTGATCAGACTCCTTTCCGCCCGAAGTGCACCATGAGAATGTGCATTCCCCAAAAGTCAAGATAACCAAAGGGGGATAGTAACGGCGGGTTGATCTGCCGCTCCGCACATTGAGCCTGGATGGGCAACTGCTTGTTGGGTGTGGCGCACATCATGCGTCGCTCGCAGCGGCGAGTGCGTCATCTTTCATTTCCCCCGTTCCCTAGTCTGCGGCTCCCAACGAGCCAGGTAAGGCCGGCGGCTTTTTCTCAGCTGCCGGCTTTGTCGTATGTCCTTTGCCGGGACTGAGAAAGCGCCGCACCAGAGCGGTTGCGAAATTCGTGTGGCCCTTCGAGCTTCGTGCAGGCTGGCTCCTTCTTCATGAAAAAGCCAATTGAAGATATTCTTTCCAGACACATCAACCGCGCAACCGCCAGCCCGCATTGCTCGCAGGTCGCCGAAGAAGGTACCGCCGGTCTCCTGACCGGCTGTACTGCGGGTCTCCCGACCCGCACAGATCCGAGAGAGAACACGAAATCACAAGGCTAAAGCACGAGCGCGAAGAAGACGATGGCAGAGGAGTCTTGTGTCAGGGCACGAGTTTACTCGTGCCGCAAAGGATTGCAATAAAGAGTGGGCTTTAGCCCCTGTAACATCCACCCACAAGCTTTTGGACAGATTCTCAGAGGCGCCGCCAGGCCTCGAATTCCAAGTAATCGCGCATTTGTGAGAAATTTGGATTAGGTCCGAGGATGCCCCCGCGCAGTTCCTCGCGATACCGCTCAGGTGTGCAGCACCACATTCAGAAGTGACTTATTGACGCGAATTCCGCCGTTATATTTGATGAATCCCAGCTTGCGAAATCGGTTCATGAAGAAGCTGACCCGGGAACGGGTTGTGCCCACCATCTCGGCCAGCGTCTCCTGGGAGATCTTGGGAATCACCGTTTCCAGCTCTCCCGGCTGACCAAACTCCGCCATCAGCAGCAGGATCCGCGCCAGCCGCTTCTCGCTTGAATTGAAGAGCTGATCCACCAGGTCAGCCTGAATGCGCATGCTGCGCGCCAGCAGGAACTTGAGGAAATAGTCGCTGAAGGAATGCTCCTCGTGTATGGCGCGTATCATCTCTGTGCGCTCGATCCTGAGCGCGGAGCAATCGGCGATTGCCGTGGCCGTTGTCAGCCGCAAGCCCGGCGTGCCCGCCAGCGAATCCTCGCCCACAAAATCGCCCTCCCGGAGCAGCGCCAGGGTCGCCTCCTTGCCCGTCTTGGAGATTACCGAGAGCCTGGCCCGTCCGCTTAGCAGGTAAAAAATGCAATCGGACGGTTCCCCTTGAACAAAAAACGTCTTCTTTGCTCTTACGGCGACGGTTTTCCGTCCCAGCGCCCCCCTCGCCAGAAACTCTGCGGGGTCAAATCCGTCTTTCCTTCCATTTGCCATCGCGGTGGCTATCTCCGGTTGAATCCGGCCCGGTCCCGCTCATTCGCCCTCCCTACGCCCGGACTCGTCTCCGCCTGCCGGTGAGCCAACACAGACCAGCCTGCTCTCAATTCTCCGTCGAAAAATGCCCGAAAGTCTGCTCTTTTCTTGAACCCAGCGCAAAGAAATCTTCAAATAGTGAAAACAGATTTCGATTCCGACAAAATAAAGCCCCCTCCGATCCGCTCAGGCCCGATTCGACGGCCCTTGACATCTGTATATATCGAGACCAATATTTGTATATACAAGGGAGATACTCATGGCAGCCCCAATTACATCGATTCGGCTGGATACCAAGCTGGCGGACGAAGCCGTCCGCGTACTGGGAGTGAAGTCCCGCACCGAGGCTGTGCACGTGGCTCTCAAAGAAGCTATCGGGCTCAAGCGATTCAAGGAACTCATGATCAAGAACGGCGGCAAGATGAAATTCGCCGGAAGCGATGAGTGAATTCGCCATCTTCGATACGTCGGTTTTAATCGATCAGCTCCGCACGAATCGTCACGCGTCGCACATCGGGAGTCTGGATGTGCCGGTAAAGAATTCTTCGGTCGTGATCGCCGAGCTTCGCCGGGGCGCCGTTGACCCAAAGGAAGCCAAACTCGTCAGCGAGATGGAAAAGAACCACGCCATCCTCACGCCGACCGAGAACAATTGGCTTGAATCCGGCGCGATCCTCGCCAGGATAAGGGACGACCGGGGCTTCGATCCGCACAAACTCCGCGACCTTCATTTCGATGTATTGATTGCGCTGACGGCCCGCTCCCATGGCGCGCGGTTGATCACGTCGAACCGCGCGGACTTCGAGTTAATTCGCAAGTATCGGGATTTCAGGCTGGAAGTTTGGTAGGGCACGATCCGATGCGAGAAAATCCGGACCAAGAAATCAAGGAGAAACTGAGCTGAGGTATTCAGCCGGTGTTATGCTCTTGGCATGATTCCGAACATTCGAGTGGTAGCGGCTTTTGCGATAGCTGTCATTGCGTGTAAGATGGCACTCGGCCAGGAATCCTCCGGCAAACCGTCCAACAGGGTTGTTGTCACTGGCCGTCTTGAGTACACGAATCACGCTCCCATTGCGTATACAGGGATCACTTTCAGAAATCTGAGGAGGGGTACTCGTGACGATTTCGGGCTGGCGACAGACGGCACAGGAGCATTTTCTTTCGACGCCGAGGCCGGCGCCGATTACGATGTCTCTCTCCAAGCCGCCCCAATTTCCCTGGGTGAGCTCGAAGTTGCCGGAGGATACGACGTATCAATGGGGACTATTCTTCTGGAATTCTTCTCAGAGAATAAGGCGATTCTTCGTTCAGAGATCTCAGTTAAGATCGCTTCTTCGCAGGCTTTGAGCCCGAAACAGCGCCCAACGCATTCTACAGATTCGGCAACAATCGAAGCGATCTATCTTAGCCCTTCTCGCGCCGCAAGTAATTCGTGGCCGACTAGCAGAGTACATATCTTCCTCAGCGACGGAAAGGAGATACAGCCACCAATGCTGAAGGAACAGATAAGCGTCAGTTCTCCGCAAATCTCCAAAGATGGAGTGGCTGTGGGCTGGTTGGCTGATTACGAAAACTGTTGCACTTCCTATCCTTTATCGCTAGGGCTCATCCTTTACCGGCCGGGAAAGTCAAACTGCGTATTCGCCGGAGACGGCCGAGCAATCTTTGATTGGCGTTTTTTAGCAAGCGGGAAGCAGGTTGTTTTCTATCAAGATTTTCCTCATGGCACGTCGTATGCCCACTATGAATTACACGATGTTGCCACCTGCCGTTTGCTCGACCACTATGACAACGGCGATAACGATCCAGATGATTCATCGAAATCGCCTGCGTGGGTGAATGAACTTGGTGGCTCGGGTAACTGATCCCCGGCGAGAAGCCTGACCGCAGGTTCTTCGGCCCCGTCGACAGTTGCGGCTGGATCGGGATGATCGGCAAGTTAGAGCGGTTCCAGAATACCCGTGCCCCACGTAGCTCGGTGAAAGGCGGCATTTTCTTGAGGAAAACGCCACTTGGCGTCCCTGCTCCTGGGTACAGCAATTCTGGAACCGCTGTAGCTCACAGAAAACACGAAGGCCGTCCTCGCGGACGGCCTTCGTGCTTGGTGATGCAGTAGAGGAGGGTTCCCTGTAAGCTCAGTCCCCTGCGACCAATTCGCCTTCCTCTTGCCGCCGATTGACAGGCGAAACAGCATTATTCGAAGCCGGCTTGATGGAACTGAGCGAAACCAGCCCCTCGACCGGCTTCTCGCCCAGCACGTGTTCGCGATAGAGCTTGGCCATGCGCGCGTTCTCGGCTTCCGTCTTCACCTTCTCGTCGCGCGCGCGAATCTTCTCTTCGCGGGCATTCTTGGCAATACCCAGATTGTCGAGCGTGTGGTTGGCTTCGGCGTTTACGTGCTCCATGTTGAGCACCAGCTCGTGGCCCACATAGTTCATGCCTACCTTCTTGCCGCCGGCGAATATCTCGTGGCGGCCGTGCTCCTCGTACCACTTTGTCAGCGTGGCCGTCATGTGCATTTTTTCGATGATATTGCGCCAGCCCACGCCCGTGTTGTACGCGCAGAAGCTGATCTCGCCTTCCTGCGTGGCGTAGGGAATGATGCACTGCTCCGTGCGCCGGAAGTCGTAATTGAACAGATCCTGGAACCACATGCCTGCGATGAACAGGAAGTTCCACCGGTCCTGGCGCCGCTTCTTGATATCTTCCATCGTCCGGTCGCCCTTCACCGAGCCGTAGTTCTTGCCCGTCGCGTTGAAGGTCTTGTCCATCTTCTTCATCATGTCGGTAATTTTGAAGTGCGTCGGCGCCTGGAAGGGATCGTAATTACGCAGCAGCGCGAGGGCAAATCCAAGCACGGAAACAAACTTGCCGCGGGCGGCGTCATTCACCTTGGCCAGGTCCTTGGCCACCTGGTCCATGTGCAGGAACGCGGTCACGGGAGCGGCTTCCTTGGTCTCCTTGTCGATCATCAGGGCCATGCCGATGCCGCAATTCGGATGGCAGCCGCAGCTCAGTTGGCCCCACTCGGCGCTGGGCCCGTGCACCAGGTCGGCCCAGTCGGAGAAGGTGCTCATAAAGCTGATCGGGAACCAGTCGCGCGCCGGCTCGCCAACGCCCACCTGCTTCTTGACGTCGTGCGCCATGTGCGAGAGCGTATAGCGCTGCGCCACGCGGCGCTCCTCGGTAATCTCTTCGTCGCGGCCCGTGAAGCTGACCGGCTGGAACGAGAGGAAGCTGATCTTTTTCGGATTTTCGAGCGCGAACTCGATGATGCGCCCCACCTGCTCGTTGTTGATGCCGTTCACGATCGTGGTCACAGGCACGATCTCCACGCCCGCCTCGTGCAGGTTATTGATGGCCTGCAGCTTCACGTCGAACAGGTTGCCCACCTTGCGGTGCGAGTTGGCCGCGTTGCCGATGCCGTCGAACTGGAGGTAAACATAGCGCAGGCCGGCCTCGGCAGCAGCGCGGCACAGCTCCTTCGACTTCGCGAATTCAATGCCGTTCGACGCGGCTTGCACCGAGTTGAACCCCACCTTGCGCGAGTAGGCCACCGCGTCCAGGAAGTAAGGCGAGAGCGTAGGCTCGCCGCCCGAGAACTGCACGCTCATCTGCCGCTTGGGCTTGATGGTCATGGCGTTGTCGAGCATGGTCTTGATCTCTTCCCACGTAAGCTCGTGCACAAAGCCCACCTGGTTGGCGTCCATGAAGCAGGGATCGCACATCATGTTGCAGCGGTTGGTCAGGTCGATGGTGAGCACCGAGCCGCGCCCATGCGTGACTGTCGAAGTCCCGTGGTGGTGCAGGTTCTTGTCCCCCTCGCCGTGGGCGCGAATGTCGCGGCCGGGGAAGGTCTCTTCCAGGTGCTTGAAGAACGCCGGATCGATCGACATCACGTCCTCGAAGTGGCCGTGCTTGGGGCAGTCCTTCACCATCAGGATCTTGCCGTCGCGCTCGATAATCTGCGCCTTGATCTCGCCCACCTTTTCATTGAGCAGAACCTCATGCGGCAGCTTACCGTCCAAAATCTGCTTGCGAATCTCCGGCACGCACTTCGGACAAAGCGAGTCCGTGGTGCGCGGCCAGCCCAGCGGCGGCTTTTCCTTCTGCCAGCTTTTCTGCAACGGCTTGTCGCTCCATTTGGGCGTGAACCCCGGGTTGGGGCTGATGCGGTTCAGGCGCTCATAAACAACCCACGCTCCCTGGGCGGCGTATACGGCGGCCCTCTCGGCATACTTGACGGCTTTGGACATGATTGCGGTCTCCCTCGATTCGAAAATGGGCTGCGGAAATCGATTCAAAAATAACCGCCGGGAGTACCATCTGGCCCGGCTTAGAAATCGCAGCTTCGCGGATTCCCAGTCGCGGATTCCGGAGGCTGATAAGTCATTACGAGGGTAAGGTCCCCGCCCAGCAACCCCAAGGCGGTTGCAGTGAACGGCAGAATCGGGGGCTGGACGGGGATTTAGGGGCCGCGAACGGGAGGCCGGGGCGGAGGGGGATGGCCTTGGCAAGTGATAGATGTCAAGCGTCTTAGAGCTAGTCAAGAAACTCTATGTCCGGCCGTGACGCGTGAAAGAGCACGACTTTACAGGCCGCGGAAAAACTCTGCAAGTTGGACGAAACGTGAAAGGGCACGACTTTTCAGGCTGCGGAAAAACTCTGCAAGTCGGATGAAACGTGAAAGGGCACGACTTTACAGGCTGCGGAAAAACTCTGCAAGTCGGATGAAAGGTGAAAGGGCACGACTTCTAGCCTGCCCTGAGCAAAGTCGAAGGGTGCCGTAACCGCAGCAAAATGAGTGAGGGGCTTTAGCCCCTGCGGATCATCATCAATCGCCCGGCTATTCTGACGCAACGAGTGGGCGTCGCGGGTCCCAGGGTCCCACGGACTGGTCTTCGTTCGTGGGGTGGGGGGCCGGATTCTCTGCGCTCAGCCGCACCCTACTGCGCCTGTTTGTAGAACGTCTCTCCATCGACCGTAATGGTCGTCTGGTTAATGTAGACAACGCTCCAACGAATGTGCCCGGGCTGGAGAGGCATCGGGTATTGCAGATCCAGAATCCCTCCCCTTGCCGAGGCAGTCCACCTGCACGTCCCGGACCACTTGGCCTTCCCGTTGACCAGGAAACCGCAGGTACCGTTCTGCTCTACCACCAGACCATTGGTTTTGCCCTGATTGACCCAGCTGCCGATCGGCGGGGCCGCGCCCTGCGCCCTGGCGGTCTGGTTGCTCATCACGCCCAGCAGCATGCATGCAAAAGCCAGGCAAAGTAAGAACGATCTGCGAACGCTTTTCATTTTCTCGAATAACCTCCGTTGCGCTAGAAGAAACCTGTATTGATGAAACCTGTATTGATGAAACCCGCATGGGTTGAAACCTGTATGGCTTTGGGGACGGGCGCCTGTGATGCGAATCTACCACGGCAAGGCGGCCGAACAACAGCCATAAGCTCCCGCGCCGCCCCCCCGGGGCCCCGACTTCTGCTCGCCGACTCTTCGCGTTACTAAGATACCCATTGATCGAAACTATAGTACCCCACCCTTGATGGAAGAATTCGCGCAGTCGTAATAGTGCGCGTGCTAGAGTTTCCCCGCAACCCCTACCACGGTTTTGAGCGTGCGATCTCGCAATGGAACGACAGGAGGATTATGCTCAAGCGTCTAGTCTTTTCCATCTTCTCTCTCGCGGTCTTTTCTCTCACCTCTGCGGCGCAATCGGGAACAGTACCCGTGTTAACGGGGAATGCGCCTTCCGGGTTCAGCAGTTCGGGGATGACTGAGTCGGGCGGTAACCTCACTGTCCCTGGCTATATATTTGTGAATGGCGGGAATGGCATTTCCTTTCTAGGATCCGACGGCTCTGCCGCCTTTGCCGCTCCTGGAACTAATAGTGGGCCTGGAACGAATATCGATGTACAAGGCGATATCGATGTGGGGTGTACCAGCTCTGCGCTTTTCACTATGTATCCAAACGACGGCTGTACAGGAGACGCGCATTTCTCTGCAACTGGGAACGCATCCTGGTTTTCCAAAAACGTGGGGATCGGAACGACTGGTCCACCCGACCTTTTGTCTGTAAATCCTTTACAGTCCATCGGCGCGGGTTCAGCCTACCAAAGAGGTCACACGGTCACGGGTGTGGGAACTAACTGGACTTCTTCTCTGGTTGGATCACAATTTAGTCTCTCCAACGGGAACGGCGGATTTTCTACCTCTGAAACAATCACAGCCTATGGTGGCCCCACTTCCTTGACAGTGTCGAGTTCCGATAACCAGGGATCTTCAGGTTACGCGATCAGCTATACCGGGCTTAATGTGACCAACACCGGCACCGTCGGCATCGGCACGACGACCCCTGGGACCACCGATCCGAATGCCAAACTTGAAGTCAACGGCGGAGACATAGTACTGACATACAATGCCACGGTTCCTTATCCACCGTACGGAATTGTGTTTGCAGACGGTTCCACGCAGTACACCGCCTTCAACCCCGCCAACTGCGGCGCGGACTTTGCCGAGTCGGTCGGCGTAGGCAGCGACCGCGCCAAATACGAGCCCGGCGACCTCATGGTCATCGATCCCGACAAGCCAGGCAGCTTCCTCAAATCCAATCAACCCTACTCGACGCTTGTGGCAGGCGTGTACTCCACCAAACCGGGCTTTGTCGGCAGAAAGCATCCCGCCGCCGATCCCGCCAGCGCGGACGAAGTACCCATGGCCATGGTAGGCCGCGTGCCCACCAAGGTCAGCACGGAAAACGGCCCCATCAAGGCAGGTGATCTGCTGGTGGCTTCCTCCACGCCGGGCTACGCCATGAAAGGCACGGATCACGATCGTATGCTCGGCGCAGTAATCGGCAAAGCCCTCGGCCCGCTCGACTCCGGCACCGGCGTCATCGAGGTGCTTGTCACCTTGCAGTAGCAGCGCAGTGCGCATGCGGCAGAAGAGCTCCCGCAATGGCGGCCGCTCTTCTGCCTCGGACCAACGCGTCACCGCGATCCGCAGTGGAGGAATTTCGATGAAGGCTAGGATTGGGCATCTATCGTTCATTTTGTACGGCTGCATGGCCATGTCCCTGTTGTTTGCATGCAAAGCTCAGGCGCAGCAACTTCAGCAACTGCATGATCATGTCCGGTCTGTGGTTTCTAACGGCCAGGCTAAGCTAGTGGGCCCGCTGCCGTCCACGCAGCAGCTTCATCTCTCTATCGCGCTGCCGCTGCGCAACCAAACTGAACTGAACAGTTTGTTGGACCAGCTTTACGACCCATCCAGTGCTCAGTACCGCCAGTTCCTCAGCGTGGAGCAGTTTACCGAGCAATTCGGCCCCACGGTGGCGGATTACCAGGCCGTGGTTGATTTCGCCAAAGCCAACGGCTTCACAATAACCGATACGCCCAAAAATCGCTTGATCGTGCCGATCCTCGGCACGGCTGCGCAGATCGAAAAGGCATTCAATGTCAGGATGAATCTCTACCAGCACCCAACGGAGAACCGGACCTTCTTCTCGCCGGATCGCGAGCCTTCGCTCAATCTAAGCGTGCCGGTTACTCATGTCGTTGGGATGAACAACTATTCGATACCGCAGCCTCTTTACCAACAGTCTGCCTCGGGCTCCGGGTCGCAGAGCAACCCAACCGGCTCGGGACCCTATGGCTCCTTTCTCGGCAGCGACCGGAGGGCCGCGTACTATGGAGGGACATCCCTGACTGGCTCTGGTCAATCCGTGGGACTAATGGAGTTCGATGGCTACGCCTTGACCGATGTGCAAGCCTACTTCAAAAACGTGGGACAGGCTCTTAATGTCCCCATCAACAATGTCCTGCTGGGTGGCCTAACATACGGCGGCTCCGATGGCAACGATACGGAGCAGGCCATCGATATTATCGACGCTGTTTCCATGGCGCCAGGTTTGTCTCAGGTTCTTGTTTATATTGCGCCTTTATATAATCCCACCTATGGAAATCCCGTCTATGGAGGCGATGGCGATTTACTTATCTTCAACAGGATGGCCACAGACAACATAGCGAAGCAACTGAGTGTTTCATGGTATTGGTATCCTGACGATCCTTCGGTGGATGACACAGTCTTCAAAGAGTTTCAAACTCAGGGCCAAACTCTTCTTGTCGCTTCTGGCGACTACGGATATTGGTCGGGCACCAGAGGTGCTTATCCTGCGGAAGACAATTATGTTACTGGGGTGGGTGGTACGCTTCTGACAACCTGCCCTCCTAGTGGAGTCGATCCGAACGGTAACCCCTGTACTCCAGGGACCTGGGAGTCAGAGGTTGCGTGGGGGGGCAGCAATAGTACCTGCCTCAGCGGCGGCGGGAGTGGCGGAGGGATTGCTCAGAACGACGGCAACTTTCCCATTCCCAGCTATCAGCAGATCGTTGGCGTCATTAACTCCTCAAACCAGGGTTCCACGACGCTCCGGAATGGCCCCGATGTGGCAGCTGAAGCTAATTGCGACAACTATGCCTGTGCCAATGGCGCGTGTTCTCCGAATTCCCAATGCCTACCCGGCGACACTCACGCCCAATGTGAGCTTGGCGGTACCAGCCTTGCGGCGCCTACCTGGGCGGGATTTATGGCGCTTGTCAATCAGCAGGCTGCTGCTGCGGGGCAAAACACCGTAGGCTTTCTCAATCGGGTCATCTACCCGATTGGCGTTGACTCGAACTACGACAGCAACTTCCATGACATTATGAACGGCGACAACGGCTACTTCTCGGCCGTGCCCGGCTACGATCTGGTCACTGGATGGGGCAGCCCAAATGGACAGGGTCTGATTAACAGTCTGTCTGGAGTCAATCTATCTGGAGTCAATCCAGGATTCGCCGTCTCGGCCACTCAATTGTTTCCCATTTGGCCCTCGATCCTTCCGGCGAATACGGTGTCCATGGGCCATGCGCTCGCCTACACCGTCAACGTGACCTCGATCAACGGCTTCACTGGGACAGTGAACCTCGCGGCAAGCGGGTTGCCGGCGGGAATCTCGGCCAGCTTTTCCTCCACTTCAGTCGCCGTCCCCTCCCCCCCACTCTCTGGAAGCGCAACCATGCTCATCACCGCGGGGTATGGAGCCGGTGCCTCCCCGCCCCCTCCGTTCACCCTGACTATTACCGCTACAGCATCTAGCGGCAGTTTGTCGAACTCTACGGGTTTTACACTGACGCCCCGCGCCATGCAGTATGCAGGTGATTGCGGCTGTGGGATATCGGGCGGCTATTGGAACGATCAGAGCGTCTACGCTGCGTACGGTTGGAGCAACTATCCCAACATGCCCACGCCTTGAGGAATGTGTTCCCGCGAGCAGGTCAGGGGCGAAGTGATGCTTCACCTTGCCCCGTCCTCTCATCGGCATGATGGCTCGGCGGGCGACCCGCGCCTAAGACAAGCAATCTCACTACGGCAGGGGCTGCCCCCGGGGCCGGATTCCCGGACCCGGGAAAGCCCAAGCCTCAGCCCGCCTCGTTCAACCCAGTACAAACACATCTGCCCGACCCTTGCGCGTGATTCGCCCGAAGCGCGGGAACCAATTACCCACAAAAAAATCTTCCCGCAATTTGCCGATAATTTCCCCGTTCCGGCGCACAATGAATCCAGAGATCAGGGGTCAGGGGTCAGGGATAACGGATCAGTCACTCCACCCCCTCCCCCCTGTTGCTGAAAGCCAGGAGCTGGAAGCTGGCCACAATGCAGCCACCCCCTCCCCCCTGTTGCTGGAAGCCAGGAGCTGGAAGCTAGCCGCAACGCAGCCACCCCCTCCCCCTGCCCTCTCGGTCCCGAGCTTTCCTGATCCCTGACCCCTGATCCCTGGCGGCTCCGCCGCCACGCCCTTATAAAAAGCGCAAAAAATGGGCTGTGAAACTGTGTGGCTTGGAACCCATCCGGAATCAGTCACCTGGAGACAAAACCGCGCGGTCACACAGAAACTGTGAAACTGTGGAACACAGCCCACAGCTTCCATGCGAAGCCCTCAAATGCGAAACCCTCAAAGCAAACCCATGAATTGGAAGCAAAGAACGCGTGCCGCGCGGCGATTACGGGGGATTCACAGCCACATGATTAATCACCCGCTGCATAAACACCACGTGCGTGTGAATCTTGCTTGCGATCGAGGGCACGAATTCAGTGATGAAGTTGTCGATGGGCGCCGTGGCGAGACCCACGCCGTAGCGCTCGGCATCGGCAGAGAAATGCGTCTGCAGACCGGGCACGTAGAGATTCGAGATGGAGATGTCGATCGTGGGAGCGACGATCTGAGAGTAGTTGAAGTTACTGCTCCCGTTATCGCCACGTTGCCAGTAGGTCTGGGTGATGCAGTGGAGGACGCGGCGGGGAAAGCTCAGGTCGGGCCGGCGATGATAGTGCGGATCGGTGTGGGTGATGGAGGGAATCAGAAAGGTGCCGAAAAACTCGCCGGTCATGTCCTGCGTGAAGTTGGTGCCGGACAACTTGCCCCAGCCCGCGAAGCCCGGACCGTAAGGCGTGTGCGCGTTGGTGGCGATGGAGTAGCCGGCCTCGCCCACGATCGTGCCCAAGTTGAAGGGGTTGATCAGGTTGTTCATCGCCAGGCGCAACTTCTGCTCGGGCGAGAAGCGCATCACGTCAGGGCCGGTGACAAAGCGGTTGTACCAGTTGATGGCAACGAAATGACTGCAAACCTTGGACTCCACTGCGGAAGCGCCGGCCGTGCGCTCGGTTTCGCCCATGCCGAGCACGGAGACGGCGCGCAAGCCGCCGGTAGCGATCATGGATGCGCCGGAGTTCCTCACTTCGCACAGATCGGGCGGCTTGGCCGGTTTGGCGGGTTTCTTCGCTGCCGGAGCCGGAGCCGCGGGCAGCGCCGGCGGGGCGGAGGTGGGCTCTGCAGGCGCGGCCCCAGGCACAACTTGTCCGGCCGCGGAACTGCCCGCGCCCAAAGCGAGCCCCGCGCCCAGCAAAAACAGGCCGAAACCCAGCACCGGCCTAGCGCCGCTAGCTCCGCCGTTTCTTACCAGGTAGACCGCACGATCCTTCACTGTAATCCGGAACCTCTCGACTTTCCCTCACGCGGCGGGTGACTGGCGAGTGCTCTAGGCAATAATGCGGAATGGTCCTGGCCGCGTCAATAGTAATCTTTACGGTCCTCCGCCTAAGCCGGGGCATTGACTCGGTCCAAGCTTTCGAGCGACCTTTAAAAAGGACTCGGTTTCAAGCTACCGGCGAAGAGGCCATTCATGAGCACAAACAACACTCCCAACTGGGGCGAGCCCAGCATCGGCAAGCGCCTTGATGAGGCGATCGAATTAATTCAGATGGAATTGCGCCACGCCATCACGTATGTGAACGACGCGGTGATTCCGCAGGTGCGGCGCGAGTCGATCCAGGGCCTGCGCACCGCCGCCGACACCTTGCGCAACCTGGCCGACCGGTTTGAACGGCAGAGCAATGCGCCTGCCGCGCCCAGCAGCAACCCGGCGGAAGCCAGCCCTCCAAACACCTCCGGAGAACCGCGCAGTTGAAGCTTCCCCTGCCCCGATGGATCAGACTCCGCGGCCCCGCCGGATGGGCCGCGCTGGCGGTGATGTTGCTGGCGCCGGCGCTCCTGGTATTAGCCGGTTGCAGTCATCGCGAAAACGCGCCGCAGGTTGCGCCGCAGGCATTGCCGCCTGCAACAGCCTCCGCGCCGGGCTCGGTTCCTCCGGCCGCGAAGATTGCCTTGACTCCGGTGCCGCCGGGCGGAGTGAGCGAAGACGATCTCGCCTTCGTGGCCGCGCACCAGCCCATCCTCAGCGAGATCGGCTACGCCACGTGGTATTCCGCTCCGTACAAGGGCCGCCGCGCGGCCAACGGACAGGTCTTCGACAACAACGCGTTGACTGCGGCGCAGCGCACCCTGCCCATGGGTTCGCTGATTGTGGTCACCAATTTGAAGACCGGCCAGTCGAGCGCCATGCGCATTAACGATCGCGGCCCGTTTGTGGGCGACCGCATGATCGACCTGACCATTGCCGCGGCCAAAGCGGTCGGTTTGTACCAGTCCGGCTTGGCGCAAGTGCGCATGGATGTATACCAAACGCCCAAGCCCATCAATACTGGCGGGCACTGGTGCGTGCAGATTGGCGCCTTCCACAAGGAACGCGACGCTCTGCGGCTTAAAGAGCACTTGCTCAAACAGTATCCGGGCGCGAATGTGATCGAGTTTCCCGGCGAGAAAAGCTTCTGGGTGCGCATCCGCCCCGAGGGCGACGACCGCGCCATGGCCGCGTATATTGCGCAACACATTCAGCCGCTGGAGGGCAACGCGTATCTAACCAGGCTGGATTGATGCGGCAATCCAGCCGAAACGTAGTGGCGCAATCGCTCGAGCTAATGGCTCCAATCGTACGATACGGTTTCGAGGACCTTCGCCCCTTCGTCGCGCTCGCTCACCGTTTCGCGCTCCACATCTCGAAACATCCGGTTGAGGCTATCGAGATTGCCTGAGAAGAACGGCGGCGTCTGGCCTTCGGCCTGGGAGCCCGGCGTATTTCCGGCTCTGTCGAGACGGCTGAATAGCGCCTGGAAAATCTGCTGCTCGCTCTTGCTGTGGCGAAAGACGGCTGTGAATGTGACCCCGTCCTGTTCAGCGGCCGGCGTGGCTCGCTCAAGTCCGAGCATCTGTTCGAGAAAGTCTTTCGTGTTTGTGAAGTAGAGCCGATTTCCCCGGACGGCAATATAGAGCGGCACGCGGCCATCCAGAGCAAAACACTCGCCAGATTTCCCGCTGCGTTCAAGCCATCCCAGGCCCATTTGGCCCGCAGTCAGTCCTGGCTGCAAAGCCGACGAAACGGCCCGTTGCACTGCTAGCGCATCCCAGGGTTGCCGGGCTGCGACCACCATGCCCATTTGAATCCGGACGAAGCCGACGTCGCCAGGAGCGATGGCCGAGCCAACCTGGAGCATCTGCGCTGGCTGGGCCGAACGAAGCAGAGCGCGCAGAGGCTCGAACAGATCGGCCTGCCTGACAACCACAGGCGCCTGGTCGATTCGCTCCTCGAGCATGGTTGCGCTTCCCGCCTGGGTTTCGGGCGGGGGAGGCGGTGCACTCCACGACGGCTCAACGGCCGCAGGCTTGACGTCAAGAAGCGTGTCGCGGAGCGCAACCAGCACGGTCTCCGGATCGGAGATCAACCGGGCGGAGTAGAAATCGGCATCGGCGGGAGCCAGCGACGCCAGAGCCCTCACGTCTCCTGATGGCGGCGCAGCGGCCTCCGGCTTGCGAAGCAACACGCGTTCCTCGCGGTAGCTCTCGGACGAGCGATAAAGATCGCTCACCGCCGATGCATACTGCTTCATCTCCGTGATGTTCCGCTGGATCCAGTAGCTGCGGAAGTAAGGCGACGAAACCAGCTTGCCGAAGTTGAGCACCATGCGCAGATCGCCCGACGCGCTGGATGCCTGCTTTACGCTGTCGGCATACCATGCCTCGTCTGCGAGGCTGCGCCCGGTCGCGGACTGCAAGCGATCGAGTACGCCGGCAACAAGATCCTCCCTGGTGCCGAGAATCATCCAGCCGTCGGCGGCTGCGAATGCCGCGATGCGCCCCGATTGCGAATCCTGGCGAACGTAGAACTGCGCCGCGCCCTCGCTGCGCTGCTCGAACTTTGCGCGGAGTTGCCAGAGCGGCGTATTCTCCGCGTCGTGCTGGCTCATGCGTGTCACGTAGAGGAACTCGAGATTGCCAATGTCGTAAATCGCAAGACAGCTTTGCGTGCCAGTCACCGCGCTCAACAGAGAATTGTCGGTGCGGATTCCGGCAGCAGCGGAGAACTCATCCTGAGCCTGCGACAAGCGATTCAGCAAACGCGAGCGGCTGAACTCCTGGTAATCGTCTCCGTCGACCCATGCGCGCTTCTCGGCAGAGTTGTTCCAGTCATTGAGCAGAGATGAGAAATCCCTGGCTTCGATAGAGAGCAGTGCGCCGGTGGGCATGAGCGACGGCAACTGCTGCATTTGCGATTGCTCCATCTGGCCCACGGCCCAGAAGGCGGCAGCGGCGAACGCCACGACCGAAATCGCACTCAAGAGAATGCGCTTCATGGCTGCTCCTCCTTGCCTGAGCTCTCCAGCGGTAGAAATGGCCTGGCGGGGACGAGCCTCGTGCGCACCAGTCGGTCCTGAACCAATTCCGCATGAACGTTAGGCGCGCACTGGTCGTTTTGCGCCTCGCGCGAAATTTCATCCGCGAGACGCTTTTGTTCGAGCTCGAATGGCTTGCGCAGAGAGGGATCGTGCAGTTCGCTCAGGGCGGATTGAACGACTGCCGAACTCTGATCGAAATCGTGACGCCGCTCTTCCGCGCGAACTGCGAGCCGAAAGAATCGGGCGGCGTCGCTGGGCTTCATCGCCGCGATGGAAAGCGCCTGCTGCTGCCCGGCCTCCTGACCCTCCGAGGGTGGTGAATCGGAATCGAACGTCGAATCTTGCGGCTCACCGTAGCCGTTCCACGATTGCAGCAACGGCCGAGCGGCGACCAGCGCGCGCGAATCCATTCCCGCTGCGAACGCAGCCCAGAGGTAATCTAGTCGAACCGCTCCGTCCGACGGTGCGATGGCCAAAGCCTCACGGAGCAGGCGCTCGCGAGTCTTTGCGTCGGACGCACACGAGGCAGCGGCGGCTCGCGCGGCGATAAAGAACGGCTTGGCTGCATCCGCGGCGCTGGGGCAGGCAGCCTGCGCAATGAGTTGAAGTTCGCCGCTGCCGCTCACCGCTGCATCATGGCCCTTGAGGGCGCGCGCCGCGGCGATGCGATCGGCATACAATGCTTTGGGATCGGCCGCTGCGGCTTGGAGCAGCCCGAGCGCTTCTGGATCTGCGCCGTTGACGACGAGCAGAGCCGCGCCCAGCCTAACCCGATAGCCGGCGTTCCATGGAGCGGCTTCGACGAGCGACCGCAGGAAGGGAATGGCTTCGGCCGGCTTCTGGCGATCCTCCAGCAGATGCGCCGCGGCTTCCGTATCCGCGTCCACATTGCCGCTCACCAGCGTCATGCGTTGCAGCAGTTCCAGAGCGCCGTTCGCATTGCCCTCATCGAGTTCGATGGCCGCCAAGCCCAGGAAATTCGGCGTTGAAAAGTCGCGCGCCGCGAGCGAGCGTTCGTACACAAAGCGCATCGCGCAGCGCTTGCCGGCGTCGTCGAGATGCGCCGCCGCGGTTTGTAAGTCGCCGAGGGCCGGCGCCTGGCTTCCCGGCTTTTGCCAATCGCCGAGAAGTTGATTGAGGGTTCCATCTGCTTCGGCCACGGCCAGCACCGCCGGCAGCCAATCCCCCGACAAGCGCATCTGCGCGGGAACCCGCGCCAGCAGATCGCGTGCCTGGGCAAACTGCTTCTTCTCGACGAGCGCCGTGACCAGGCGCCGCCGCGCTTCATCGAGGCTCCACTGATTCTGGTCCGGATGCTCTGCGGCGTTCTTTTCCTCGAGTTCGACAACGCGGGCCAGGAGCGTGCCGATCTGGTCGCTCCGGATCCAGCCAGTGCCCGAAGGCCAACTGCTGTTGACCAGGGACTCGAGCAATCCCTCCTGATCGCTGGCGCTGTTGGTAACGGAGATGAGCCAGTCAACGGAGTCGCCGTTGGCATGGTACGCCGCTTCGATCAGCGATTGCGAAAGATAGTTTCCGTTGCGCGCGATGTAGACGCGCAGCAGGTTATCCACCTGCGGGCGAATGGCGCCGTACTGGCCATGCGCGCTTACGTTGTTCACGACCCGCGAGAAATCGCCCCAGAAGGTCTCGGGAACGGGCCGGGCGTCGATCTCCGCGGTGAGATGCTTCACGGCCTCGCTCCAGGCCGAGAGCGCGTCGGACTGGCGGCCCTGTTTCCATTCGATCGTCGCAATGCGGTCAAGCACGCCTGGCTGGCCGGCTCTCAATTCCAGGGAGTGTTCGTCATCGCTGAGCGCGGCGTCTGCCCTGCCCTTCTGCTCGGAATAGTCGGCGAGTTCCACATAGGATTGCGGACTTTGCGGCGCGTTTTCGAGTTGGGAAGGCAAGAAGTCTTCCGCGCGAGGATCGTTGGCCGCGTCGAGAAACTCTCCATAGCGCGAGCCATAGTAGAACCAGGTTTCGCCGGCGATCTGCTGGTTGCGATCCGTGGGATGCGCAATGCGATCACCGATGGTCTCGTCCGCGCCCAGGGCGGTCGAGAATGCCTGGCCGATCTCGGGATCGAAGTCGCCCTGGTAGAGCCCGGCGAGCGCCGTGTAGGCGCTGCTCCATACCGGCGCTCGCGACGAGGACCGGGCGGCGACCGCGGCTACGGCCTGTGCGTGGCTTCCGTGCCGCACAACAAACTGCGCGGCGGAGTCCTGTGATCGTGCGAGAGCGATCAACTGCCCGGGATGGCGGGCCAGCAGAAGCTGATAGAATCGTTGCTGCATCGTGCCTTCGAGCGCCGTTGTCTCCGCCAGACGCCCGAGGACGCGCAGCTCCGCGGCGGCGTCGCCCGATTTGCGGTAGAGATCCGCGCTCTGCCGCCAGATCGCCGGCCTCTCTTTCGACGGCAGATTGGGAGCCAGCTTCTCCAGCCTCGCGGCCGCCTCTTCCGTTTGCCCGCGTTGTTCCTCCAGCTGCATCCAACTCTCGAGTTGCGCGGATCGATCTTGCTCGCTCCCCTGAACCAGGCGCCAGCGCAACTCGGCGGTCAGTTCCGCGAGTCCCGCTGCATCTGCGGTGGGCAAACCGAACGATCCCACGTCTGCGCTGCTTGAAGGCGCGCAGATGTGCCCAAGCCACGCGGCAAATTGGTCCTTCTCTTCCGGCGTGTAGAACTCGCCCGCGGCATTGCCTATGGCGTGCATCGCCGCTGCGAATCCGTCGCCAGCCCTCCGTTTGCGATCGGACTCGCGTTGCTGGCGCCACTCCTCATTGGTCACTGCGCCCAGCCCTTGTTGCTCCACCTGCTCGGCGAGAGCCGAGAGCGGCAGGTTGCCGGCCTGGTCGCGCGCGCTCGCCAGCCGCGCAAATGCTGCCCCGGCCTGGCGCTGCCGCGCAAGGATGCGCGCGTAAGTCGCCGCTCCGCTCTGGCCCTCCGGATCGACGAGCAGATCGGAGCCTTCCTGCTCGATGCCCTTTTCGGCATAGGTGCGCGCGTCATCGAGCAATCCCCAGCTCTCCAGTTGCGCGGCCACCCGGAAAGAATTCGCGGGCCGGGGCGGGCTGCCGGCGATCCATGCCGTGTCGAGGGCCTTCACAGCGTCGGCGGCGCGGCCTTGTCGCGCGCGCAGTCCGGCGAGCTTCTCCATCCACTGCGGGTCGCGATAGCTGAGCGTGTAGAGCTTCTGGTAATCGGAAGCGGCATCGTCAAAGCGATGCAAGCGCATCTCGAGGTCGGCGCGCGCAATGTACAGATCCTGCCGCTCCGGACGCAGCAGAATGGTCTTCGCGTAAGCGTCGATGGCCGTGGGAAAATCCACTGCCGCGGTGGCCAGGCGAGCCAGCACCAGGCTCCAGCGCGGGTCGCGGGGCGAATCCGCGATGGTCTTCTGGTAGAAGGCGAAGAGGCGGTCGCGCGCGCCGTGTTCCACTGCGTACAACGCTGCCTCCTGCGCAAGCGACGCGTCATCGGGATATGAATTGATCAGTTCTATATATTGATCGACGGCTTCGTTCGTGTTTCCCAGCATTGTGGCCGCGGAGATCGTTCCTCGCCGCAGTTGCGCAATGCGCTGCTGCTTCTCATTGCCATCGAGCGGAGCCTTTTCGACAATGGCCAGCCGCGCTTGATAGAAAGCCTCGAGGCCTGCCTGATCGTTCGCGCGCGCATAGTTATCGGCCATGGCTGCTTCGGCGCCGGCATCGAGAGGATTCCCGGCCAGCAACGATTCGAGCAGCGTCCGCGAGCGCGGATACTGGCCCAGGTCGGTGAGCTTGCGCGCCGCTTCGAGCTGAAACTGGCTCTTCAGCTCAGGGTAAGAAGCCTGCGCGGAATCGAGCAGCACATCCACGGCCTGCGCCTTGCGGTCGTGCGCCCAATCGAAGTCAACGGTCGATCGCACCACGCCCAGAATCCTGCCGTCTTCGCGATAGATGGAATCGACTTCCGCCGCCGCGGCTGTCGCGTTGTTGTGCGACTGGTAAAAATCGACGAGCTGATAGCGCAGCTGGAGATTGTGGACCGGATCGGTGGTGAGCGCGATCTGGCGGCGCAGCGCGGCTTCCTGGACACTCGAGAGCGCATCGTTTTGCGCAGCCGCGGAGACCGCGTCCAGAACGTCGGAGGAACTGGTCCGGCCGACGAGCGCGAGGAGTTCGTTGGCCAGGTCGTCGCGGCGATGTTCCGCGTCGAGGACCGCGGCGCGCAACTGGATAGCGGCCGGCGCCGGCGCGGGTCCGCTGAGCAGGCTGGACGTGCCTGCATCGATGGTCGCGCGCAACTCCGGCCGAAGCGCCAGAGCCAACAGGCGAGCGCGGCTCTCGCTGGATTCGGACTCGCCTACCGCGCTCGCTACGTACTCGCGCACAGCCTCCGCCATGTCGCCGCGGCTCTCCGCGATGGCGCCTGACTGATAGCCAAAGAGCGTGGGCTTGCCCAGCCGTTCCCGCGCCTTGGCCAGCTGCGCCTGCGCATCCGCCAGGTCGTAGTAATCCCAGAAGACCGTGGCGGATTGCAGATAACCGTCGCTTTCGCCGGGATGAACCTCGGCCATGCGCACCCAATAGGGCTCAGCCTCCACAAACCGCCCGCGATCCGCATAGGTATCGCCGATCCGCGCCATAAGGTCGAGATCTCCGGGCCGGAACTCGAGCAGGCGTTCGTCGATGGCTATCGCTTTGCCGGTGTCTTCGGGATGAAAGTACGCGAGCGAACGAAAGAGCGAAGCTGCGCGGCTGTCGAGATCGTCGTCGGCTGGATAGGCGCGTGCGAGCGCATCGGCTGCGCCTGTGCCCTGCTCAAAGTGCGACTGCCACAGGCAAGCCTCCATCCAGAAACGCTCAGCCGCGGGATCGCGCGCAACCAGTCCCGTCCAGTCGGCCTTGTCGATCTCGGGGGCCTGCTGCCACAAGGTCTCGATCTCGGCATCGAGGCGGCCGGTCTTGCTGAGCAGTTCGAAGAGCTGATCGCGCAACGCGGGCGACTCGGACGAGTGCTCCCGCAAAAGCTGCTCGAGCTTCGCATCCTGGCCGGTGCGCCGGTACTCGTTGAGCAGGTTCTGGACGAAACGCAAATCGTGCGGGAAGCGCTGGTGAGCGTAGAGATTCACTTCGAGCGCCAGGCTGCGGTTGGGCGCGGGCGCCCGCTGGAGAAACTCCTCGAGCTCGGTTCCAGAGAAAATGCCCGTCACCTTCTGCATCAGGGCGCGGTAGTCGGCGTTGCGGCGCTGGCGGAGATAGAAGCGCGCCAGCTTCGTATACCACCCCTCGCCCTGGAACCGATCGATGGCCCGCTGGTAAACCTCTTCCTCATGCGCGTTAAGCTGGTTCTGATCGAGAAAGTCTGCAAGCCGCTGGTAGAGCCCCGGATCCTGTGGGTTGCCGTCGAGCTCGCCGCGCAGCACGTTGAGTGCCTCGGGCAGCCGATTGAGCGACACCAGCCGCGCGAGATAACGATTGAGAACTTCGGCATACTCGCGGGAGCGCGCGCCCGGGCTCGTGTTGGCCGCTGTGGCTGTGTTGTCGCTTTCGCCGGATTGCGCTGGAGGAGACGGCGGCTGCTCCCCTTCCACCGGCTTGCCATACGCTGCGCTGCTGTCGCCCAGCGGCACGCCGTCCG